>Ga0307963_1002902_pt1 | contig 13588 bp, 16 predicted proteins | sample OrgLakmetagen594_FD_201829 | JGI IMG/M metagenome (GOLD analysis project Ga0307963, IMG submission 201829) | Saline water microbial communities from Organic Lake, Antarctica - #594 | ecosystem: Environmental > Aquatic > Non-marine Saline and Alkaline > Saline | place: Antarctica: Organic Lake...
TTTGTTTTTCAACATAACTCAGAAGTTTACAAATTTATTAGTGCAGCTGTCGATCTTTTTGATTTATTTATTTGTTGGGACCTATAGGTTGAGCAGCCATGCCAGGCTGGAGGCATTTGAAATCTAGACTAAACAAAAACACCATTTGCAGGAGTATGTCAACTACGCTGCTTACATTTTAAACACCTGACATGCCCTTCCAGTAGCGCTGCCAACTTCATCAGGAGCCGGTCATGTTGTGGTCGAGCACTGGCAGTATCTAGGAAATTTCCTCAATGCATATCATTTATCATTATTGTTAACCTTGCAAATATTATTAGGTTAAGGTTAATATTACTAGTAAGTAGGGTAGACCACGATAGCCCTGCTTCGGTAAAACCCGCAAAACCTCGGCCTTAACACCACATATCTGATGGTATAATTTGTTTGTGAGCTTATGATTCAGTAGTGGTATGCGTAAGAAAGGAAAATTCTTCTGATATTGATAACACAGCTAGCACGAATAAAGAAAAGTGCAACGTAGGTTGCTCCTTAACATTAATACTCAATACTTGCCGAATTGTTTTAGAGAAGCAAAAGCATATTGATGTGTCAGATATGCTTGTAGCTAGTCTCCGTTGCTGCGCAATCTTGTGAGAAACACTCTCAGCCCGATCACATTCTCGTACTCTTTTCCTCCATCCCCTTCCTGTTTACTGCTTATAGCGAGAGCACAAATCATCGCCCCACGCTAACGGTCCTGTGATCTCTTGATACGTTGGATACGTTGGAGTGAGCCTCAGTGAGAGAGGGAGGGCGGGGTACGCAACTTGCCCTCTCCTTCTTCCATCACTGTCCAAGGCATGAACCCCTCCTAGCTTCCTAGCATCTTCCCCCAGGGCAGAGCAAGAGGCAGAGACAGAAGAGAAGGAGGAGGAGGAGGAGGAGGTGTCTAGAATAGCGAGCAAGTGCGTGAGCGTTCCGCTTTCTGCTGCGCCCAGGGGGCCGCTCTGTTGCATGTGGGCCGCGCGTGCGGCAATGCTGGAAAACAGGGGCTGCACATCGGAGAGCCTCTCATGGCTGCTGGCAAAGCTGGCCGCTAGCGTCAGGAGCAGCACAACGTCATGCTGCTGCTGCGGGCAGGGTGGGGAGTGGGGTTGATGCTGGTGGTGCTGGGGGTGTTGCTTGTGCTGGGGGTGTTGGTCGTGTTGTTGGTGCTGCTGGGGCTGGTAATCTTGGGGCTGGCAATCGTGCAGCAGAGTAAGGTGCTGGTGATGGTGATTTTCAGACGGCTCTGGAGGATGGTGAGGGTCCTGCTGGTGCAAGCAAGCTTTGTAGGGGTGGGGTTCACGATGCTCCCCTGAAATGTGGAGGTTGATGCCCTCCCATGATCGAGATGCAACTGCTACAACGTGGCCACGCCCCTGCCTCGCCCTCTGTGCAACAGTACGCTCACCACCGCTGTCTCCATTCAGGAGGGCAATGCAGCGGTGCAGCAGGCGGTCTGTGAGGAGGGGGTGAAGGTAATTGGCGTGCCGGAGGTAGCACCAGGATGCTAGGACAGCGTGCTTCAGCTCCAAGCTGTCCACTGCAGGGAGCAGAGCCTCCTGCGATGTGTGATGAATCAAAGCATGTGGGTTTGCCTGGTCCAGGGTGTCTGTCAATGCACCCTACACTTCACCCAGCAAACGCTCACCGCAATAGCGTCGTACAAGACATGGCTGCTGTGCCCTGCCACCACGGAGCTCCACAGCAGGACCAGCAGTTCATCTGTGCTGTACGCGTTGTCTTCTACACAGCTGGATGCCAGCAGGGCTAGGCTGTCCAGACCAGGCATGTTGGCAGGCAACGTACACCTGCACCGATGATGCGCATTTCATACACGTCAGACAGCACAAAATATGCAGGCTTTGTTAAGCATACAGCGAAATGCAGAGGGCTCTGTGAGAAATTGTAAGCAACTCCCCACGCAAACAAGTGAGAGCATGAAATTATCAACAACAACGTGCAAGCAGACATCAGATCTTGGACCAGCACGGAACCTGCACGCCTCTAAAGAAGAAAATATGAAATGTATATATATTAAGAGGAGCGCAGAGCGCAGATATAGATATTAAGAGAAACGCTCATGTTCAAGAGCTGCATAACTTATGCACACTCTCACCCAAACCCACACCCACACCCATGCCCTTACCCACGCCCACGCCCACGCCCACGCTCACACACACAAACATAATGACGTACACACATATCACACACACGCACACACACATCACGTGCCTGCACACAAGCACGCGCACCTGACGCGCGCAATGCTGTGCATGATCACCAGCAGCTGGCGTGGCGTCAAGAGTGGCAGCTTCACCTCCACGAAGCGCAGCAAGCCTTGAACCGCTGCATTCCAGCCTGGCAGCCGGGCCACCCCATCTCCGGGGTACGCCTCTCCCAACGCCCACATTACCTGTGACCGCACGTGCATTGTATGAGAACCAGCAGCAAGCACCATATTTCTGATTTTACCGTACGTAAAGAATATCACCATTCCTACAAACTTAAGCAGGTGGCCAGGAGCATAAGTATAATTTGGCCAGGACAGCAGCACAGTTCATGCAGCAAACCCAAGTGGACCTGCACAAGCTTTGCATCTTACCTTGTTCTTCACAACCTCGTGTGCTCTGCGCACCACGTTTTTTGAGGGTGGCGACAGGAGGCGTCCAACTTTTTTTTGGAAGGCACGTATACTTTTTGGGGTGGACACCCCTGAGGGACCACCCACCCCCCAAACCCCCCTTCCAGTGCCCCCACCCAAACAAAAAGGGTACCATTCTGCTCCTTTTTGAATTCTGCATCCATCTGCATACTCATCAAGATCTGGAACTAACGTGTTGCAGAGTAATGGGGCAAAAACTGAGACACGGACGCCCATGCACACGTGACCTACCAGGCACCCATAACTGGCTTGCACAGTCCCACATTGCTTCCTTTTTTCCAAAATTCCACTGACTATCTCATGCTGGCACAATCCTGGAAGTTTGGAGTGAACTGCTGCTCCATTGGCTTGACTCACCCCACGGCCTGCACCGGAGCGCTTGTGCCTCTGACTTTTGGACATGTACACAGACCCCACTTTTACTCAATTTGCTCAAAAAGAGTGGCAATTGATTGGGCCTGAGCTGAGGATTCCGATGATATGTTAAAAATTCTGTGGGAGTGGCCCAGAAAAAAACTGGAGACCCCCCCAAAAAACTAAAACCACGTCGGGGAACCACCCCACCCCTTCCCTCCTGGATTCGACTCATATATACACCAATTGATAGCTCTTGACGTCAGGATTTCGAATATATTATTTTTAATCGATTTGACACATGCCGTCCAAAAGTTATGCTTCCTGACGCCTCCTGGTGGCGAGATCAAATCATCAATTTTGTTATACGTAACTCTAGATCTTGCAGGTATGTTGACAGGAACTTAGGGTTGGTGGTGATCAAATTATTCTTGCATACCATGAAATTTTCTGGGGCGTGGTGGCAAGAACATGTACATGCGTTACTTCAAACTGTTGGTGTGTAGCATGGGCTTGTGGCCTCAGTCATTCTTGGAAAGTGCGCGCCCACCTACTGACACTCCACCAACATCAAGACACCACCAGCAGCTTCCAATGAGCACACGCACACACATACACACACATATACGTAACCTACGCAGAACCACACTCACACAAACACACACAACACGCAAAACAAGCTACTCAAATCCACACTCAAACCACCAACATCCACACTAACCCACATGCACACTCACTCACACATACACATACACATACACACACATCTGTGTGATTTGCTGAGGGCCCCACACTAATCCACATGCACAAATACACATACACACATGCACATGCAAACATACACATTGACATACACACACACACACACCTGCGTGACTTGCTGAGGGCCCCACTGGTTGAGAGGTACACTTTGCAGCTTATGCACGTGTGCAGATGTGCTAATGGCTCCCACAAGACACTCCCAAGCCCAAGGCTCCATGACCTGCAGCAGCGGTGGTACCAAAAGAGGGCTGGTGGTACCAAAAAAGGGGCTGGTGGTACCAATAAAAGGGGCTGGTGGTACCAAAAAAGGGGCCGGTGGTACCAATAAAAGGGGCTGGCACTTCTAGTCTATGCCATGCCATGCCAAAGCACTCAAAGAACACGCAGGGGATTGCTTGCAAACTTCTAGTCTATGCCATGCCAAAGCACTCAAAGAACACGCAGGGGATTGCTTGCAAGGGCGAGCATCCCCCCCTCAACACTGACAACGCTGCCCCCAGTCCCATGCGAGGGTGAAGTGCAGCAAAGGTTGCGAGCTGGCACGTTTTAGGTTGCATGTTGGCACGTTTTCAAGGGGATGAGCGTTATTAGAAGGGGGGGGGAGTGCTTTCACAAGGAAGAGTGCTTCTAGCAGAAAGCGTGTTTGTTGCCAGCTGTGCTGAAACACTGTATTGCTCAGAGTCTGCGTGAACGAAGGCTGCAGCCTTTTAACAGTCACACTACAAAAAAGTGGGAGTGTTTTTCACAAGCTGTTGCTTGGGGATTTCTGCTCCTTTTTTAAATGTAGTGAGGTGTGAAGCAGCACATGTAGTTATGTGCTCCTTTTCACATGAAGTGAGATGTGAAGAGTTATCTGCACCTTTTCACATGCAGTGAGATGTGAAGAGCTATCTGCTCCTTTTCACATGTAGTGAGATGTGTGAAGCAGCAGCACAATAGCAAAGCTTACCCAAGAAAAAGACTCACGGCACTTCCTGCTGGGAAACATCGATACCGACACAGAACTTCAATCCTCGAACAATCTGTGCGATCCTTGCAATGTCCAGGAAAGCACAAGATTGATTTCAATGCACGCTGACACGTTTTGCTGACCTGCAGTTTAGCCAACGCGCATGCCAGACTGGCCAGCTGCTGTGGGTGGAAAGAGGGCTCACGCGCACCACCCTGGACGTATTGCGTGTGTGTGTGCAAGTGTGTGCGTGTGTGTGCGAGTGTGCGTGTGTGTATGTGTGTATGTGTGTCTGTGGTTGTGTTTGCATTTGTGGGGGTCCTAATCCTCTATTACAAAAAAGTGTCATTACTTTGACTCATTAATCATCTGTTAACAACCCTTCAGCACACGTAGGCATGCAAACTAAGGCAAACGGATACCATTCTCAAATATCTTTAAACAACACGTCAATGCGTTGATGTAGTAGATCAATGCTGCGCGTGTTCAAAAAGTGCGTCGCTTCCTCAACTTCAGCATTGGGCGGCCAAGCGGCCGACAAACGTGCGGCTCTGCACATGCGGCCCTGCACATGCGGCCCTGCACTTTGCCTGAGCCCAAAGAACTTGCACACACACTTGCACACACTTGCACACACTCACACTCACTGAGAGATGTCGTGCCGCAGGTCAGGCAGGGCCGCTCGCTGGTTCACGAAATGAATTTGCCGTCATTTCTGCCTTTCAAAAACATCCACACACATTTCAGCTCCGCACTCTCATCTGTTGTACCCCCGCAAAGTGCGATCATTTCTCACCTGCAGCGCCTGTGCGGCCAGCCAATGCGCGAACCCACGGTTGTCGTGTTGCAGGTCAGCCAGGGCACACAACATCTGGCACGCCACATGCGGCTCCATGGTATCAGGGCTGCTGTTGCTGCTGTTTCTGCCGCTGTTGCTGTTGCTGCTGTTGCTGCTGTTGCTGCTGTTGCTGCTGTTGCTGCTGTTGCTGCTGTTGTTGCTATTGCTGCTATTACGATGGTACTCTCTGCTGCGATAACTAACGTCGCTGGTGGCGTCGATGCTACTATCACTGCTCCAGGCCCTGTCCCTGACTTGGCTGCTGCTGCAGCTGCTGTCCTCTTTCTCAGTGCCGCCAGTCTCACGCAGGCGTTCACGTCTACGGTTGCTGCTGCTGCTGCTGCTGCTGCTGCTGCCACCTGCACACCCAGCACTGTGCTCATTGCCCAGCTGCCCGTGCTTCCACAAATCTGAGAACTTGAGTGGACGAGCAGCAGCTGCGTCGGTGCTGCCTTTGTCGTTGATGCTGGCCTTGTCGAGCCTGTCAATTCTGCTGCTGCTGCTGCTGCTGCTGCTGCTGCTGCTGCCACCCACATACCCAGCACTGCGGTTGTCGTCCAGCTGGCTGAGCTTCCATGATTCTGAAAATTTAAGGGAATGAGCAGCAGCTGTGCTTGTGGTGGAAGATTCGGTTGCACCAGACATGGTGGTTGGTGCTGCTGCACTTGCTGCAATGATGGAGGGCTTGCTATGCATCTGTGGAATGCATCTGTCCTTGTACACTGTGCTCCTAGTGTGTTCCCGGGGCACAATAGATGGGGTGGGGGAGCTGCCGACGATTGCCGCACAATGGGGGAGGTTTTTGCTGAGGATAGAGGTGAAGAGGGCATGGTCTTGAATCCTGAGGGCTGCTAGGGACTGCGTGCATTGCATGTGTTGTGTACGTGTGTGTGCATGTATTTGTGTGTGAGTGTGTGTTTGCGTACGAGTGTGATAGTGTGTGTGTGCGTGCATGTGCAATCCCTACCGGCTGATTGCAAGAGTAATTATTGCACGTAACAGGAAATCTCATTTGCCAGTTTCAAGCATAGGTTTGGCAAGGAAGTCCATTTTTTAACACAGCATTCATAGTATGAGCCTTTGTGTGCTCACGTACTACCACTCTTTCTGCCTTTCATTTAATAGTTTGACAGACTCTTCTGCTCACCAAGTGCCCTCCCCACTAACAACAAACACGCACAAACACACACAGGAACACATAAACACGCCCGCACTCACAGACGCACCTGTGCACGTGCACAAAGCACATTCCACCCCATATGAATGATATGCAGAAGAGTTCAACGACAGATGCAGTTGCAGTCCAACCTGCAGGACGGTGCTTGACAGATCTGGTCCCAGCTCCGCATGCACAGATCGGATGAACTTGAGAAGGACCTGCAACGGGCGAAAAAGCGAGAAAACTAAATACAAATATCCTCCACATCAATATCAATACAGAACACTTACGTGTCAACACTGAACACTTTTGTTGTACAGCATCCGCCTTCACGGCTAAAAAACCATCCAACTCAATATGCTCAACCTCACAAGCTGCAGGAACCCTTCCTAGTTCCTGCTAAGACCAAGCAAGGACCAAAGCACCCATTACTGGTATTCACAAACAGCGTAACCAACAACATTACATCATTATTTATTATGTGGGCGTCGAAGGCGCTTTGATTGGCGCGGTGCTTTCATAATGTGGGCCTTACGTATGGAGATAGCAGCAACAGGTAATTTATCAGATCATTGCATAAAAACACCGTTGTATACTAAACCTTCGAAATACGATTAAGCCAAACTTACTTAAATTAAGCCATTAACCAAAGACCATAGCCATACTCCAAACTTGAATCGACCTCTTGCTTTGCCTTGGATCCACAATAATGTCTGATAATTGAAGTTGGCAGGGCTGTGTGGCTACGCTGCCCTTTCAGCTGTTTGCTCGATAACTTATTGCTCAAGAATGCTCTAGTAAGCTTCAAAATTTTCTGCTCGATCAGAGATTGAAAACCTGCTGTTTGCATGGAGGACCTTGCTTGATGTGCCCAAGACCCCTGATCCAAATTAACTTCGAATAATCATCTAAAAGTCCTGCTTGGCTTGCCCAGACTTTTGCAGGTGGATTGTCAACATTGTGATTGGGAGCCTGAAGGAGGCCTTAGTTACACACAAAAGTTGATGTCAGTAACAAAACTGTCAACAAAATGTCTAGCCTCGTTCCTCCTCTATCAGGCAAGAGGCGAACTAGCCATGGTGGTAACACAGTGCACTTCATGCAGGAAGGTTAAGCAGGGAGGGGGGTGACGCAGGAAGGTTGCGTAGGGAGGTGGTTAACGCAGCATGAGCCATCTCCTTTTGCCGCAACAAGTACATCACGTTTACGTAGGAAGGTAAAGCAGGGAGGTGGGGCAGGATGTCGCGCTTTTCACACTACGCAGCTCACGCTACACAGGAAGGTAAGGCAGGGAGGTGATGCAGGGAGGTAAAGTAGGCAGGCAAAGCAAGATGGTATGGCAGGGAGGTAAGCAGGCAGGTAAGGCAGGGAGGTAACGCAGGAAGGTAGAGCAGGCAGGTGAAACAGGGAGGTAAAGCAGGAAGGTAATGCAGGGAAGTAAAGCAAGATGGTATGGCAGGGAGATAAGCAGGCAGGTAAAGCAGGAAGGTAATGCAGGAAGGTAAAGCAGGCAGGTATTGCAGGAAAGTAAAGCAATAAGGTAAAGCAGGCAGGTAAGGCAGGCAGGTAGAGCAGGAACATAAGGCAGGGAGGTGACACAGGCAGGTAAGGCAGCGCACCGCACGTCACCTTCCTGCGTAACATGCATACATCATATAATTGCGATCTCACCTGCACAAGGCCCTCCAGATCTGAGCCCGTCTCCGCCCCAGGCTCGTTTGGATGCAGCCCAAGGGCGATGTTTTGCAGATTCAGGTCCATGCTTGGATATGAGCTTGGCTGCTTTGCAGGCTGGAAAGGTGAGATCCTGCCACCTACATCAGCTGGCGGAGCAGGCGAGTGTGCACTCGCCTTGCTGGAGGTGTGTGTAGGTGCTGAGGGCCGCTTGTTTGTGCTGGATGGTTGAACCGATGAGAGTGTGCTTGAGCTGCTGGCCTGCCGGTTGGACGAGAAATTTGACGTTGAGATGTCGTGTGGGGTGTGGGGTGGGGATGGGCGCAAATACTGTGGGCAAGCTCGCGGATCTTGGGTGGGATGGGAGTGGTGCTCCTGGAAGGGGGGTGGCCATACAGGGCTGGGGGGGTTTGCTAAAATGCGCAGCAGGTTGACTAACGAGGTGAGGCTGCATTGGTGCTTGAGTTGGGCGGGAGATGATCTCTGTAGGGCCGCTAGACCGAGGGAGACAAGCGTGGGGCTGTCCACCCTGGGATGGGTTGGCAGTGTGGGGGCAGGTGGTTTGTTGTTGTGGTGTGTGTAAGTGTGTGTGTGTATGCGCGCGTATGTGTGTGCGTGTGTGTATGTGTATGTGCACATGTGTTGTTGCAAGGGGGCAATGGAATGGCTGCAGCTAGCATGACATGTTAGAGACATGACATGAAACATGAAACATGAAACATGTATGAAGTGTTAAGCATGAAGCGTCAATACTGAATCACAACACGTTTGGGGTAGACGGTGCAGGCTAGCTTGGCGGGGCATATACTGCTGAGCAGGCTGGATGATTCAACAGAGGATAGAGCTATTGTGATAGGTAGCAGTATTCCAGTGGATGGTGGCAGTGTTCCAATGGATGGTGGAATACTCCTAGTGGGTTTGAAATGCACACAGCAGATTTGCCGTCGTCACAATCCGCCTCCTCAACTTTGCACGCAAAATCCAAAATCCATCAAAGGCCACTTACCGATAGTATACCGCTGCACACAGCAGGGAGCGCAGGTATTTGATCTCAAGCAGTCCTCCCCCTCTCAATCTCCATCCATGGGGCCCCTTCACGGGCTGCTCCAGGCACAGCACAATGCTTGAAAACTGTGCATGGCTCGCGTCAAGTTGCTGCTGCTGCTGCAGCTGGATACCATTGTCTATTTGTTGTTGTTGCTGCTGCTGCTGCTGCTGCTGCTGCTGCCGCTGCTGCTGTTGCTGCTGCATATTACTGCCTGTGTGTTGTTGCTGGTGGGAATGCTGCTGAATACCCCCGCCTGTTTGTTGTTGGTGCTGCAGCTGCTGCTGCTGGTGCTGCTGCTGGTTGTGGTAGTGGTAGTGATGGTGGTGGTGGTGCTGATGCTGCAGATCTGCGCTCGTGTTCAGCTGGTCGTGGATCCCTTCCCCCTTTAACATCGCCTCTGCTGCACCGCACACGGAAGCGGCAAGAGGCTGTGCCTGAAAACAGTTCAGCTTCACACAGGACCAGGCAAGGTTGGAAAGTGTACGCAGCTTTTTGCTGTCATCGTCCGTGCGTGCGCGTACAGGGGAGAGCGGGAGGGGCGTGGGTGGCCAGGGATATGGTGGGGGAGAATAGTGTGAGTGGGATGGGTGGGTGGGTGGGGCTGCTTGGAGGTGGTCAGGTGTGTGAATAGAGGGCAAGGGTGGATTAGAGGCGGTGGTAGACGAGGGCTGGTTAATAATGTGTTGGGGCTCTGTGTGGCGGCTGCCGACAGCTGAGGGCGTGACACAGCTGTCAGCAGCTGGGGGCGCGCAACAGCTGTCCACAGCTGAAGTGAGGGTGAAGAGGAGGGGGATGCTGCGGATTTTGAGGGCTGCGACTGCTGAGGTCAGCATTGCGAGGTCGGTGAGGTTGAGCTGGTCAAGCTTGTGTGCAAGGACCTATGTTGTGTTGGAGGGAGGAGGTGAGAGGGGCGGGCGTGATGAAGATGGAATGGGAATGGATGCAGCGGACGTGTGGGTTTTGAAAGAGATGCCAAGAGTGCGTGATGGTAGAAAGAGGAGTGCGATTTGTTATTCACATTTCGATCTAAAGAGGAGAGGGTTGAGACTAAGCAGTGGAAACTAAGCAGTGCAGAAAAATAGGGTCGAAACTAAGCAGTAGAGAAGAGAGGGTCGAGACTAAGCAGTGGAGAAGAAAAAGAGAAGAGGGGCGAATTGCCATGGTGCATTGAAGTGGAGCTTCTGCAGCATTTAACCTGATGCTCGTATTATCTTTCAAGACCCCATCCCCTGCACCTGCAACCGTGTGGGGCGATGAGCACACGCGAGAAACACACACATGAATTTGACGACATACAAATCTCCTTTGCGCGTCATCTGCAAACTGGAGCTCGTACCTTTGAAACGTACGCAAACAGGAGCTCATTCGTGACCTCTGCATCGGAGAACGTGAGGGCCAGCTGCGACAGCTCCTTGGGAGAGTGCTTTTTCAGCCATTTGCATTCCATCCTTGTCAAGTGCTTTATGATGGCCTGCAGGCAAGCGATAAATGCAGTCTGCCCTTGAGAATGCTGTGTCCGCGATGTGGTTGGTTGTTCTTTGAGTGCTCACTGCCTCAGCATAGCGCACTCCTCTGACACATGTCACATTTTTTGGGTTGGCCATAACCATAACCATATACAATGTGTAATTGGTGTTTTTGGCAGGGAAATCACCAGATATATAGGGTTGGCCAGAACCATGTATATACGGTGTGTATACAGTATTTTGGCAGGGAAATCACCAAATACACGGTTGTATACGGTGCATTACGGTGTATACGTACGGTTCTGGCCTACCCACATTGACAAAATAAGGTGTAAATGTGCGGTTCTGGCCACCCTTACACATTGTTTGTGCCTAACTTTGACATGCAGGCAAGCAAAAAAAAAGAACTACTTTGAGCACGTTACGTCCATGCTGTGGTTCAGTGCGGCCTTTTCAGTTGTGTAGATAAAAGAACCGATACGCAAGGGACAAGGCAAAAGCAGGTTTCAAAACGTTATTTGTGAAAACACCACCACTTTTTTTTAGTTCTTTAATGGTGTCAAAATGTACACTTTTCATACGGCCATGAAGCATTTGTAGCTTGGGATGGAGGTGTGAGGAGTGCACAACGGACGACTCATGGGTGAGCACTCGTGCAATCTATGAATGATGTGGGCAGATGGTGCTTTCTCTAGCCTGCAGTGCTGTCCGTGTTCATGCACCGTTATGTGTTAGAATGCATTACACATTGCACATTACACACACAAGGCAGCACATACACCACCACCACCACCACCACCACCACCACCACCACCACCACCACCACCACCACCACCACCACCACCACTACCACAAAGCACATGGCGGCGCACATATACATAAGGCACCAATTACACTCTACCACCACCACCACCACCACCATAACCACCACCACCACTTACACACAAGGCGGCGCACTCACACAGGAGACCGATGCGTCTCTGATGCCCAGTTTTTGGAGAGCAAACGCAGCCTGCCCAATGTGGCAGCTCCTCAATGCAGGGATGAGGCCCAGTATGAAGTTGACAGCATTTGTTTTATGAAGGTACGGGGCCACATCCTCAGGTGTCTGTGCATGCAATGAAAATGGCAGGAATGAAAAGTAATGAGTGCACACAGACCTGCTCACATACTCATGCCCACCCCTTTCCCTGACACACACATTCACACGACACATTTACATGTGCACTCGCGCGCACACACACACATACACACATACACACACATATATACACACGCACATACAGACGCGCACACACACATACACAAATACAATCAGCCTTACTTACGCAGTTGTGTGATAGGGTGGCCAGCACGTTCGATACTGTCGCAGCTGCTTTCAAATTTTGATGGGTAGCCTCCTTGGCATATTGGGGAGCCTTTACCATGGATTTGACCTGGAAAAGCACGCAGCACACAGAAAAAATGACACAAAAGAGAGCACAAATGGCGCATTGAGTGTGTGAGCATCAGAAGCACTTGGACTGACGGAGTGTTTGCGCACAGAGAAATGGGAACAGAAATCATGCAGACAGAGGTAGGAGATCATGCAGACAGAGAGTGTGCAGAAAGATGAAGTAATTATGCGCTGGTTTTCAAACTCTCGAATAATTACGGAAAGGAAGCCACCTGCCAAGGTGCTGACGTCAGTTACAGCAGCAGCTGAAAGAAGTCCGTGTTGTTATTTGCTCCAAAACGTGGATATGACGGATACTCTTTCCCAGACTTCGTTATTTTCATGGTTATACTCGGAAACTGTGAGGATGGGATGCTCCAGTTCTTCTGAAACAGTCTCTGTCAAAAAGATACAACCAGTAAGCAGTCACCCTCTGAGAACAGCGCATCTGAAGCCTCATTGCACACAAACACATAGAAAAGGAATGATACAAATGAAAGGGCAATGCAAAACACACACACACACACCTGGACGTGGAGCATTGAGATGGCATGCTTAAGCACACACGTGGGCACGTTTGACGTCGTAGCCAGTTGGTTCCAGGCCATCAGTAGCTGCATGTCCATGACTAAGTCAGGCTGCATCTTTGCCTCCAACAGCTGCAAGATGTCTACAGGCATGTGTGTATGTGTGTACAAGCGTGTGTGTGTGCGTGTGTGAATGCGTGTACGACTGTGCTAGTGCAAGCATGAGTATACGTACATGTGTTTCAGTTTACGCAATTGCACGTATGCATGTGTGTATGTGAGTGTTGCTGAGGAATTCACACGTACACACCTTCCATTCTGCGCTCCTCTGCTTGCAGGTAAGCCCCATTGCGGCCCTCATTGCCTTCCTTGCTGTTATTGGGCGGAGCCTGCTTAAGGAGGTCAGTCAGCCACGCAAGCACACTGTGCACGTGCGCTGCTGACAAGCGACTGGGAAAGGAGGACAGCATGTGGTGTAGGTCCTGCGAGCACACAGGCGTTCAGGTTCTAGGTTGCTGGGAAAGAAGAGGAAGCAGGACAGCATGTGGTGTAGGTCCTGTGAGCACACAGGCGTTCAGGTTCTAGGTTGCTGGGAAAGAAGAGGAAGCAGGACAGCATGTGGTGTAGGTCCTGTGAGCACACAGGCGTTCAGGTTCTAGGTTGCTGGGAAAGAAGAGGAAGCAGGAC
>Ga0307963_1002908_pt1 | contig 13561 bp, 11 predicted proteins | sample OrgLakmetagen594_FD_201829 | JGI IMG/M metagenome (GOLD analysis project Ga0307963, IMG submission 201829) | Saline water microbial communities from Organic Lake, Antarctica - #594 | ecosystem: Environmental > Aquatic > Non-marine Saline and Alkaline > Saline | place: Antarctica: Organic Lake...
TCATTAAAGCACCTGCACCGCACTCTCTTTCCCCAACAAAAATGTGCGACATGGCTCACCTCAGCTTGGCGCAGGAAGTTTTGGTTCTGCACAAACAGGCACACACTGTGTGCAAGGGAACAGACATGGAAGCAAATATGTTTAAAGGATATGTAACATGCTGCAAGGAAATATGTTTAAAGCACATGCCACAATTTGCAAGGAAATGTGTTTAAAGGACATGCCACATGTTGCAAGGAAATGTGTTCAAAGGACATGCCACATGTTGCAAGGAAATGTGTTTAAAGCACATGCCACATGTTGCAAGGAAATGTGTTTAAAGGACATGCCACATGTTGCAAGGAAATGTGTTTAAAGGACATGCCACATGTTGCAAGGAAATGTGTTTAAAGCACATGCCACATGTTGCAAGGAAAAGGGGAAGCACGCCCAGCGCTAAAATGTCGGACGGGGGATGATTGCTGCACAAAGGATAGAGAAAGTATGGGGAAAAAGGGTGTAGGGAACTGATGTTCTGCCAATGGCAAACACCTAGGGTTGGCCAGAACCATATATATACGGTGTGTATACGGTATTTTTGGCAGGGAATTCACCATATATACGGTCGTATACGGTGTATATATACGGTTCTGGCCAACCCTACAAACACCGTATGTAAAGGAGCAGGAGGCGATGTAAGGTGCAAGGCCCCCGACCTTTTTCACTTTATTTTCTACTCATCGGGCTGTGCAGCAGGGAGGTGCAAGATACTGCAAAGCTTGATCTGAGTAGCACACGGACACTGGAGCACGACATAATATATGAATATGTTTGGTGCATGGAGCTCACCTGTGTACATTGGTATAAAACTGGGTGTAAGCTTGAAAGGCCCGATCATCTAGCCCAGAAGCACATTCTTGAACACTGGCCTGCATCCAAATTTTAATTTTCACCACTGAATTGTTTGATCGGCCTACAAGAAGCTCAAGGTAGGAGGAGCCGTCTATACCGAAGCCTCTGGCTAGCAAATAGCAGTGCTTAAGGATATGTACTGTGCTATTGCTAGATGCAACAATCTGACACACCATGTGAATTGCGTGCAAAATGTGCAGGTGTAGTCATACAGCATGCACGGATCCAGCCGTCTGGATTTTGTGGGCATGCACACGCAAAGTCTTCGATCCGAAAACCTTTGATGCGAAATTGCAATGCGTGGGGTTGCATGCGTGGAGTTGCAATGCGAAATTGCATAAAGCGTGGTGTAGAAACAGTCTTGCAAACATTGGGTATTCTAGCAGGGCTTTGAATGTACCTAAGAGACATGCATGCTGCCGATCGGCGTGCACGTTCGTTGGCTCGCACGTCGTAGTGCGGCCTGCCGCTTTGTTGGCCTCCAATGTGACATCTTGCTGTGACATGATGTCATAAGTGCGGCCAAGAAATAAAAGTTGGTGCCAACACATACATTCTCTCCTTCGTTTACCTGCGTGAGAAATGGCTTATGCCCGCGCTATCTGTTGTCTTCCTTTGTGCATGCTCACCTGGGCAGGACAAACTGGGAACACCGTCTCAGATGACGAGTGCTTGATGAAGCAGCGTGCCATCCCAAGGGCAAGCCTGCACCGCTCGTCCTCACTCAATTTACGGCAATCCTGTTTATTGCAGCATGTTTATGGTGAATGCATTGTGTGGGGGGTGCCTGCTTGTAATAGGCAATGATCAACACTCGCTCTCCCGCCACTGCACGCATTGTATATAGCACGCACTGATACACAGCACACAGCCAGCATGATAATATCGGTTGACGTACCGTGCTGAGCACTTCAAGCGCCTGACTGTAGCAATCTGTCCCAAAGAGATACTGCCTAAAAGGATGAAGGATATAGTGTTAGTTGCTGTCAAGAGGGTGGCGGTCTGCCTTGAACAATAATAATGTCGGGTTTCTGCAGATGCACTTACAAAATGCTTTCAGCGCCTGCAGCGTGCTCCAGCTCGTTGAATGCAACTGGGTAAATTAGGGATGCAAGCAATGAAGGGTTGGAACATTATTGCTCAACGCAAGCACAAGCATACAGAGTGGGGGAAATGAAAGGCTCATCTGTTCGCTTGCGCACGCAGAACTTCCCCTCTCAGGCAATCGATCAAGGATGAGTAAATGGGCTTGCATCATAATGCTATTTGCATCCATGTCAGAGGTGCGTGTGTCCGCTCAGAAGATGCAAGTAGCCCGCTGTGCAGCGAAATGACCTCCCCCTCTAAGCTAACTTCATATCATTTTGTACACATAAGTGCTAGTGTGACGTTCTACGGTTACAGAATGTAAGCCTGAACAATACAGCATTTGTCTCGTGTGAAGAGGCGGAATTCCTACGGTGCTGCAAGCAAGAGTGATTGGGTCTTCACCACACACCTCGTCCGCTGTCCACCAGCTTTTGAGGCACAGCACTGAAGTAGGAGCTGCAACCAACTAACGAGCGGAGGAGCAGGCAGGCCCAAATAAACAGCATGCGTGCTAGTCGTGTTGCACAAATCTGCTATACTATTGTTTCAACAATACATTTATTTATTTATACCGTATTTATGCTCAGACCAGCACAGCTATGTAAGGGACTTACAAGCAATCTCAGACTCACCCACACACCCTCTATTTGGTCAGGCTCTCTTCACAGGCCACGTCCCAAGGTAAGATCTCACGGTACATCAACGCGCGCGCGCACACACACGCGCACGCGCACACACACACACACACACACACACACACACACACACACACACACACACACACACACACACACACACACACACACACACACACACACACACACACACACACACACACACACACACAAACACACAAACACACACACATAAACACACACACACACACACACACACACACACACACACACACACGCACACACACACACAAATGCGCGCACGCACGCACGCACCCGCACACACACATACATACACACAACACGCACACACACACACACAAACGCACACAACACACACACAAACACACACAACACACACAGACGCACACATACATACACACACGCACACACACACACACACACACACAAACACACGCAACACACATTCACACACACAACACGCAAATACACATGCGTAAGCAAAGGCTAGTTTTCTTTTTGAACAGGTGCGCATGTGTGCCAGGCTGATGAGGAACGACTCAGAGCTGTGTGCGTACGCACGTGCGCACCCCGAAGTTCACCTCATGATCGGGTTCAGGTAGGAGTAGGAGTGCATACAGCATTCGCAGGGTGAAAGTGGCAATGTTAGGACAAGCACACATGCGCTGTTTCTCCTATTGAGTGCAGTGAGAAGGCGCTGTTTGCATCGCTGGAAGCTGCTGTGGCTCGGCTCCACCCACACATGAGCGCAGCCAAATCACGATGCAAGGACCACCCTTTTCTGTTGGTGCGGCGGGACTTGTGAATGGATTGCCTGCGAAGTTTGTCTTCTGGCAATTGGTAGCATGGATGACAGAACAACCACGTGATGGATTCATTTCTGGTTTGCATGCCGCTCAGGTCTTTGGGGGCGACCCTGCTTCAAAAAACACCATCGGCGCCGTTGTGAAGATGGTCAAGGTATGGATTCACATAGAGTTATCACATAAAGTGATCATACAGAGTGATCACATAGAGTGGATTCAACATAGAGTGATGGTGTGCTTGATCGGGTTTCTATGGTTCAAATCGATTTTCGATGTGTGCGTGATTCAATTCGTGACTGTGTGCGTGATTCAAAGCGTGACTGTGTGCGTGATTTAAATCGTGACTGTGTGCGTGATTAAAATCGTGACTGTGTGCGTGATTCAAATCGTGACTGTGTGCGTGATTCAATTCGTGACTGTGTGCGTGATTCAATTCGTGACTGTGTGCGTGAATCAATTTGTGACTGTGTGCGTGATTCAAGTCGTGACTGTGTGCGTGATTCAAATCGTGACTGTGTGCGTGATTCAAATCGTGACTGTGTGCGTGATTCAAATCGTGACTGTGTGCGTGATTCAAATCGTGACTGTGTGCGTGATTCAATTCGTGACTGTGTGCGTGATTCAATTCGTGACTGTGTGCGTAAATCAAGTCGTGACTGTGTGCGTGATTCAAATCGTGACTGTGTGCGTGATTCAAATCGTGACTGTGTGCGTGATTCAAATCGTGACTGTGTGCGTAAATCAATTCGTGACTGTGTGCGTGATTCAAGTCGTGACTGTGTGCGTGATTCAAATCGTGACTGTGTGCGTGATTCAAATCGTGACTGTGTGCGTGAATCAAATCGTGACTGTGTGCGTGATTCAAATCGTGACTGTGTGCGTGATTCAAATCGTGACTGTGTGCGTGATTCAAATCGTGGCTGTGTGCGTGATTCAATTCGTGGCTGTGTGCATGATTCAATTCGTGACTGTGTGCGTGATTCAAATCGTGACTGTGTGCGTAATTCAAATCGTGACTGTGTGCGTGATTCAAATCGTGACTGTGTGCGTGATTGAAATCGTGACTGTGTGCAAGATTTAAATCGTGACTGTGTGCGTGATTTAAATCGTGACTATGTGCGTGATTCAAATCGTGACTGTGTGCGTGATTCAAATCCTCCTAGAGGAAAGAGGGTTTAGTCTAAGGAGATCAGTTTTGTGTTGAGCATCCTTGAAACCAAATAAAGTTTGGAACAAAGCATTGTGTTTCCTCTCCCACCACGCAAGACTTTGTGACCTGAAAGTTTATTCATCACAAGAGCGAGGAATGGAATAGAGTGTGGAAATTGGCAGAGGGGGTTATCTGAGACCCAAAATGGGTATACTTTTTGCATGCTCCTAGGGCAGGTGGCCCTAACTGGCAGGTTGCAAGCCCAGCTGTGATATGTATTGATTTCAAGGATTTCAATGCAGCTGAGCTTGAAACCTGCCAGTTAGGGCCACCTGCCTCAGCAGCCGCGGCGTGAACCTTACTTTTTGAGCAGCCATATGCTGTATCTAACCAGCCAGCGCACCAAACCCGGTGATAATAAATTAAGATCATTGCAAAAGAAATGGGGCAAAAAGACTAAGTGGTTAGCGAGATATGCAAATTAATGTGCCATTCCCCCTGGAAAGCACCCATCTAGGGTACAGGTGCACGACGTGTACTTTTAGCCCTGTCATTCTGTACGCAGGGCGACTTGTCTAAATCTGAGCACATGCTCAATTAGCTCATAAAGTTAGCATCAGTTTGAAGCTAGGTTGGGCCCAATTTGATGAACTGACGTGTGAGTAGTTGCACTTTTCATGCAAAAAGGAGCATGTTTTGGCTTTTGCCCAGATAACCCCCTCTGGGAAAATGGACACATCAGCCTGCTCTCTCTTCTCTAGGCGCCACAGCTACTACCACCCTACCTTGCCAAATCCTCACACGCAGCTTCAGGAGCGTCCTCAGTGTCTATGCCTTGCCATTTCCTCACACGCACCTTCGGGAGCTTCATCAGTGTGCTACTTCCTCACACGCAGCCTCAGGAGCGTTCTGAGTGTCATGCTCTCTGCCTTGCCATTTCTTCACTTGCACCTTCGGGAGCTTCATCAGTGTGCCACTTCCTCACACGCAGCTTCAGGAGCATTCTCAGTGTCATGCTCTCTGCCTTGCCACTTCCTCACACGCACCTTCGGGAGCATCATCAGTGTGCCACTTCCTCACACGCAGCTAGGAGCGTCTCAGAGTCATGTTCTTTGCCTTGCCATTTCTTCACATGCAACTTCGGGAGCGTCATCAGTGTGCCACTTCCTCACACGCCGCTTCAGGAGCATTCTCAGTGTCATGCTCTCTGCCTTGCCATTTCTTCACTTGCACCTTCGGGAGCATCATCAGTGTGCCACTTCCTCACACGCAGCTTCAGAAGCGTTCTCAGTGTCATGCTCTTTGCCTTGCCACTTCCTCACACGCACCACCAGGAACGTTATCAGTGTCACGCACTGTCTGTCCAGACATGGGAAGGGTACGAGGACTGGGTGGACAGCGTGTTTGTGGGAGAGGAGCAGTTTGAGCTGGTCAAGAAAACGGTGGATGGGAAAGAAACAGAGAGCAGGCGAGGGTTGTGGGGAGGCACCCGGCAGGTAGGAGCGATGCCTCGTGACATTTTTTGTTTCCATCATCAACAAACTCGAATAACCTATGTTTATACGTTTATACCGTGCACTACACGAGATGGAGTACAGTCTGTGCATTGGCAAGGAAGGGTCTACATAAGGTTTTGCCTGGCTCTGCAAGGAAAAACGATCTGATGAGAGGGTGCACTTGCACGTTCCAAGTCCTCGATTGCATGGCGGCAGCATGCACGCCTGACTTGCGACAAATCAGAACACGTCAAGCCCTATAAATGTCGGCCACATGCATGCCTGCCCACACACACACACACACACACACACACACACACACACACATGTACCCATACACACATGAGCAAAACGCGCACGCACACACACACACACACATGTACCCATACACACATGAGCAAAGCGCGCACGCACGCGGCACTTACGAGATCATTCCCAGGGCAAGCCAGTCGGGGCAGCTCGCCACTACATGGGGGCAGAGTTTTACGGCAGCCCTCGCCAACAAAACAACGCACCATTAAATTTGGATGGATCAGTAAAAAGCAGTGAATGTAAAGGCATTGTGACCTCTGCGTTTTTCTTGGGAGGGGGGGCCATTTCCGCAGAAGAGCTTGAGTACACAGGTAGGTTTTGATGGAGGAGCAGGCGATGGCATCAGCACCTAAGGCAAACACGGTCACTTGAGGCCAACAAACTGCTTTACGCGCAGTGCTGTACATCAGCAGCTGATGTATGCTTGTGCTGTTTCTGCACTATTGTGTACAGTACTGTGTCTGTTTTTCCTTACAATGTTTCTGCCCCTATACTCCACCTACCTACATTGCCAATAGAGGTAGGTTGCCTTTTTTTGCAAGGACTGTTGTCCTTACATTTTTCCTGTTTGGCACAAGGTTTCATCCCAAAAGCATGAACATCGATATATCGGTGCCCATCTTCACAGCCATGAGTATGCCATGCTTTGTGAAAAGATCACACAAGCCATGGAAATGAGAAGCTTTTCACTCGGGGGAAGTGCACACAAGAATGCAGACATGAAATCGTCATTGGATACTTCACACACTTATCATGTGCACATCAGCACGGGATTAATGCAGACATGAAAACGTCACTGGACACTTCACACACTTATCATGAGCAGGTCAGCACGGGATTAATGCAGACATGAAATCGTCAACAGACACTTCGCACTTATCATGTGCAGATCGGCACGGGATTCCTTGGACCTACCTACCTTGTAAGGCCGCAAACCCTTCAGCCTATGGCAGTACTTATGGTCCAGTGCACGACTTGGTAATCGCCAAGCTGAATGAAGGAGGAAGTAACCTAGCGTTGGTCGGTAATAGCTGATGATAAATTTGGCAGTGAGCCCGAAATGTGCATACGTGGTGTTGTTCTCCTGGCCTGGCGAGCCTTAGGAGGGGCTAACTCTGTGACACGGTGTCAGCACCTTTTTGTCTTGTGCCAGTTGGAGAAGCTAGGCTGGACGTGCGTAGCATTACCACATCTTTATTGAACATGCTGGGTTGTGTTGCTACTACCAGTGTGTCCCATTCTTTCTTTACTGCCCCACCGCCTAAGGTAAGGTAAGGTTACATCGATGATAAGGTAAGGTCACATCGATATCGCTATGTATGCCTCTGGGGGGCATCTATCTGAGCGGAAGCTTGGAAAAAGCCTGTAACCAAACCAAAAAAACGCTAGAAAAATCAAGGGAAAAGGGCTAGGCACTCAGCCACAAATAATGCCACACCGTACATATCTGGCTGGTTAAAAAAGGTCCCCAAACGAGTTGGACTATCCTCATACTGAGGCGGGAAGACAAGCTGGCAGTGCTGTGTGTGAAGGCTGACAAGATGTTCATGCAGACAGTCCAGTGATTTGTGTTCCTCATCCTGAACATTGTGCCAGTCACATTTGTAACAGATCCTGAATTCATCAGGCCTTCTATTCCTGTTATGACGCATTCTTTGGACCAGGCAGTTATGGCCAGGAAGGCAAAGGCAAGAAAGTGCATGGCTGAGATTGTTGGAAATATGTAAGCAAAGGTAGAGAGGCAACACAGGCTTGTAATTTCTTTTTCTGTCATCCCACCAGCCAGGAACAACCCCCAGAGGTACACCAAAGTGTATGTGGTAAGTCCTCATAATTCTGTTGGAATGGTGATTATCATGTGGTGTCAAATTGTCAAGCTCTCCAGCTCCCGATGATATGTTCGCGCACCGTGAGCTCAAACTGTTTTAGATGGATAGAATCGCGAGATCGTATTACATCCAAAAAATGCTGAGACGCAGGGAAATCTTGGAGTGCTCAGCAGGCTGGCAGAAAAGAAAAGAAAAAGAAAAGATAAAACTACGCAGGCAGTGAACACCACTCCCCACATTAATTAAGGAAAAGGAGCCACTTTGGTACCAAGTACCGTAAAGCTCCTCCACCGCGAAAAGGGAAGGAAAAACTAATGGGGATCAAGAGGGTGCAGGCTTGGCCTGAAACCGGCTCCTGATGAGAGTTGATAACAGTACTGGAAAGGGCACGTCTGGTATGGACAAGTTTAGCAGCGAAGTTCACAGAGTGCACCCCCCTCCATGGAGCTTGGAGGCAAGCTTCTTAACTCTTTGAATCAAGACCCAGTTCCTTGAAAGGCTTTAAAGTGTGAGTGTTGTAGATGGTGCCACCCACACCCAAGAGGATGATGTGGAGAGTAACGGATGCTTCTTGGAGAATGCATGTTGCAGAGATCTTTGCGCTGTTCCTTTGCGGCGTTCAGCTGGCTCTGAGGTCTGGTGTCCTCACAGTACTTGATCTCGACTAGGTGGATGTTGCGCCGAGTTTTGCTGAGGTCTTTAGGTCGGTGCTGTCTGGGGTCGGTGGCTGTACTATTAGTGGCTGGCGGTGCTGCTGAGGTGCTCCCAGTCTCCCTCAATTGCCCCCTGCCGCTCCGAAGAACCCACCCCCCTACATTAGTTTGTTGTTTTTGTGTTTTTGCAGCGATGGGAGTAACCAGCACAAAATCTGGGCGGCTGGAGGTAAATCTTTCTTTATCTGGGAAGCGGGTTGGGAAGAGCCATTTGGGAACAATTGTACTTTCAGCTGTTTCAGGAATCTGGAGACTTTGCATGGTCATCCGTTCGTTGCTGCCTATATCCATGGAGACAGTGCATGATCCTAAGGAGCCTGTTTTTCTGATATCCTTAAGGATCATGCGGCATGCTATGTTGTGTCTTTCGGTGATCATGCTCCTTATTTGCGTGTATTAAAAACCAGAAAGGATGTGCAGGGCACTGTCAACTTGTGGGCAGAGGGGGCAAGTTTGACTTGTTGAGAGTTTGAACAATACCGCATGTTTTTGATTATATAGGGTGCCTGTTCTGTATTTCATAATGATACATTTGGTCTTAAAGGGGACATCGGATGATGTTAGGTAAGCATTGCTAATGGCTCCATTGGCAGTGCCGTCCTTTATGAGGGTCTGGTAGTTCGCATGGTAGTTCGCTTCAGTTTTGGCATTTCCCAGTTAATGGAGAATTAATGGAGAAGATGCATATGTGCTTGAAGGGCGTCACGGTGGCTTGGTAGGTACCAAAGCTTTGGGGGAGGAGAATGGGTTATGTTTGTTGTATGGGTATGATTATGGGTTTGTATTTGGTTTTCTATGTCTTCTTTTGCAAGCCAGTGGATGTTGTAGAAGGAATTTCCCTCAGGGCCTGCTGTTCTGATGGAGGTGTCAGCAATGTCGGCGTAGGTGGTGGCTGACTTTTTAGCAAGGGCGTCGGCATGTTCATTACCAATAATACCGGCATGGGACTTTACTTTGAGGAAGTGGATGGGTGATGGTGATTGGCGGAATGCTTTAGCAATGATGGATTGAAGGACATCTCCTTGGATGTGGTGGCGATGGAGATTTGGGTGTGACAGCTGCTTTCTGATCTGGTGCAGTGATGTAAGGCTGTCTGTGGCTATATGTGAGTAGCCATGTATGACTGCAGCTGCTATAGCTGCTAGCTCTGCCCGTGAGATGGTGTTGGTTATACCCATGCCATTTGAGTTTACATAGTGGGAAACATTTAAGTGAGAGTGGTATACGCTGATCCGGTGTTTTGCCGTACTTCATTCTTTTGGAAGCTGCCATCAGTGTAGGTCCAATCCCGCCAATATTTTACCTTACGGGTTAGGTTTTGGCTGGAGCTGTTTTGGGGTGCTTTGTCGGTAATACAATAATGAGGTTGGTCAGTGCTAATCAGGGCACTTAATTTATCCGGTCCTTCTGAGGCTTGAGGTGGCTGGTCATTGGGTAGCTTATTAGATTTGTTGAGTCCTGAGTGTTGTCCGGAACCTAAGGCTGTTTGGTAGGGATGATTATGTATGTTTTAAATTTCCCACTTTGCCTCGGGGATCTCTTTGGCAAGTTCTTTGAGCCAGTCTTGTTGTGAGCATTGAGGCAGACCCTGCCCTTAGTGTTCCATATGGCAATGATCTGCAATTCCCAGGAGTGTTTGGAAAGTGGTATTTGTATGTTGTTCCAGAAGGGCACTTTCATATATTGGAGTTGGTTTAATGGGATGGTGCCCAGGAATTTACAAATGTGTGGGTATTTGCGGCAGAGTGATGCATAGGGATTTGTGGTCATCTTTTTATTCCAGGAAGGGAGGAGCATGAATGTGGCTGTTTTTTCTGTGCTGACAGCAGCAGAGTAGATGGCGTGTCTTGTTGCTAAGAGCATGGTGTTTTCATGGTAAATGGTATGGCAGATGGAGAACCCAGAAAATCGGGAGGAGAAGGCATTAGTGTTCGCCCCAAATACTTTGTCCCTTGGGTGCTCACTCCAGTAACGGGGGAATTTGGGGTCATAGTCAAGGGGGGATGCCATTTTTTCTTCAGTGACCAGGGCCCGCTTTTGAAAGGCGGTGGTGATGTGGGAGGGCAGTATTCGTGCATAAGAGTTGCATTCACAAATTGCTGAGACGCAGGGAAATCTTGGAGTGCTGGCAGAACCTGATAAGTCCATGTATCACTTCTTTTTGCAATAATAAGGTCAGCCCGCACAACTTTCTCAGGAAGATGATTGTTTAAAGAGAGTAAACTGTTTCAGATCGTATGATCTGAACCAAAGAAATAAATTGGCATCTGTCAGGCCCAATCAGTGGCAGCGACGAAGATGTGTGGCAGAGCAGTTAGTTGGTTGACAGTTGAGAGTTGCTGCATGTCTTGTTCAATAAGCTGGATGTGCCAGTCTTATTGATGATAACCCTTTATCTTCTGGATTTGATAGTTTTGGTAATCAATTGACAACATGTGAGCATTCTAAGAGGTACCATTAGAGGGGATCCTTGAGAGACCCTGTACCTTGTAAGGTGAGTAAACGGTCCCAGCTCCGGGAAGGGACAGTGGTGTGGCAGCCAATCAAATATGATTAGTAGCACTAGCAGATAGACACACGAGTATGAGCAGAGAGCGCACAGACGTGGACGTACAGAACTGGTAGAAGCATTAGGGACCACACTTCTTAGGTGCAACAACCATACTCTGAAAAGAGTGCACATAAACCGATACCACTACGCAGTTAGCCTTTGTGGTGAAGAGATCAATAAAAGCAAGCTGGGCACAGCAATCGTTACAATGGATGCTTGTGACAGTGAAAAGTTATCCGACCTTAATATTGAACCCCCGATGACATTGAAAGAAACATTCCTGACTGGGTTTTCCCAACACAACAAAACCTTCCAACTAGACATCAAAGCCATCCAGGTGGCGTGTTAGGTATGCCCATTGAGGGAAGAGGCAGGCATTGGATCCCAAACAGATTCCCACTAGGGACAGAGACATACATCTTGTAGAATTCAAATTCTGCTCAGACATAAACCCGCAACAGACATTAGAATAAGCGCACAACCAACATCAACCTCTTATCCAGCGTCTACGAACAAGGAGCCTCCGAAGGCATCTCTCGAAACAACAAAGTCACACTTCATGTTATACCTCTTGGATTCGGGGGCACAATCTACAATCAGTACACCATAACTCCTTTACTAAACTTGGGCATCCCCACGCACAAAGTGCACCAACTAGCTACTAAACTACACTGCCATGCAATAAAAAGCTTAAATAACAAGATCACAAAAACAAGACACAAAATGCACTTTAACAATAACAACAGTGATAATGGGGGATCTGGAAGGGGGGTTCTGGTAGAGCGGCTGCCTGGCTTCAGGAGGGCTAGGCGCAGGCCGGATTGCATGGCTGACAACCAGCCGGATCCTCATTAGTCTCTGTTGTTTCTCTTATTCGTTTTTCGGTGGGGATCTGGCTAGTGTAAGCACTAGTTGAGAGCCTTTCCTTAATGCACGCTGGTGACTTCCAGTGTAGACTTTTACTTTTACTTTTACCATTGGGATGCAAAGAACTCACTCCTCTGCTGGATGGTTTTTCCACCTTGGAGGCCTTGGTCTGAAGGTGCCCCAAATTATCAATTAGGCTGTGTGTGGAGGCTCTCATGCGACTGCTAAAATCTTGTGCGAATGCTAGGCTGCAACATGTATGTAGAACATGTAAAAAATGTGAATTGTTGTTGTAGCACTAGACTTGTAGCACCTACAAAAAACCCTTGGAAAGGGAAAAAAGTATAATGAATGATCTTCAGCCAGGTTGTTTGGATGATCGGCTGTTGACCTGGTCTTGGCCGGCCACAAACAAATCCAGCCCAGAAATATTGAAGAAGTTCAGTGCTCTGCTGGGAAAGGATATTAGAGATGCAGTGAAAACTTACTCCCCACATTGATTAAGGGGAACGAGGCCACTTTGGTGCCATAAGATTTATTTATGTCACGAAGAATCATGGTACCAGCTTAAGCATGCAAGAGCCTTATGCATTACTGCATAAACACTTCCCCTACCCAACAAGCAGAAAAGGCACGAGCCTCAATGGAGCCACTGAAGGTAAACTTAATTACCGTCCATATCCAGCCTTCTAAGCTGTTTTTATTTAAAACCACCAGTACGTAACATTCTAACTAGTAATGTGCATCTGCACATATCTGCTAACACCCCCGCGTCAATTCCTCCACATCACCCTTAAAACATGCACCAAAACTACAGGGGCTGTCATGCTAAATCAGTGGCATGGACGAAATGTGTGATTTTCCCTGGATTTATAATGTGAGCAACGGTTTTATGGTTATTTGGTTGTTTGGCCAGTTTAGATGGTCCTCTTGTAACAAACTCGCTCTTTTCTCAGACTTGTCTGAGTACCATCTCCTCTTGGGCGTTGCTTGAGCCGTCAATTCCTTCTCGCGTGGAGAGGGAGGAGACGTTAAACACACCACCTTTATGGGGGATCCCCCCCATCTCTTTCATCCCCCCAGCTGCCAACCCATCCCCCCACTGCTGCTGCTGCTGCTGTGGCTAGCTCTTGGTGGTGGGGCATGGCGTGGTTGGTGTGGAACGGCGTGGTTGTCGATGGGTTCGAAGGTGGTAGGCTTT
>Ga0307963_1002912_pt1 | contig 13552 bp, 13 predicted proteins | sample OrgLakmetagen594_FD_201829 | JGI IMG/M metagenome (GOLD analysis project Ga0307963, IMG submission 201829) | Saline water microbial communities from Organic Lake, Antarctica - #594 | ecosystem: Environmental > Aquatic > Non-marine Saline and Alkaline > Saline | place: Antarctica: Organic Lake...
ATGGCTAATTTATTCTCGTTGGCACTGTTTGGCTGGGGAGGGGGGGGGGGGGGTGCACGGGGACGACCATCCGCAGTTGTGAAGGCACCCACATCGCGTGGCCAATTACAATCACTGTATAATGTGAGGCATTGCCAGTCGTGTGTAAAGCTAGCTGAGATGCCCTTTGAGGCATATATAGTGATGTAACCTTAACCTTAACCTTAAAGCTAGCTTTTGACTTTGCCAGTTGCGATCAATGGGGTTTTTGTGTTGGTGTTGCCAGCCGTGTTGAAGGGTAATTTTGAAAAGTTCCCAAATGTATCAAAGGGTGACTCAAAGGCCATGCCGCTAGTTTGTTAGGGAGTTCTTGCGGCATTGCCAGTCTTGTGTAAGGAATTGTTATAGGTAGGGTGCAAGGCGACCCCATCATATTATTAGTACATAATATTATGAGTTTTTTCCAATGACGCTCAACGTGCTGCAGACTCAAGTTGAACAAATGGCGGGGAAGTCATTTAGGACAGCGCCAGATGCACACGGCAAGTGACGACAAAAGCTCCTGGATGACTGCTACACCCTGCTGGAGCTCAAGTCGCAGCTGGAGACCAGAAGCAAACAGGCCATTGCAGGCTGTGATGCATTCATAACCGACCAGGAACATCAGCCTTGTGCCAGCGTTGCAACCACCTCATTAGCCCTTGCAACTCATCCCAGTCAGTCAAGTAGCCTGAGGAGGTTCATCAGGTCCTCCTCAGGCTGAACAGAGCTGAACGGATACTGTTCAGCCTGGGAGGACCTGATGATGAACGAGGAGGGCCCTGAAGCAGGAGGGCCACCCCAAAAGCGTAAGGCACGACAGCTCCCTGTTGCCCCTTGCATTCCAACATCCAAGCAGCAGCAGGATTGCCACAAGGAGCTCATGCGCTTTGTAATTCATGCTGAGCTTTGCAAATGCAGGTGCCACATGCAGAGAAGATCTACCTGATCTACCTCAAAGCCAACATGAAGGGCAAGCTGGGGTTAGAAGGGGTGCAGCTTGAAATGACAGCTTTTATGTCATTATATCCGAGCAGCAGTAGCAGCAGCAGCAGCAGTCACATCAGCCGTCTCGCTTTCCTTTTTGTTTTATTGGCAGCCTTAGACAGGCCTTAATCAGTGGACAAAAGGCAACTCAAGCAGCATAGTTCTTTTCATGCAAACTGCTGGCCTTCTCTTCCTCACTCGGCACTCCCTCCATAACCGATCCTTGCAGGGTTTTCACCAATCAATTTCTTGGATCCAAATACCCCAGAGTGCACAGTCTGGGTAAGTTTCTTGAATTCCTGAGCACTACATACTAGCCTTATGATACATAATATAATATCATATGATAATGAACAATAACATAGTATGCCTCACACCCTAGTTATAGGAGTCTTGTGTAAGGAATTATAGGAGTTGCCAGTTGAAATTTTGAGGCACTGCTCATTGTTTGCAAGAATGTCCTATAGTTTGGGTTGGCCAGAACCATACATTGTTAGGTATATACGGTGTACATACGGTATTTTTGGCAGGGAAATCACCATGCATACGGTCATATACGGTGCAGATATACGGTTATGGCCAACCCTACCAAAAGTCGCAATATTGAATGCACTGTGTTTGGCAGTCCTGGGCACCATTCAGTGGTCAGTGCCAGAGCCTGCGTGTATCAGTTTTGCCTTGTGACTTCAACTTTACGGGCTATCTTAACACGGCAGGCCGAAAAATGGCCGCTTTATAAAGCGCATATTGACCCTTTTTTATCTATGGAGTAGATCTTGCAAGGACAATTAGAGAGAATTCAGTTAAATTGTCTGCTTGAGAATCAGCTAAATTCAAAACAGGAAAATTACCGATTGACCGTCAGCCTAGACAGATCTGAGCAGACAAACGCCCTTTCATCCAGGTCCTCAGATCTTTTATGCAGGTATTGGGTACACTATCTTGTCCTCAAGGATTCCTGCCAACATTTTTGTTCACGTTGCCAAATTGATCAACCGCCCCTAATATTTCTTTTGGGTACGGGCGGAAGTACCGTTGATGTTTCAAGTGTGCCAATATGCAGTGACTCATAAGCCTGGACTCAAGCTCACCATTTCATTGATGCGCCCTTGTCCTGATTTGACGTACTCATTGCTCAGGATATCCACAACCTCAGTGTACACCTGCACACAACGCAGCATTTTTACGATGCATATCGCCTTGTGCGCAATGACACAGCAATAGGCAGGAGGTATTTTTTGCGTTGATAACCCCACTAATTACGCTTGTGCAAAACGCAGTAATGGGTGCATTTTGGGGTCCAAGTCACACCTACGCACAACAGCACAGCAATGGGGGCTTGGAGCCGTTCAACTTGTCAGCATCATCTGTGTACCGGACATGAAGTATATCACCGCCCCTAATTATTGTTTTTTGGAGGGAGCAGTGACATATTACTCGTGAAACGTTGGTAAAATATGTATTTATTTTTGGGGGGAGCCGTTCGGACGGTAGTGTAAAATATTCATTGTATTTATTGTTTTAAGTAGACAAGCGGCCAGGATGTCCTTCCCCGCTCTGCCTGCCTCTTCCCTCCCAAACCCCGCCCACCTGCAGCAGGCATGAGCAGACCGGGCTGAGCAAGAGGCAAAAGAGCGCAAGAACAAGAGGCAGCCATGCAGGACTGCGAGCAAACCTTGGTTTGCCCCCGCAGGATTGTATACTTGGCATTGCATTGGCATTGCATTCTGTGGTTATGCAAATAATGAAGTTGACAGGGATGCAAGCATGCTCATGCAGCAGCAGAAATGCGCGGGTGCACAACGTGCACACATGCGCACACACACACACACACATGCACAGGCGCACACACACAGGCGCACACACACAAACACACACAGACACACACATTCTCTAGCACCCTTGCACACACACACACACACACACACACACACACACACACACACACACACACACACATACACACATACACACACACACGTGCACACACATAAGCATACACACACGCACACACACACATACACCGACCCCCAGAGCTCCAAAAGCCCCTTTAAAAGGGGGTGGTTGGTGCATGTTATTATAAAACAAATAATTATAGGGGGGTGGTTGCTGTTTTTTCTGTAAAAAAAATTTTCAGGGGGGGGGGGCAAGGACATGTGCGTACGGTACATCTGAACACAACAAACCATGAGGCACAGCAAGCGTGGCGTGTTTTATGGGCTTCCGCTTGAATGCCTCTTGGGTGTCAGGGAAATTACGGCAAATGACCGGTCTCAACCACTGAACACTTTGTTCTGACCCATGCTGCTGCCTTCTTGTGCGCCTGAGCACCCTATGCGCCTGAAAAGGCGACTGCAAAACTGGTCAAGCCATCCAGTGCAAAGGCTGCATGCAGGGCACGCGGATTTGGAAGTGCTTCACCCAAACAGGCTTTTGAAAGTTCTTGCCAATGGCTTCAAGGATTGCAGCCAAGATTGACAGATTGGAACAAAGAAGCATGCGTAGGGTTGGGCAGCACCATATATATACGGTGCATATATATATATATGGTGCATATACGGATTTACTGGCAGGGAAGTCACCAAACATACCAAATGCAATGGTCAAATACGGTGTATATATATACGGCTCTGGCCAACCCTAAACATACGCAGGGAATAATAGCACCCCAAGCATGAAGTAAGGAAACGGTGCTGTTGGACAGTGAAGTGCATACGATGCCAGGCACAAATAAATGAAGTAAGGAAATGGTGACGTTGCTGTTGGACAGTGAAGTGCATACGCTACCAGGCAGAAATAAATGAAGCAAGGAAATGGTGACATTGCTGTTGGACAGCAAAGTGTATACGATGCCAGGCAGAAATAAATGAAGCAAGGAAATGGTGACGTTGCTGTTGGACAGTGAAGTGCATACGATGCCAGGCAGAAATAAATGAAGTAAGGAAATGGGGACGTTGCTGTTGGACAGCAAAGTGCATACGATGCCAGGCGGATTTGAGCCTGCAGTCCTGACGAGTCTGGTCTGACCACTAGGTTCCAGGCTTTGAGACAGCTAACCTAGAAACTGGAACTTAGTAGTTTGTAGCGTGCCTTTGTACGTATTGCTTCAGGCCCAGACCACAACTCCTTCTGCAGCTAGAGGCCAAGGCTGCCAGGGATAGCCAGGGCTCAAAACACGACACGCCAACCAGAGCTCAAAACGCAACACGCCAATCAGGTTTCAAAACATGACACGCCAATCAGGTTTCAAGACACGACACGCCAATCAGGGCTCAAAACACGACACGCCAATCAGGGCTCAAAACGCGACACGCCAACCAGGGCTCAAAACACGACACGCCAATCAGGTTTCAAAACACGGCACGCCAACCAGGTTTCAAAACGCGACACGCCAATCAGGTTTCAAAACACGACACGCCAAATAGGTTTTAAAACACGACACACCAATCAGGGCTCAAAACACAACACGCCAATCAGGGCAAACACAGGCAAACACGGGCAAACACGGGCAAACACAATACGCCAATCAGGGTTTAAAACACGACACGCAAACGAAAGACATGTGTGTGGCAAAAAGCTCAAGCGGATGCCTACCTCCACAATTTGCTCTATGGTGCACTCGGAACAGGTAGGCCTACATAGTTCAAACCAACCCTGACCTCCATGTGTTGCTGTATGGTGCACTTGGAGTAGGTAGGTCATAAAGCGCTCAAGCGAATGCCCACCACCACATGTTGCTCTATGGTGCACTTGGAACAGAGAGATATAAAGCGCTCAAACGCAACCCTGACCTCCATGTGTTGCTGTATGGTGCACTTGGAGTAGGTAGGTCATAAAGCGTTCAAGCGAATGCCTACCTCCATGTGTTGCTCTATGGTGCACTTGGAGTAGATCTGCAAGGTTGTCCAGTTGGGGGGGTCTAGTGGGCCTGTTCACAAGTAAAGAGCCAACGACCAGGGTTAGACAAACAGGGTCAACAATCAGGGCAACCGGGGGTGGTCTGGTGGGCCTGTTCAAAAGTGAAGAGGCAGCAACAAGCAGCAGGGAAGGGACAAAATGCAGGGGTTTCGTGGGCACACTGAGGTACGATGTGGACTTGATGTGTCCCATTATTGAAGCGAGGCTATCAACTAATTTGTGAAGGACTAAGTACATCGTCATGACCTCCCACGACATTGGCACACGCACAGGCATACACAGTGATACACCTTGTTCACAGCAGGGGACACACACACACACACAGGCACATGCATCGTGCACGCGTGCGCGCGCGCACACACACACACACACACACACACACACACACACACACACACACACACACACAGACACACAAGCAAGCAACCATGTATACAGCATACATTCTCGGCCGCACGCATGATTACACACATGCATGAACACGCACGCACACACACACACACACACTCTCTCTCTCTCTCTCTCTCACACAGACACACACACACATACACACACACTCACACTCACAACGACTCACCTGATGGTGCAGAAGGCACTGCAGCAAACACGCGGCCCGTGATGGGCTCCTGGCTGTTGATCACCACTCCGCCCCTATTGTTGGAACTGGGGCTGTTGATGTCGTCTGCAGTCTGAGTGGGGGGACCCGACGGCTTAGACTGCTGCTGTGAGGCTTGGCGCAAAAAACGCAGTGTGTGGACCTGTGTGGAGCGTGTGTGTGAGTGTTGATGCTTTTATAAGGCACAAGAACAATCCAGCACTCGTAGGGGCTGCATCATGTGGAAACTGACGCTGAGGGGAAGAAGACATGCCATAGCGTGTATAGCGTGCATACCGACGCTTAGGGGCAGCATCATGTGGAAACTGAGGAGAAGAAGACAAGCCAAAGCACGTATTGCGTACACGCAGACTCGTACACGCACAGACAAACGTACCTACATTACACATACTGGTGCACGTACCTAACATACGACGTGCATGCACAAGACTAGCACACATCACGAGTGAGGCCTGCAATCTGCACCTGTCGATCCCGTGCAGATATCACAAGCTCGAGTATCCGGGACCTTAATTTCAACCGCTGATTATGTTGCTCCAGAATGCTGACTTCGCTGAGCTTGGACTGCAGCTGCTGCTCAAGCTCTGAAATCTGTGTGGGTGCACGTGTGTGTGCATTTGCGTGAGCATGTGCATCATGTGTCATTTGCATCATGTGTCATGTGCATCATGTGTCATACACATATGACTCATATGTGTATGCTATTCGTTGGCTCACCTGTTCTTTTACACCAAGCTGCTTTGGGACTGCCCCCTTTCTATCTGCCCCACGCTTCTGCTTCCCTGTCTGCTGTTGCTGCTGCTGTTGCTGCTGCTGCTGCTGCTGCTGCTGCTGCTGCTGCTGCGGCAGCCCTATTGGCAGGTCAGGCATGAAGGGGAATGAAGGGAAGGGGGAAAGCCCTGCAGACGGAGGCGCAAGTTTGTCTTGTGTGTATGTGTGCGTGTGTATATGTGTGTGTGTGTGTGTGCGTGTGTGCGTACATACGTTTATATGTATGTATGTATGTATGTATGTGTGTTTGTGTGTGTGTGTGTGTGAGAGAGAGAGAGAGAGAGAGAGAGAGAGAGAGAGAGAGAGAGAGAGAGAGAGAGAGAGAGAGAGAGCTAGCTTTTTCAGAAGGGAAGAAGAGGTACATATAGTGGCAAAACAAGAGCAGGCTAGCAGTCGCACTTCTTGACTGAAGGCCTTTTTATTGTAAACCTTGTAATCCTTGTAAAAACAAGGACTCACCTGGACCTCCCAGGGGCTCAGGCACATCCAGACCAGCAAAGGTGTCCAACATGGCAGTGAAATCCATGTTGCCGCAGAGAGAAACCCTGGTTTCCTAACTGCAATGCAAGAATAAATTCTTAAATTAATATCTTTTACATTATGCTCCTGCATCACAGCACACTTATCCCCTCATCAATTTCTCATCAGAATGGCAAGGGATTCGTGAGCAATGTGAGTAGCCACTCTCAGCCAGCACACACCAGCAGCAGCAGCAGTGTGCCAGTGTGCTCCCCAGCCCCTCCACGCCTGTACAGCAAGCAGCGTGCCGCAAAGCGTGCCACACACCCCTCCTTGGTTTGTGCTAGCGCCAGTGTAGACCCGCAGCAGACAGCACCTCCAGCAGTTGAACTGGGCAGTAAGGATGTCAGCACTTCACCTCTGTGGGAGATAGATTTCTGCAGCAGACCGTTGCTAGATGAGAGGGGGAAAAAGGTCTGGGAGCTGCTCATCTGTGACCCGGAGCGGAACTTTGAGTACTCGGAATACTTCCCCAATTCAAAGATCAACAGTGCGGAGGTGCGTGTGGCGCTCCTGATTGCGCGGTAGTAGGGAGATGCACAATTTTCTGAGGAACTCGACTGTGAACTGGCCACACACCGCAAATTTGTTGGTAACAAATCAACACCAACAACACCAACAATCGCAGCTGAAACGTGCCGTCGAGGCCGTGCTCTCCAGGCCGGGCGCCCAGAGGCCGGAGCGGGCCCGGTTCTTCAGGGGCCAAATGCAGACCATCATCACCAAGGCCCTGACAGAATGCCAAATCAAGCCCATACCTAGCAGGAGGTGCTTCACTGTCATGTGTGAGTGTGTGGGGTTTCTGTGTCGGATTGCCGCTCAAGAGCGGGCATGCAAGCCAGGCACGACGCACGCACGCACGCATGCGTGCGTGCGTGTGTGTATGTGTGTGTGTGTTTTTGTATGCATGCATGTGTGCGAGTTAAGCGCATGTGTGTGTGCTATTTATGCATGCATGCATGCATGTGTACGTGCAAATGTTTGCATGTGCGTGTGAATGTGCGTTCGTGCAGGCGTGTGTGGTTTATTTCAACAAGAATCAAGCAGCATGTCCCGGAGTGAATAATAAGAAGAAGAATGCATGCGCTCGTATCCACACTTAAATATGTGCCTATTACAAAACTCACAAATGAGCTTGTTGCCCCATGCAATTCGCAGCATGGATTCAAGAGCGCTTAGAAGCTGTGTACAAGCAGGACCCCCGCTATGATGATAACGCGCAATCGCTCTTCTCATTGGATCTAAGTGCACCTGAGGTGAGTGCTCTCACCTCCTGTCATTGCACGCACATGCACATGCATGACGCATGACATTCATCTGTGCTCGAGCACAAATGGTGTTTAATTGGTTCATCTGACTCCTGTTCATTCCCTCTAACTCTACTCTACCATCCTTAAGTGTACTCTATAACTCTACTTTAACTCTACCGTCCTTTAATATCGTACTGTACCGCAACTGATGCAAGGCTTAAAACATTGTGTGTGGAATTAATTCATGGATGTGTTAAAGGATAGTAAACCCCAATGCAAGCATGAAGGTTTTCGTGTACTTATATAATTAGTGAGCAGTGTGCGTGTGTGCAACTCTTGTTCAAATTCGACCTACATGCACCACTCACACGTCCCCTACAGCCTCTGCCTGACGCCATGCGTGGAGAGCAGTGGGCATTCGTGCAGTTGCCGCTGAATACGTTACTGGGCATGATGAAGGAAGTGCAAGAGGTGAGGAACGCGCCTGTGTGGTGACGTCTTTCTTCTTTCTTAGTCGCTGGACTAGGGTGTGCTGCTGGATCGCTGGACTAGGGTGTGCTGCTGGATCGCTGGACTAGGGTGTGCTGCTGGATCGCTGGACTAGGGTGTGCTGCTGGACTAGGGTGTGCTGCTGGACTAGAGTGTGCTGCTGGACTAGGGTGTGCTGCTGGACTAGGGTGTGCTGCTGGACTAGGGTGTGCTGCTGGACTAGGGTGTGCTGCTGGATCGCTGGACTAGGGTGTGCTGCTGGATCGCAGGATAAGGTCGTGCAAGCGGCGGAGTCGCTTTCCTTTCTGCTTTGTTCGGTTGCACCCTTCCTGCCCCAACCCCAGCATCATAGCAGCTTTCACCTTTCGTTGCTGTCATGTATCTCTTTGGGTTACAGCATCCTTGTGTGCTGAGGTGTGCTTTCAACTCTAATTTTGATGCTAGGGCATGTTGCCTGGGCATGATAAAAGAAGTGCACAGGTGACGGCCTTGATCCTATGGTCCGTCAAAATTGCATGCATGGAGTTTATGCCATGAACTCTCTCTGAGGTTGTGCTAGGAGTTCGTCCGTTGTCATTATGAGGTCATCTGCAGATCTCCTTGCCTGCCTGAGTAGTGTCCTGCTTCCAACACACACACACACACACGCACACACACACACACGCAGTCCGACATTTTTGGCACCACCTTTGACCTAGACATCGTGGGCGCCAGTGGCCTACCTAAAGACATCCTCATCCCAGGTGCGCAGCAACGTGGCACGATAGTGTCTCGTCAGTGGTCAGAATGAGGAACCAAAGAAGCTCGCCTGTAGAATTCTTCCCATTGCAGGTGTGCAGCAACAGGGCCCAATTGTTTGTTGTTAGAGGTGAGAGGGAGGAACCATAGCAAGTTGCCTGTAGAAATTTTCACATTCCAAGTACGCAGCTCTGTTGCCTGAGCGTTCTGCACGCATTAGTGGGCGTTATGTCTGTTTTTCTGCGGCAAGGGGTAGCTGCCGGTGCGGCATGGTGGTGAATGTTTGTTTTGGTTCTGCGCTTTGTAGGTCGATATTAAGTAGCTTAGCCATAGGAAAAAAAGCTTTGGTGAGGTTCTTGCCTGCAAGCCGTTTGTGCGACTGTAGTGTGAGGGGGTCAAGTCACGGGAGCACGACCTCTAATACTGCCTGATAACGATCGGGCATCCTCTTCTCTTGCTGCCTCTTATTACTTGTAACAAGTTGACTATTTTAAGCGCAACGTTCCTTTGTGCCGCAGGTGTGGCTGTGTTCAGCCGTCGTGCCTTGCCCTTGGCAGCCTGGACTAGTGGGCTGGAGATTGCAGCTGTGAAGGCAGATGTGCAGGTGTGGTTGTGGGTGCGTGAGTGTGTGTGTGTGTGTGTGTGGTTGTAAATGTGCGTGGTTGTAGGTGTGTGTGGTTGTAGGTGTATGTGCTTGTAGATGCGCGTGGTTGTAGAGTAGTTTGGTTGTATATGTGTGTGTGTGTGTGTGTGGTTGTAGATGTGTGAGTATGTGTGTGGTTGTAGATGTGTGAGTATGTGTGTATGGTTGTAGATGTGTGAGTATGTGTGTATGGTTGTAGATGTGTGTGTGTGTGTGTTTGTGTGCAAGTGAGTGTATGTGTGTGCTTGTGTGTGCTTGTGTGTGTATTCTGTTTAATTTCTGGTCGACTTTTTGTCATTCAACTTAGTTGCGCAAACCAGCAGTTGACTTATTCCACATGTAGCCACCTTGTCATGCTTTCTACTTGTGCATGCGGGTATCCACACATCTTATAATCTACTAAATGCATGCGCATGCATCTCCATGCCTAATACTCAAACGCGTATATGTATGTGCAGACACACATCCACGCATGCACGTGCTCATACACGTTCATGCTTCCTCACGTGCTCACTCACTTCTACACTTCCACTCGTGCACACACACACACAAACACACACACACTTCCTACACGTGCACAGCGGTCTTGCCTGATCTTAGAGACTGGGGTTAACCAACGGTGGCGTTATGGAGGCTGGAGGACAAACCAGGACGCCATTGAGGAGGCAGAGAACTGGGAGGACTGCAAGCAGGGTGTCAAGTGAGTGATTACAGCATGTGTGATTGCATGCTTGTGCTGTACGTGCATCTTCTGTGCAGGGTGTCAAGTGAGTGAAAACAGCATGTGAATGCATGCTTGTGCTGTACGTGCACCTTCTGTGCAGGGTGTCAAGTGAGTGATTACAGCATGTGAATGCTTGTATGTGATGTACGTGCATTTTCTTGAGCTGAGGGTCGTTTGAAACGTAGGAAGCCGACGCCGCACCTCCTGGTGTTGTTTCAAACAATGATTCGAGGTAAAGAAGCAGCGTCCATAATATCGTGAGAATAGGAGTGCAAGGGGTAAAGAGTAGTTACATACACAGTCAAAGAAGTGTGGTTGCACTTGTTTGCCATTTGGTTGGTCAATATGTTGGTCAATACGTTGGTTGATGTATGGCAACGTTGTCTTGCACATGTTGCAGCAGGCTCTCTAGTTCCGTAGCTCCATGTCCGTACTGTAGACACAATTTATGCGTGGCAACACACCACAAAACATTCCATCCAACGGTGCAGCGATTAAAATCAAGTGGGCTTTTCATTTAATTGCCCCTTACATTTCAAAATTTGCGGTAGGCTGTGGTCTTCGCACCACCTTTCAGAGCAGAGGTTTCTGAGGTGTACAAATAGAATCGATGTCAAAACCTGTTCTAGGTCAGACTGCAACGTGCTGAATTTTCCCACAAGCACACAATTTCCAGTACGTCAAGATGCCAGAAGCTCCCCACTCACTCTTGTCACGACTTATCTCCATGTGTCAAAACCTGGATACTAGGCGTGTATCTATTGTGGCTGGTTTGCAATATTGTTCTTTTCATTTCACCGCTCCTGCAGAACAGCAGTGAGCAGTCCGATAGGCGCTGTCCTGTAGCTCTCAAACAAGAAATGAATGCAAGCAAAGAATCACTGTTGGAATGGATGACATGAAATCATTTCAAGTCCTGCCTGCTCCAGTCAATAAAGCTCAGAATTAATTAAGCAAATGAGCGGAGCAATTACACCTGAATGTTTGTCCTTCGATTCGCAGGGGTCTGCACTTCTTAGCAGTTCAGCCTGACCCAGACTCGGAAGAGCTCAAGGGCCTCTGGCTTTTACAAGATCGCGAGCCACCACAGATATAGAGTAGTGCACGCTAGTGCGTATGCTATACTATATTCACCGACAAACATTTTTGGAGGGGCGCACTGTTGGTTGGGCCTTCTTGGGAATTTACTCTGTCTGAGCGAGTATTTTTCTCCGACCTTGCTAAAGAAGGTACAGAATGGCCTGATGTGTCGTAACTTAAAAACCGTACTTGCCTTGGTCGTTCAAAGCTAATTCTTGTTTATGCCAATGATTGAAGTGTTATCCTGTCCTGCAACTGATCAACGTTGCCTCTATGGTAAGGTAAGGTTACATCGCCATTGCCTCTAAGACATTAGAAGGCTTGCGTTTACAGGGTTTACAAATTAAGGCAGGGCTTGTGTTTCGTAGGCTGGTGGCCGAAGTTGCTGTAACTCTTTGATGTGGCCGAGGTCGAGTGAGTGACACTGAGCAACTTGGCTGTTAGGAAGCAAAGAATGGCCTCCATCAAGGCAAGGTAAGGTTACATCGCTATATATGCCTCTGGGGGGCATCTGAGCGGAGACTTGGAAAAAGCCTGAAACCCAACCAACAATCCAGGGAAAAAAGAGAAACGGGCTGCCAGATAAATTAAGTTGGGTTTACAGTTTTTAAGCCTTCAGCCAAGTGGTTCGGCTGCTCAGCCATACAAAAGCAACTTGATCAGGAAGAAAAGTAAACTGCCGCAAAAAAGAGAACAGGAAGTGAACAGGAAATGCTCTGTCAGTAAGCAAACGTAAGCCAAGAAATGCATTGGAGCTAATGGTTCAACAAAGGCAGACTCAATAAGCAAACCAAGGCAAGGGGGAGCAATGCCGGGCTGCCTGATAGACACTCAGCACAAAAGAGGCAACACCAGACATCTAAATGATTTAAAAGGAATCTTGAACGAGTCGGGCCATCCTTATATTGAGGCCGTGGGAAAACAAGCTGGTGCTGTTTGCGAAGGCTAATAAGACGTTTATGCGGCCGAACAGTCCAGCAAGAGATGAACAGTGTGAACTGTGCCAGTCAAATTTGTCTCAGACTCTCGATTTCGTTTTCTGTCGCTCATCCCACCAGCCAGGAGCATTCCCCCAAGGTACTACGTAGTACAAATTGTGTGTGATAAAGGTAAGGTAAGGTTATGTCGCTATGTGCCTCGGGGGCGGGGCATCTGAGCGGAAGCTTGGAAAAAGCCTGAAACCAACCCAAAAGGGAAAAGGGCTAGGCACTCAGCCACAAAATAGGCCACACCGTAAATATTAGGTTGGTTAAAAAAGTCCTCAAACGAGTTGGGCTATCTTCATATTGAGGTGGGAAGACCAGCTGGCAATGCTGTGTGCGGAGGCTGCCTAACAAGATGTTCATGCGGACAGTCCAGCAACATGTGTTCCTTATCCTGAACAGAGTGCCAGTCACATTTGTCACAGATCCTGAGCTCATAAGGCCTTATATTCCTGTTATGACGCATTCTTTGGACCAGAAAGTTATGGCCAGAAAGGCGAAGGCAAGAAAGTGCACGGCTGAGACTGTGGAAATATTTAAGCGAAGGTAGATTGGTAACACAGGCTTATGATTTCTTCTTCTGTCATCCCACCAGCTAAAAGCAATCCCCAGCTGGGGAGAGGTACACCAAATTGCGTGTGATAAGTCCTCATAAATCTGCTGGAATGGTGAGTCATATGTGGTGTCAAACTGTCAAGTTCTCTCCAGCTCCCAATGATTTTTTTTTTTTTTTTTTGGGTGGTGTTACAGCTACGGCCCCCAGCAGGGACCTGACAGACAACAAAAAAAAGAGGAGAGAGGGCTCAAGCAGAGGAG
>Ga0307963_1002913_pt1 | contig 13551 bp, 10 predicted proteins | sample OrgLakmetagen594_FD_201829 | JGI IMG/M metagenome (GOLD analysis project Ga0307963, IMG submission 201829) | Saline water microbial communities from Organic Lake, Antarctica - #594 | ecosystem: Environmental > Aquatic > Non-marine Saline and Alkaline > Saline | place: Antarctica: Organic Lake...
ACGTGAAGAGGAGACGGCGAGGCTGGTCTCCTGATAACCATGCATAACCAACACAGGTCGCCAGACCCGACAAAAATTGAGAGAGCCACTGCAACGAGTACAGTGGCTCTATTTTTTATTTTGTGAGTTATGTTGAAAAACAAAACCTTTGATACCACCTTTAGAAATATCATCAAATAAATGGTTGAACTGGTGCCGTTAATGTTCGCATACATGAAAAAATAACGTGTTTTTCATCTTGAATGTAATCCCCGTTTTCACACAAATTGCAAACACGTGCACTCCTGTCCGGACTCCTGCCGTGTAGACTAGTTTCACGCTTCAACCCATGTCCTCGAACCCTGAACAAGGGTTACAGGGGTTACAAGGATGGCCTACAGCCCGAGTCTCTGGCTGATGGCAATTGGCTGGTGAAACAAAAACAACCAGTGTCGACAATTGAAACTAAATCTGACACAAACTTGAGAAGTCTGAATGAGTCTTGATTCAGGAATGCATTGATCTCAAAATCAGTGACACTGTGATGACAAGTTAAGAAAGGAATGAATTCAGAGCTCGAAGGAGCAAACACACGTTGAGTCTTAAACATTCCTTCAAAAAGGTCTCTGTATCTCATGCGCAGCTCGCACACTTCAACACACTTGCAGAAGAAAAGCACATGCTTCTCATCTTGAACTTCTCCACACTCACATTTATCACAAATGCTAGAACCACCATGCCATTTGCAAGACTCCACTCTCAAATGGTGTGCACGCAATCTCGAACCCTGAACCGAGCTACGTTCCTCATAATATTAATGCTCAGAGCCATCTTCAAATACTCCGGCAAGACAAATGGCACGTGCATCAGAAACTGGTCTCTCAGGCAAAGCAAACCAGTTGTGATAAGCCACAGACTTTTTTAAACAAGAGCAAGGGTCTTGGCCATGTGCCTCTCTCCAAACTGCCTGATGCCTGAATTTCAAGTCTATGCGCAAATTAGGAATATTTAGCTTCCTGCATTGTAATAAGTCACTTCTGTATACAGTGCCATTCTGCAAATCACCAAAAGCATCCTTCATCTGTTTAGTCCAACACTTTGAAGCACCAGAATTCCCAAGGGAAATATCTGCTTTCATAACATCGCGTAAAGTATTGCTGTTTGAATGAACCATCCTGCTGCAAAATTTGACAGCTGACCTGAACCAGTAAATAAAATGCAAGGGTTCCTGCGCGCATTCTCGAAGCACACACCAGTTTGCAGAAGTAGATTTGATTTTCAAAATTCTCTTTAAAAACGCCATGTGTGCGACTTGCAAAGGGTTGCTGAAACCATTGTCATGCTTCGAAAATTGCGTAGACCAAATCTGACTGGCATACATGCCAGCTGACAACGCATGTCTTGAAAAGCCACAACATCGCATGAGGCCTGTCAGAAATCCTCTTTTCAAAACCACACTCTTTCACTCTACGTAAAGCTGCATTAAAAGGCCTGGGACGCAGCTTGGTGTAAGTTCATGTGCTTATCAAATTACATTCCCAGGTAGGTAAAAGAATCTCTCTTCAAGCTCCTGATTGTAGAGACGCCTTAGTATGGCACTACAGTATGGCACTACAGTAGTACTACAATATCAGCCTTAGCATGGCACCTCCTGAGACATATTGACAGCTTTGTTCTCGTTCTCCTTGATGCTTTCTCTTATTTGCGCTTCTTCAAAACAAACGTTCTCTTTCTCTATACACTTTTCTCTTCTTCATACATCAATTTCCTCTGTTTCTTTTGTTTAGCCAGGTGTAGTTTCAGGCTTTTTCCAAACTTCTGCTGAGATGCCCTTTGAGGCATATATAGTGATGTAACCTTACCTCACCTTACCTTCAGATTCCCAGTACAGCCGTGGATGCTGTACTGGTTGCCCCCATCTCCGTGAAAGCAAAAAAGCAACGAACTAGCAATGAAGGGGGGCGGGTTCTTAGGAGTGGCAGGGGACAACTGAGGGAGACCAGGAACACCTACAACACCGCCAGCCACCACCAACAGATCCACCTTCTCCAGACAGCACCGACCCAATGATCTCAGCATTCTCCTACGTGACATTCACATCATTGAGATCAAGCACTAAAGGACACTAGACCGCAGAACCAGCTGAGCGCCGCGCAGGAACAGCATTAAGGCCTCTGCTCCATCCATCAAGGAGCCTCCGTTACCCTCCACACCATCCTTTTGGGAGTGGGTGTCACCATAGAAAAGAATAACTACGAAGGCAGTGAAAACCACTCCCCACACTAATTAAAGAAAAGGAGCCACTTTGGTACCGAGTACCGTAAAGCTCCTCCACCGCAAAAAGGAAAGGAAAAATCAATGGGGATCAAGAGGGTTGCAGGCTCGGCCTGAAACCGGCTACTGATGAGAGTTGAGAATGGCACCATCTACAACAACCACACGCTGGAGCCTGTCAACTACGCTGCCAAACTTGTCCATACCAGACATGCCCTTTCCAGCACTGTTATCAACTCTCATCAGGAGACGGTTTAGTTGGCGCTTATATCGCCAGGACTCACTGTGGTAACTTTGTTGGATTGCGGGTGGCATACTCCGGCACCTATCAATTGCTCAGTGTTCAGTGTTTGGTACTTGCTCGCTTGCTAGCGACTTTTAACTTTGGCCATTCTTTGTACGACTCTTACCTCCTGTAAAGACGCACTCCCTTGCAGTTGTCGGCTGTCATTATCTTGCGTAGGCTATTGCATAAAGGGGGTTTGACTTTCAACCCCTGAACAGGCCTACCATCGATAGCTTCAGCATTGGAGCACTGCAATAACCAATGTTTGAACAAACGCTTATTCTTTTAGTCCATTGGACCTGAACGCAAAGCAATGTTTCAATGTTCCATGAGTTCCAGTACTAAGCGCAATTGCAACACACGATAAAGGGTGACCAAGTTGTCTGTCTCTATAGTGCCGCCAAAGCTTAGATGTCCGATCAAATCAAAGTTTGCTGCTAAGTATAGGGCTCAGCACATCAAGTAACATATGCGGACAGTTGCTGCTACATCCGATATTCAATCCTATCAACCAAAACCGCCTCAATCATTTTAACAGCAGACCATGATTTGGGACCCATCCAGAAGACTTTTGAGCAGTACCCGCATTTGAAGAATTCCTCAACTATCTGCAGCAGACAGCAGCAGGAGTTTGCATTGCGTGTGTTCATGTGATTGTCGTGCATGTATAAGTGTGTTTGTTATGCTTGCGTGCGTGCGTGCGTGTGATTGTTGTGTGTGTGCTTTGTTATGCTTGCGTGCGTGCATGCGTGTGATTTGTGTGTGTGTGTGTGCGCACGTGGTTGCATGTACTTACTTGACTCTAGTGTCAATATGGACTAATAATAAGGAGAATTTGTGCAGGCAGCAAACCCACGTAAGTTAAAAAAAGGAGACGTGTTGGCACCAGCAGGAAGAAAAGTATAGGCAAAAGGGTATCAGGAGAGTTGCAGGCTTGCATGAAACCCATGCGAGTTGGTTAATTGCTATAGGATAACAATGCAAGTTCAGTGTTTGTGTGGCTGCAGCCAATGGTTGCTTATTGCATTCATGGTGTATTATATGGTTTGTAAGTAATCGTTGTCCATAATACATGAACAACAAACAAAAATGTGTGTGTGTGTGTGTGTGCGCGCAGGAAATTAGGTAATGGTCACTTTAATGGTCAGCAGCTGCTTTGTGTGATACAGGGCTGTATCAAAAGGTGTGCTCTATCTCACAACTACGTGCGCTTCTACGTGCGCGTGATCACACCTACGTGTTAACTTAATGACATGAACAGAATTCATACTGTTAAACAAAATGCACATCGTAGCTGGAACTCTTAAAAGTAATCATGCAAAACACTAGCAAGCACCGGTTGCGCTCATATTGAAAAAGAAGACAGAAGTGTCTAACTCTAGGAAAATATGTTTACCTGAAACACTCTGTCTGGAACCTGCGTCACAGCTTCAGCACGGGGGAGCAGGAAGAATTGCGCAGCGTTACAATTGGAACATCTGCAGTGTGTGTGTGTTTTTGTGTGTGTGTTTGTGTGTGTGTGTGTGTGTGTGTGTGTGTGTGTGTGTGTGTGTGTGTGTGTTTGTGTGTGCACGTGTGCGTGTGCGTGTGATTGTGTGTGCGCGCGTGCACAAGCATGAGCATGTGCGTAAGCACCTGGGTGCCTATGCGTGTGCGCGTGCATGCGTGTATGTGCTCGAATATTCACTCAGGATTTTTGTCAGTGACCCGCCTGCATATAATACAGCAGCAGTTTCTGTCTTAAAACTGAGAAGACAGACCACGGCAAAGAAGATAGACAAGGGCAAAGCGCTTGAAAAGGAGAAAGCACATACCTAGACATGGCACGTGCAGAGTCAAATTGAAGCCCCCACTGACGAGACACCTGCGTGAGTAATAGATTAAAAACTTGAGCAACAACACAAACACAGCGCACAAAAGCAGTTGCCTCACATGTCGTACATAGCAAAGGAAAAAACTACATGCAGCCACTCATTTATGGATTACAGACAACACGCCCACGTTAAGCCCACACCCAACCCCAATTCCACACCCACACCACACTTACACCCACATCCCCACCCCCACTCACACTCACACACAACACGCACAACCCCACCCATATACCTCTCGCAATTGCTGGCCAGGATCATCTGTGGACAACAAGTATGGAGCTGCTGCTGCACAGTCTTTTCTTTTAGCCAGACAAGCATCTCGTGTGAGGAAGACACGCCCGCTGGCTGCTGCCTGTTGAAAGTGTTGATAGACAGCGTCTGTAATTGCTGCATACCCCACATGTTTATTGTGTTCATGTGCAAGTTTTCCATGACAGTTTTGGCTTGTGCTGTGTCTGCTGCTTGATCAAATGGTACGGATAAAACAGCTTGCGACGTTTCACAAATTCCATCTCTCTATCGCGTCATTCACTTTTTTAAAGGTCACCCTACATCCTGGCTGCTTAACGCCTTGACTGCTACCGTAAATATGAAACGCCTTGACTGCTACCATAAATATGAACAACAAAAGCTAAATTGCGACCACTCACACACTTGGATTATGACCCCTCATGCAAATTTCTTAAAACCCCTCACCTCCATAGCAACACGTGCAGCAAGCGGAACTCCGGTTTCTTGGACCTGCCGCTGCTGCCGCTGTTGCTGTTGCTGGCTTTGTTGCTGCAATTGCTCGTGCTGCTGCTGCTGAGTATGGGGCTGCCCAATGAGCTCGCAGTCTGTCCCAGATAAGCACAATAATTGAAACGCACAAATGTCAACACAGACGCCCCATTGCAAAATGTAAGGTTATTGCAGGTGTACCATTTCAGCAGCACAGATTTTAGGAAGACATGTTCGCAACTAGCTCAATGAAATAATCCTCAAAAAAGCATGAGCCCAAAGCTCCAACATCCTGTATCCTGCCCGCAGCTTGAATATTAAACACGGCTGAGCAAAGTTGAATTATTATGTAAAGCTCATAAACAAGCACACACCAAACCACACAGTAACTACTACGCACATCGCAAATGAACACGAACAGGTGCACATATCATGCGGCTCCTTGTCCTTTATCCACGCAGGGTACTCTTACTGTCCGCGTTCATGCACTCAAAGGGACTGCAACATAATTGATGCCCAGCAAACCCTCTGATCATACTCAAACCTCCCCCCCTTTTAACCCATCGCCCTTGACATGTGCACCTGGTCTGACCGGTATAAAAATGAAACGCGTACACTCCTCCTACTGTTTGCGTTCATTCATTGGTATAAAAATGAAACGCGTACACTCCTACTATTTGCGCTCATTCATTGGTATAAAAATGAAACGCGTACACTCTTACTGTTTGCATTCATTCATTGGTATAAAAATGAAATGCGTACACTCCTACTGTTTGCGTTCATTCATTCCACACCCCACAACTTCACCCATTGCCCTAATCCACAATAACACCCATTGCCCTAGCCACGATAACAAGCAGCTGCATGCATGGTAACAAAAGAACGCGTACTGCACCACACTCTCACTGTTTGCTCACATGCACGTCCACAACCATCACCTCACCCATCGCCCCCAGCCATAGGCACAAGCAGGTGTTTGAACGATACAGCAACACAACATACCGTTGTTGGTGTTTTTATCTGCTGTCACTCCCCCAAGCCATGAGCGTAAGTAAGCAGGTGTTTGTATGACACAGCACCACGATGCTTTTTGTCTGTTGTCACTCTCAGACAGCATGCATGCCCACACTCCTCTCACCTTGACCCATTGCACTGAGCCATGAGCGCAAGCAAGCAGGTGTTTGTATGACACAGCACCACCATGCTTTTTGTCTGTTGTCACTCTCAGACAGCATGCATGCCCACACTCCTCTCACCTTGACCCATTGCCCTAAGCCACCTGCACAGCCGCCCAAGCATGCTGTCACAAAGGAACCTGGGAATGGCAATGGTGAGCAGCAGCTTCACATCCAAAAGCAAGGCAGCAAAGTGGTCTTCGGACGAAAGCCGCAACATTAGAGACTAGGCTAGGATGGTGGGGGAGAGGCAGACCTTTCAAAGACCAAAGGAGCAAAATGCTTGTGCAGCATTTCAGCAAGGAAATCTAAAGCGTGTGTACAAGGCATGCAAGCCCCAAGTACTGTCGAGAGAAGCTCTACAGTGCCAGGCTTTCCCGACAAAATAGGCAATGGTGCAAAAGCGGCTCAGCAACTGTACGGCTCAACAACTGTACGGCTCAGCAACTGTACGGCTCGGCAACTGTACGGCTCAGCAACCGTACGGTATATAGCATTTCTGAAATGTTGAGGTTGCACACGAGCACCAATGCAGCGGATGCATGCTCACTGTTGTTTTACGTTGTAAAAGTCCTACAAGCGCAAGACGTGCCACTTTTGCTTTAGTAGCGTACCGCCCACTTCATGGAGCATGCAGAACTAGGGGGACCGTGGTCTGCTCTGGCATGGGGTACGGCATGGGACCAACACACACACACACAGCCATAGTTCTGCATTACTTTCCATACACGACGGTTCATTGCCTAGTCAGAGTAAAGAGGAGCACAGATGCCAGCACCACCCACTTCATGGAGCAAGCAGAATTAGGGGAGACCGTGGTCTGCTCTGGCATGGGGTAGGGCATGGGACCAGCAGAGGCAGAGGGAGCAGCAGCAATGTCCACCACAGCGCCTTGGCTGAGCCGGAGCAACTGCAAAAGGAGGAACTGTGAGGATGAGTGCCTGCAGCTTTGTTTTTGTGTGTCTATCAAATTACAACGGCTAAGAAGGAGCAGCTGCAAGTGTGGCGATCGATTGAGTGAAAGTGTGTGTAATGTATGCTTTTTTATGTCTGGGCTGGTGTCTGGGCTGAGAAGGAGCAGCTGCAAGGGGTGCTAGGTTTAAGTGTGAAGACCAGCGTGTAGCTACATTGTTTTTAGCATTTGGGTCAGTGCTTTGGCAGGGAAGCAGCTGCAAGGGGGGGCAAGAAGCTGCTGCGTCATGTGCCTGTTGTAAAAGTGGTAATCTACGTCAAGTGCACGTTCCCACGTTTACGTCAACTGGGGGTTCAACGTTCAACTGAACACGTCAAGCGCGTTCCCATATGCTGCTGCTTCTCTGCGAGGGGCGTCAGATGTGAGGATGATTGCTGACTGCATTGTTCACCTATGCCAGCTACAGCGTCTTGCTGGAGAAGATGCTGCAGCTGAAAGTTGGTGCAAGCCTTGAATGACCAAGTTCCAAACGCGACCTCACATGACAATGCTGTTTGACTTATGGATTTATTGTTGACTGGCAAGGACCAGTCACAGGCCGATTAGCCAAACAGTCTGGCTGAAGGTCCCCTAATGTAAATTTAAATCTAAATCACATGACAATGCTTAGTCAAGCTGAATAGCGCTTAAGTGCCGAGTCTCAGGTACCCCAGCTGCAAAGGATGTGGCTAGGGTTGTGTGTGGGTGAGTGCGTTGGATGAGTGTACTTGGCGATGCTTTTTTATGTTGGGATGTGGCTGGGGTTGTGTGCGGGTGAGTGCGTTGAATGAGTGTATTCAGCGATGCTTTTGTATGTTGGGACGGTGCCTCTGCTCTCTGCATGCAACACAATCAAAAGTGTTCACAATAATTCCACAACAATCCAGCATTTAATCAGGTGACACGACCAAGTTTCCACGTTAAATCAGCAATCAAGTGTTCACTTCCATTCAGCTGATTTAGTGTCCTGGTTCACAATCAAAGTGGATCATGCAACGTTATAGGGGTCTGGGATAAATCCGAACTGCAACCCAAACGATGCAGATCAGGTAACGAAGAGCACAGCTATCTGTGCACACGTCCCTCTCTCCTACCACTGTTTCCAGCCTGCACTGTCTTGCATTGCAAAAGCTCCGCCATGTGCCTGTTGTAAGAGTGCAGTTCTACGTCGGCAGGAGGCCACCAATAGGAGCTCTTGACTGCATGCCTACCTCTGCCGGTGAGATCTCGAGGAAGTGCTGAGAGGTTCCTGCACCACAATAGATGTAGTGAGACTCCTGAGGCAGGACTCCTGGGGAAGACTCCTGGAGAAGGACTCCTGGGGGAAACTCCTGAGGAAGGACTCCTGGAAAAGGCTCCTTGGGGAGGGCTTCTGGTGAAGACTTCTGCAGGAGGACTCCTGGGGGAACCTCCTGAGGAAGGACTCCCGAAAAAGACTTATGGGGGAGGGCTTCTGGTAAAGACTCCTGAGGAAGGGCTTTTGGTGAAGACTTGTGGGGAAGGACTCCTGGGGAAGACTCCTGGGGATGGACTACTGGGAAACGCTCCCGGGGAAGGCTTTGCCCTTGATGCTGCCCCCGTTGTTGTTGTTGATGTTGTTGTTGTTGATGTTGTTGATGTTGTTGATATTGTTGTTGCTGCTGCATGCGTTTCTGCTCTTGTGATAGTTTCTGATCGGGGACCATGCGAGTACTATGTGGCAATCCTTGCAGCCTTGCCTCTTGTGTACGTATCTGCGCCTGCGCCTGCGCCTGCTGCTGCTGCTGCTCCTGCGTCTGTAGCTTCTGCTGCAGAGCCAAATCATTCTATATTACTTCTTGCTGCTGCAAATCAGGCTGCTGTGTCTGTTGCTGCTGTGTCTGTTGCTCCTGTGTTTGTAGCTGCTGCTGCGGAGCCCCCTGATCCCCCTGTTGCTGCATTGCGTGTACCTCTTCTCTGTGCTGCCCTATCAGTCTTGTATCTATCAGCACTTGGATGCCCTTAGTAGCTTGGGCAAAGGGGGGAATGGTGCCTGAAAGGCAACAGAACACATGTATGCGTGTGTGCATGTATTGCTCTCATGCGTGCATGTTGATGTGCGTGCGCGCATGCATGCAAGCCTGCATGCATTTGTGTATGTGTGTGTGCCTTACTTGCACGCTTGCATGTGCATGTATGTTCGCTCGCATGTGGGTGCCTGCTACAATTTGTTGCTGCTGGCCCACACTGAGGCATTGACAGCATGCTTCTCATGTTTGGATGTCAGTAACTTGTGCTCACCCCTTTCAAGCACATGTCATCAAAAGGGTACCATAAAAAGAGCAATATAGCACATGAGCGCTTGCAAAGGATTCAAGGATTACACGATGCTTCAATACAAGTGAATCAAACAGCTGGCTATATTTTGCTGCATGTCTAGAAACTGTCCATAGCATGCAGGCTACAAGGTCGGGTGATCCAGGAGTCTGTCGGGTGATCTAGGAGACGACCTAGAACCTGAACATCCCTCCCAGGCAAACTTAAAACTCAGCCTTGCAGAAGTTTTGGGCTTTGCATCCTGGGAAAAGTGCAAACCAGCACATTCAGAGCACCAACGTGACGCTCCTGCCTCAAAAGCATACACTAAAGCACGTGAGAGGGCACGGATACCACACACAGACAAAGGCGCACCTGGGGCATACCCAAAGATTTGAGTGCACTCCTCAGCAGATGCTACGCGAATGGCCTTGCGGCTACACCCCGTGCATGCGGCAACCTGCGTACGTCACAAGAAGGGTTGGCAAGAATCATAAACATAATGCGTATATACGGTATTTTGGGCAGGGATTTCACCAAATATACGGTCATATGCGGGGTATATATACGGTTCTGGCCAACCCTAATCATAAGCAGTCAACTCATGAAAGCATGAAAATTAGTCGGTCTGCCGCAGTCACGTTAATATAACACACCTGACGTCAGGTTCAGTAAGCCCATAATAAAGAAGCGGGGCGTTGAGCAGGGCCTAACTAACAAGCACTAGACAGGCCTCTACACGACTCTTAAGGTAAATCACATCCCTTTTCCCCTTATCCCCACACTTTTGCCTGAATTCCCATAACAAAAAGCGCTTTCCAACCATCACCGACTGACCCTGTTACTGCTGCTGCTTTTTGAGGGGCAGGGATATGGGTACGAGGCGGCCTGTTTGAGTGTATTGACACGGGCGTGTATGTATGCGACTGGGAGTGGGGAAGGTAAAGGGGGACAGACTGGCGCTGTGGACGTAGATGGCGGTAGAGTGAGGGGAAACACAAGCCAAGCGCGGCACTGGAGGAGGTAGCGCAGGGTGCAGCAGTAGGCAGCACAGCCAGAGATGTGCTTAAGTTGCACTTGTTTCTGCTGCTGCTGATGTCGCTGCTGCTGAATGAGTGTGCGGTTGCCGGCCGGGCGACAAGCCTGGCCCTGTGACCATTTGTACCGCGTTGAGGTGTCCCCACTTGCCTTCTCGGTGCTGCAATGGAAGCACTTGCATTCAAGAAACCACAATAGCGTACCATCGCCATACTTCCAACTGCTGCTTTCAGCAGCTGTAGGGCTGCCCGGCTTTTGCTGCTCACCACGCACACACTGAGAGCTGCTAAACCCGCCCACACAGACTGCGTGCCTGCGACACCACCTGCACCCGCCTCCCTCACGAACAGCCCGTTCAGTGCTACGATCTCAGCTGAGCTTGCCTTTTGTATGTCCAAGCGTTGGTCCCCGCGCAGCACCGTGAGCAGGAACTGTTCAGACGGGAGCTGTCGCGTAGCGTCGCTGGCCACGGATCGAGAGGGGGTAGAGGAACGTGTGTGTGGTTGGTTGGTCTCTCCTTCTTCTCCTTGCAGGCTTGAGGAGTGGGGGTAAAAGGCAGCAGAGGCATTGGCAGTGGTAGTATCATCGCTACTACCTGTACGGGGATGTTGGAAGGGGTGAGGTGGCGCAGGCGCAGGTGTTGGCACACAGCTGATGCCCCCACTGCTGCTGAGGTGCTTCTGCTGGTAGTACTGATAGGGGAGCAGGGGTGTGCTCCCATGAGGCTCTGCCTGTTGAAGCTGAGGACCGAGGGTGGCTTGCTGCACTGCTTCAGATCTTACTGGAGGCAATGGTGATGCTGACCCGCAAGATTGTTCTTGAGGGGAGATCTGCTGATGCATTGATCTTGAGCCCAAAACCAGCGCAAGGCTCTTGGCCACTCTGCATGTCGGCACCCCAAGTGCGCGTGCTGCATCGGTGGCAGTTGCAATACCTGCTGATGGTGGGGAGCAAGCAGGAAACAGCAGTTGCACATTGTAACCAGCACAGTGCAGTGTAAGCAGGAAACACGCCAGTTGCAATACTAATATCTGCTGATGGCGGGGTGCAAGCAGGAAACAGCAGTTGCACATTGTAACCAGCACAGTGCAGTGTAAGCAGGAAACACACCAGTTGCAATACTAATATCTGCTGATGGTGGGGTGCAAGCAGGAATCACACCGGTTGGGAGATGCATGCGTGAGAGAAAGTTGACAGCGCGTTTGGCACACCAGCACACTTTAACAGTATGCTGGGAGGTAATTCATGCGTGCTTTGTGTTTGCAATATGTACGCAACGTTGTGACACAAGTTGCGCTGTAAGTGTTTGGCACTTTGCTGATGGCAGGAGGCCTTCAAAATAGCAAAACATGGAACGCACCTGCTTCAGTCCGGTGCACAGCAGCAGCCCCGACGCCTGCTGCATCTAGACATTCTTGCACGGTAACAGGAAGCCCTACAACTGAAAGGGAACCAGCCTGGCTGCCTGGAGGTCGCAGGATGATTGGAGGCTGGGCCGCCGTAGCAGCAGCTGGGGCAGCAGGGAGGGAGGTTTTAGAGATGCCAGCAGAAGATGCAGCAGCGGCAGCATGACTGAGCATTCCCTTCCCATTTCCAGCACCAAATCCATCTCCTGCAGCCCAGTCCTCTGTGCTGCTGCTTTTCTGGGCATTGGCACGCGTACCCCCCTCTCCGCTCTTGACCAACAAGTTTGCACCCCCACTTCCTCCCTCCTTTCTTCCACTGCCACCCCCTGGATCACCGCCGCCGCCGCCATCATCACCATCGTCGTGATTTTCCTCATCGTTGTGTACCTGGTTCCTCAATCCTCGTTTCCGCTGACCCGAAACCCGGGCAGCGTTTGCCTGGGATCGCAACAATTTAAAGAGCATGAATCGTTTGTGAGCAGGCATACAAGCCTTCATATGTGCAGGCCTGGGTCCCAGCTCTATTGCCGTTACACAGCACAGGCAGCCATGTCAGAGAGTGGGGTTGGCCAACACCGTATATATGCAACGTATATGATCGTATATTTGGTGAATTCCCTGCCAAAAATACCGTATATGCACCGTATATATATGGTTCTGGCCAACCCTACATATAACCCTTACATACAAACCATGCATACATCAGGAGCAATTGTGTGCACATGTCTGCTTACAAGCCACGATACACAAGCACTCACAGTGAAGGTCGTGCGGAACTGAGCCACCACAGCATCTGTATTGGGGACTTGAGCATGCAGTGCTTCGTACAATCGAACAAGCACGTGCGCATCCTGTGTGTGTGAATGTATGGGGAATGAGTAAGTACGATGTTGTGTGTTGGACATTGTATCCATATAAATACGTGCGTGGCAATGGTTGTAATTATGCGCTCTGCACGTTCTTAGGGGGGTTGTCCCCACAGGTAATACACCTTAGCGGCACATGCCATTTAGCTATCTGCCTATTCAATGAACCCCATCGCCTCCCCCAAGCTGTACAAACTTGTGTAATAATATATTTGAGCCTTATAGCACAGAAAATGGCAGTTAAGATGGGAATGTGGCTCTATGCTTATTTTGCCGCAATTTGACAGGGAAAGGCCAGTCACCAAATTTGCTCCAATCCACCTGCGCTCCAGCATATAATAATATTTTGCATTCTGCCGTAATACTTTTGTGTCAAGAATGGTGCTGGAGGTCAGGATGGTGTATGTTGTGGGGGGCTAACCTGACAGTGTGTGTGAGTTACGGTACAAAATAATCCATTCCATGAATCTGCGCCCTGACTGCGCCAAATATGGAAGCCCTTCACAATCTCTACATGGCATCAGATCTGGCGCCAAATGAAGGCTCCTGTGAAGAGCAGGTCGTTTTATACATCTTACACGGTTGGGGGGCGATGTATGAGCACCTCCGCGTGGTGCCCCCTGGAAAACGCCTTCGTGTGCCTTCGTGCACACGCCCGGAAATACTCGGGAGCGGCTAAGACTCATACGGCGGAGCAACACGGCAGC
>Ga0307963_1002915_pt1:0-2500 | contig 13544 bp, 14 predicted proteins | sample OrgLakmetagen594_FD_201829 | JGI IMG/M metagenome (GOLD analysis project Ga0307963, IMG submission 201829) | Saline water microbial communities from Organic Lake, Antarctica - #594 | ecosystem: Environmental > Aquatic > Non-marine Saline and Alkaline > Saline | place: Antarctica: Organic...
AGAGAGAGAGAGAGAGAGAGAGAGAGAGGGAGAGAGAGAGAGAGAGAGAGAGAGAGAGAGAGAGAAACAAACCCTACATAATTGCAATGAAACAGACGTCCTTTCTTGCTAATTACTGCCAAGTTTACACAGCATTTTGAAGCTGGTCAGCAAAGGCCAGCATTTGCTGGGAAGCTTTGGAAACAAGTCTCCCTGTCACAACAGTTTTTCACCTTCACTTGCAAAGAGCTCAGCATACGTAGGAAGCCGAATATCACGCTGTACTCCAAGCCCCTGCACATACAAATTTATAAACTATGGAATTTAGCACAATGCAGCTTTCAAGGGGCAATTATGAGGGCAACTCACACCACTTCATCACATTGGTACCATTACAGCTTCAAACTTGTGCTAATGTGTTATAAGCTACCAGAGCATATGTTCAGATTTGGTCAAGCCGCTCTGTGAACAGATTGATAGGATTAAACGCACACGTAGGGCACCTTTACATTTGATAGGTTCTTTCCAAGGGAATAAGCATACTAACTAGCATATCTTGCCAAACACACAATTTCCACTTTATTCTTTGCAAAGGATTTTAACAGAGGGGGTCAACTGAGCAAATGTCCTGAAATGTGAATTTTTTGATGCAAATCATGTTTCAATGATATAACTAGATGGTTCATGAAGTTTGGGGCCAAAAGGACCACCCCAGTGGTCTGGACAGAAATACAGTTAATTTTGGCACTGAGTTTCCACATTACAGACCACCACTCCCCAACCAGGGCCTCTTTTCATCCCAAAACAAGACAGGAGGACTTCTTTTATGATACCAAATCATCCTAGGGTTTGAAATGTATATTTGGTGAAGGTCGAATTCCACCTCTTTGTTGCAACGATAAATTTTATTAAAATGTAGACGATTCATTTGAAAATGACACAAACTAGGTCAGTGGGTGGTGAGATATGAGAGAATGATGGTGAAAAATAGAATTCACGCCGCGGGCAATTAGACATTTTTGCCGGGACTGGCAACATTCAAGCTCGGGTGCTACCTCTGGGAACTGAGCTTAATTGTTGCCAGTCCCGGCCACCGTACTCAATTCACATTTCAAAAGTACCCCTGTTTGGGGCCTCAGAAGACCACCTCTGGGATTTTAAAACATGATTTTATCACAGAGTTTGGTGCAGCAGGTGACAGCAAAAGGTATGACAATCTGGTTAGCCATCTGATCATCTGAAGGTTGCTAATTTGGAAATCTGTATGGGGGGAACATGCAAACAACTTCCCTTTTGGGGTTTCAGCACCCTCTTCTGTCTTTAATTGAACTTACTACATACAAACAAAGGCGTCAATACGTAGGATGAGCAAAATAGGGGATGCATGGCTTTTTTTCCAACAACACTAATGCCTCTGCAGAGCTGCCGCCAAGGTTCCTCGCCAACATGACCGCCACTTACTGATGCCATAAGAATGACAGGTGGCGGTGTTCCTGTGGTGTTATTTTCAAGCGGGCTGTACAACCACGCTTGCAGGCGTTCGCCTGCAGGGCGATCGATGGTGTTGGGGTTTGTAACAATCCGTGGGCTGTGCGCTGCAATTTGGTTTATTAACAAGAAAGCATTTGACATGGAATTATTGTGCCTGATTAATATTTGGCATGGAATGAAGCCTGTTGGAGCCTGCAGCTTTTGCTTGCGTGTGGTCGTGGCAAAAAGTCTGGTCAGCACCTGAGCAGAGCGACTGAAGATCAAATCTTACAAACTTGAAGCATACACATCATACTCTGCTACATCAAAGCTACGTCGTGCTACATGTTAATTAACTTGTCTGACTGTATAGTCCAACTTTTATTACCCGTGTCCTGGCTGTATTCTATAGTCCGCCGGTGAAATCCAGGTCCCGGCCCGTCAGACACAGTGGATCTGCGTGCTATAGCCTCTCTCTCATAGGGGAACCCCAGCCTCACTGTGTAATTCCAAAACGCGTGCAATCAGCTGCCACTGTGTAATTACAAAACACGTGTGATCAGCTGCCAAGGCTCATTACATGTAGTAAATCGGTATCTCTGGCATACCTGTGCGCTCCCAGTAGGGAAATAAGAGACACGTTGCCAGAAGGAAGACCAAAAAGGCTTGTTGTTTTGTGTCCATTGCATTGATGCATGCAATCTAATTTAAACTTAGCCAAAAATTGATAACACTACCTCGCTAAAAATAGTGTACCCCCTTGAATGGATTAATAAAGGAACCCTAAGGAGCTACAGCATGGGGAGCGCAGATGCTAAGAGGCAGGCAGAGCTGCTGTTTCAGCAGCGCACTGTTGCAGAAATCAGAGAGGTATGGGAGAAGAAGCCATTCCCGAGTGTGCGTGTCACATGCAAGCACCATTCCGTGTGTGCATCTCGTGCAAGTGCACCCCTCTTCCCTATGACAGATTGAGGCCAGGACGGGCAAGGACATTGAGCTCAAGCAACATCAGCTCCGCCAGCTAGTGGGGAACTCGTACAGGTATTGGATA
>Ga0307963_1002915_pt1:7500-13544 | contig 13544 bp, 14 predicted proteins | sample OrgLakmetagen594_FD_201829 | JGI IMG/M metagenome (GOLD analysis project Ga0307963, IMG submission 201829) | Saline water microbial communities from Organic Lake, Antarctica - #594 | ecosystem: Environmental > Aquatic > Non-marine Saline and Alkaline > Saline | place: Antarctica...
TTTCATACAACACAATGCTGGCAGCAGCAGCAAAAGCAGCACATTACGCATGTCCTCGAGCAAGCAAACTACGCACCACCTCCCACTCTGGCATGAACCACACAATTTGGCAGCAGCAGCAGCAGCAGCAGCAGCAGCAGCACTTGCACAGTCAAAAACACATACACACATGCTCGGCAGCACACAAACTACGCACCACTTCCAGTTTGGCATGAACCACGCGGTTTCGGTAGCAGCGACTTCTGGAAAGGGGGGAGTGGGGTCGGCCTGCGGGGCGGGAGGAGCTCCTGAAGAGCGGGCTGAGCTTGATGCGTGTGGCATTGCCAACAAAGCGCTGCAGGTGCGTGAAGTGCCGTTTGTGGCATCTTTTTGTCTCCTCACTTGTGCTAAATTTTTACCCTGATTCCACACTGTATGTGGCATTGCCAACAAAGCGTTGCAGGTGCGTAAATTGCCGTTTGTGGCATCTTTTTGTCGCCTCTCTTGTGCTAAAGAACCTCAACCCTAATTCCACACTGTATCTGAAGGCTGTCTAAAATGGGGTAGCTCCTCAGACGCCCTTCTTAAACGACTTTAGGGCAAACGTTTTGCGCAACTGTGTGATTAGTGATTATGCTGTAATTCTAGGGTTGGCCAGAACCATATATATACGGTGTATATACGGTGTCTTTGGCAGGGAAATCACCAAATATACGGTGCATATATACGGTTCTGGCCAACCCTATGTATCTCCTTGTATACACGCACATCCTATTCCACTGTGCACACGTTTCTAGGGCTGGCCTACATTGTATGTAAAGCACACCATGTATGACCGTTTGTATGGTAGAGTTTCTTCAAAAACTTCCTATATACACCATGTATACATGCGTGCATATGTATGGCTCTGGCCAACCTTGCACAACCTGCCGACTGGGTAGAAGCACACATGTCTAAAACGCCCTGTGCCCACGCTTGTGTGTGTGTTGGTGTGTCTGTCAGTGTGTGTTGGTGCGTTTGCTGCATGTCAATACTTCTTCAGGCGCGCTTGCATTCCTGCATGACTGCTACGCATGTCACATATATACCACACGAATACCACATGTATACCACATGAATACCACATGTATATCACATGAATATCGCATGTATACTACACAAATATCACACATATATCACAGAATACCACATGTATACCATATGTATACCACATGTATACCACACGAATACCACATGTATACCACACGAATATCATAAGTATACCACACTAAAAATTATCACAGGTATACCACACGAATATCAAGTATCACATGTTGATCCTACACACGTGTACACAAGCACACGCACACACGCATGCATGCACAATTGCAACCGCAGACCCGCCTAACTCCTTTGCCTCCACATGTCGTGGAGCGCGCTTGTAACAAATGGGTGCAGCAAATGGCACAGGAATTTGCAGCACACTGCCCCTCCCTGCTTAAGGTCAGCTACGCTTGTTTGTGTGTGTAATTGTTGTGTGTGTCTGTGTGTATGGCTGCTCGTTGTGTGTGTATGTGTACTTGTTGTGTGTGTGTCGCTCGTTTGTGTTTGTGTGCGCGTGTGTACTTGTTGTGTGTTTGCGTGCGTATGTGTACTTGTTGTGTGTGTATGTGTGTGTGTGTCGTGCATGCAAGGAATGGTGGTAGCATGTGGCGCAAAAATTTAAGTACAGTGCCCTTCCCTGCTCCAGGTCCGTACATTCATTCATTTATGTGCTTTTTTGGGTATACTACAATTTGCATGTGTGTACCTTGGAATCTGTGTATTGTGTGTAATTACATTGCACACATTTAGGGTCGGCCAGAACCACATACCCTTGGTGGTATATGGTATTTTTGGCAGGGAAACTACCAAACATACGGTCATGTACGGTGCATATATACGGTCCTGGACAACCCTACGTACATTACATTATTGTGTATGCTGCATGCATAGTTGATGCCCTCGCAATAAACGGGTGCAGATTGTGGCACGAGACTGTGCATAGGTGATGCTCTCTCTCTTAGCTCATGCTCTCGTGACTGTGCATCGGTGATGCTCTCGCAATAAACGGGTGCAGATTGTGGCACGAGACTGTGCATAGGTGATGCTCTCTCTCATAACTCATGCTCTCGTGACTGTGCATCGGTAATGCTCGCGCAATAAACGGGTGCAGATTGTGGCACGAGACTGTGCATAGGTGATGCTCTCTCTCATAGGTCATGCTCTCGTGACTGTGCATCGGTAATGCTCTCGCAATAAACGGGTGCAGATTGTGGCACGAGACTGTGCATAGGTGATGCTCTCTCTCTTAGCTCATGCTCTCGTGACTGTGCATCGGTGATGCTCTCGCAATAAACGGGTGCAGATTGTGGCACGAGACTGTGCATAGGTGATGCTCTCTCTCATAACTCATGCTCTCGTGACTGTGCATCAGTAATGCTCTCGCAATAAACGGGTGCAGATTGTGGCACGAGACTGTGCAGCCCAGCGCCCCTGACCCCTTTGTGGTTCACCTTGTTGTATGTCAGGCTTATTTCCCCTATAAAAAGTTTGCACTGTAAATTGGTGACCCACATGTACACAAACTTGGTAGCACACATACACACACACACTCCCGTACACACACAAACAAACACACACACAAGCTTGAACACACACTCATACACACACTCACGAACACGCATAAACACACACATACACACAACCAAATTTGCACAGGCCTGCACAAACACACACACACACACACACACACACACACACACACGCATCTGCACAGGCCTGCACCTCAGCCGCCGACCTCGTGGCAGTGGAGGGAGCGGTGCACTCAGCCATGGCATCATGGCCTACCCCCTTTGCCCTCACCCCCACCAGCACTCACAGCACCAGAAGCTCAGGCGGTGCAGCAGGGGCCTCTCTTCCATCTCCAGCTGCTGCTGCTGCTGCTGCTGCTGCTCAGTCCCAACAAACAGGCACAGGTACGGCCGCAGGTAAAAAGTACAGGACTCACGCTCAGCTAGCTATTAAGTGCCTAGCATCTGCACGTTGATGGATTGTTATTGATTATTGATGCTTCAGCACGCCTGGCCTGGATGTGCTCGGCTGCTGGACACACTGAATGAGACGCAGGCTGTGCATACGTGAGCACCACGACAAGAGACCTCGCTGCCGTGCCCTGCTACCAATCGCCTATTGTGTGCTGAACGCCATGCTGAGCTTGAATACAGCCTGTGTGTGTGTGTGCGTGGGTGGGAACTCTTCACCAGTAGTATCTCCTTCGTCCTCTTTAAGCTAAGCTCCCTGCTCTTCTACCTAGCTTATTTCTGCAGCAACAACTAAAGCCGAGGCTGTGGCCTCATCATGCAGTCCTACCCACCTGCACATGTCATTGCCACGTGAACTCGCTCGTTGTCTAGGGAGTCCTGTGTGTCGCAAGACTGCCGCTCACACCTTTCTATGCTCATCTGATGAATGCGCATATTTTAATCTGCGGTTCAAATTGTAATATAACCGGTGTGCCACTGGTGTGTGTGTGTGCGCCACTGTTGGCGTTGAGGGCTTTAGGTGCCGGCACCCTTAAGTACCCCTGCCCTTAGTGTGACGTGGATATATGTATCGCACAAAGCTCAGAAATGGCGTCTGTCGGATCACCCTTTTAAGCAACATTTCACTTAGGACCAGGCGGAATATGCTATTACTACCAGCAACAAGAAACCTCATCCCGTGCAGACGCCGCTCGTACATAATAAGCAAACACACCCTTACTTACCCGCACATTTCTTCACTTTCTGGAAAACCAGCCGAGGGCGTCCCGCACAAAAACAGTTTTGGGGTGAGGGAAAACCGAAGGTTTTTCAAACCCCCTGAAGTTCCCTAACCAGCATCGCCTTTTTATCTTTTATTTTCTTGCCACTGGTTTGCTGTTAAAATGGCAGCCGGGGGCTCGCATGCAGTTGCACGAATCTGTGCGTGTAAGTGCGCTTGTATGTATGCGCCCCCTTTGCTGCTTGTATGTGCGCTTGTATGTGTGTCCCCCCTTGGTTGCTTGTAATACCAACCCTACACCTGAACGAACGCTTGCAGTGACGGCGGGGATGTAGATGTGTGAAAGCATGCGTGATGTCTTGCCATTGCTTTAAAAGCAGTCAGAATGTAATCAGCGGGTTGCAGTGCAATGCAGTGCGCATTCACTGACGCGCATAGGCCCTTCTCTCATTGCCTTGCCGTGCTGGCATGCCACAGTCAGTCAATCCCCTTACCTCAGTCACTGAAACACGCCATACGTTAGCATGGGTGAATTTTGTGTGTGTGTGTTATTGCCAGCAAAGCTTTACCTCGTCGAGTCTTGTCAAGAAGCGGGCACACCCTTAATCATACGTGATGCCTTGATGTTCACATGCCTTGATGTTCACATGCCTGGTGCCTTGATGTTCACATGCCTGGTGCCTTGATGTTCACATGCCTTAATGCTCACATGCCTTGATGTTCACTTGCCTTGATGTTCACATGCCTTATGCTCACATGCCTTGATGTTCACATGCCTTGATGTCCACATGCCTTGATGTTCACATGCCTTGATGTTCACATGCCTTATGCTCACATGCCTTGATGTTCACATGCCTTGATGTTCACATGCCTTGATGTCCACATGCCTTGATGTTCACATGCTTTGATGTTCACATGCCTTGATGTTCACATGCCTTGATGTTCACATGCCTTATGCTCACATGCCTTGATGTTCACATGCCTTGATGTTCATATTCCACAATGTTCACATGCCTGGTGCCTTGATGTTCACATGCCTGGTGCCTTGATGTTCACATGCCTGGTGCCATTGTCCTTGCAGCCATGGTCGCAGCCGGGGAGTCTTGGGGGTCGGTGTGCGAGCGCGTGCTTGGTGTGCCCCCACTGCCGCTGTGGAGGGCAGCGTTGCAACCGCCGTTTGGGGGGCGTGCTAAGGAGGTGTGTGTGTATGTATGTTTGTATGTATGTATGTATGTAGGTAGGTAGGTAGGTAGGTAGGTAGGTAGGTAGGTAGGTAGGTGTGCGTCTGTGTGCAAGTGCATGCTTGGTGTGCCTTCTCTGCCGCTGAGCAGTATTACAAAATGCAATCCCCGTGGGGGGGCGTGCAAAGGAGGTGAGCGCGAGTATGTATGCACGTGTTTTTTGAAGTGTGTTTTTAACAGGGTTGTTCAGTTCGACTTTTGGGGAGCAAGGGTTCGATAAAGTTTGTGAAAGTTTTGATACCCTTGAATTGTCTGAGCAGTTCGATGTGCAATTTTGAAAATGGAGGATTTTGCAGGTTTCTGTGTAGATAAATATTTGTATTGTCCTTTTAGTGTCACTGTGTCAGATGGCAACGCAACCAATGTTTGTGGGTATTGCTAAGGAGGTGTGTGTGTGTGCATAGTTGTTCGTGTAGCAATGTAGAAATGTACGTGTGTATTCGCATCTGTTACTGCTGCTGTGGAGGGTGCCGTGGCATGCAAAAGCATTTGTGCGGTGGGTGGGACGAAAAGGGGAAGGAGGAATCGTTATATTTGTTCTTTTGTGGACGGATGGATTTGTGAGAGCAAGGGGTGGCTGTGCACGCGTGTGTGTTTGTGTGTGTAAGTGTGGCCTCGGAATGTTGTTCGTAAACGGAGCAAGCAAAAAGGCTGAGATTGCATGCCAAGGGTACAAAATGCGAGTTCAAAGCAGTGTGCCGCAAGTTCCCTCCCCCTTCCTCGACAGACCTGTTGACAACCCCCTCAATGTTGATCACCCCCTTAATGTTGATCACCCCCTCAATGTTGATCACCCCCTCAATGTTGATCACCCCCTCAATGTTGATCACCCCCTTAATGTTGATCACCCCCTCAATTTCGACCACCCCCTGGTTAAGATGATGCGCTGTGTGACGCACGTGATCTCTCGTACACAGCTTCTAGCGGAGCGCTTCAAGGCAGCAGCGGCAGCGGTACAGGCGCCCCTTGCCGAGTGTCTGCGCGAAGCGAGAGAGGCGCGGGCAGAGCCAGCAGGCGAGGTGTCATGCAAGGTGCGTGTGT
>Ga0307963_1002918_pt1 | contig 13536 bp, 13 predicted proteins | sample OrgLakmetagen594_FD_201829 | JGI IMG/M metagenome (GOLD analysis project Ga0307963, IMG submission 201829) | Saline water microbial communities from Organic Lake, Antarctica - #594 | ecosystem: Environmental > Aquatic > Non-marine Saline and Alkaline > Saline | place: Antarctica: Organic Lake...
TGTGTGTGCGCGCTCCGTTACAGCATATGGCACGTGCTAGGCATATTTCTAACCCAATCCGCAGTGCAGACAGTGTGCACGCAGCAGCAGCAGCAGCAGCAAAGGCTGCAGCTGCAGCGTTAAGTGCAGGCCACAGGTGTGTTTCTAACACACACACACACACACACACACACACACACACACACACACACACACATACACACACACATACACACACATACAGTGTGTTTCTGCCTGACAAACGTGGCCACCATCCGCTGCACAGACCCCAACAAAACGCACATTCAAGGCACGCACTGGCACGCATGAGCACTGCAAACCATACGGGCTATTTATGATATTAAAACTTCTATAAAAAATTGCCAGGTGTACACTCGCCATTTACTGCACAGTCCCTCAGCAAAACGCACATTCAAGGCACGCACTGGCACGCATGAGCACTGCAAACCATATGTGCGCGTACACGCGCCAACTACTGCACAGTCCCCCGACAATGCACATACAAGGCACGCACTGGTACGCATGAGTCACGCAATGTCTCCTAGGTTTCAATTGTTTTAAACAATTCAATTCAGAATCACCACGATGCAAATTTCAGGCACGCACTGGCGTGCATGAGTCACGACAGAAACTCTAAGGTTAAAAATTGTTTCGAACAGTTCAATTCAGAATCACCACGATGCAAATTTCAGGCACGCACTGGCGTGCATGAGTCACGGCAGAAACTCAGGTTATAAATTGTTTCGAACAGTTCAATTCAGAGTCGCCAGGATGCACATTTAAGGCACGCACTGGTGTGCATGAGTCACGTCAGAAACTCTTAGGTTAACAATTGTTTCGCACAAGTCAATCCAGAGTCACCAGGATGCACATTCAAGGCATCACAAAGACGATTAATGAACATTCACATTGGAAGTTGAAAGTTCAAGGGGACAAGTCTGTAATGCACACACACAAACACACTCTCACACTCATGCAGTCACACACGGAGTCACACACACACACACACACACACACACACACACACACACGCTTTACCTGCTGCTGTTCAGACCCCACTCCTAAGCTCTGGAGCATAAGGCACTCAAAGAAAAATATCTGTTCCAGATCTCGTGACCTGTAATGAGGTTCAAACATGGGAATGGGGCGTAGTGGTGCGTCTTCCCGCATAATCACATAACATGTTTCAGCCGTCCAACATCTTCTGCAACCATCCACACAACAGGTGCTAACCTGCTACCTTTCAATTCTATTCTTTGTGTTCATCCCTCCCTTGCCTGCTGTGGAGGATGTTGTGTACGGCACCCAATTACAAAGTGGAGGGTTTACTCCCCTTGATGCTTTGTGTGGGAAATGGCCACTGACAGCAAATTTTTCCTTAGAGTTAAAGGTCACTGATAACAGGTCCCGTAAGTTTTTACTTGTAGTTTGTTTGCGTGGAAAGCGGTCACTGCCAGCAAAATTTCAAATAATGAACCTATGGAAGCCTAGGCGGTATCTTGTGTGGCACTCTACATGGATTTGATAAAATAGGAATTGAAAAAGTATCTTGTGTGGCGCTCTATATGTAGGGTTGGCCAGAACCGTATATACACACCGTGCAAGACCGTCCCTGCCAAATATACAGTATATACACCGTATATGCCTATAAATGTATGGTTCTGGCCAACCCTATCTATAAAAATTGGGTTCTTCACAGTCCATGCCGGTAGAGCTCTTTTACATGCTGCCTTTCCGAGGGCCAGGACCTTACCAACGACTAATACAAGGAAAAGAACAAGTTCGTGGTTGAGGACCGCGGGAGGAAATGGTGTTTTTATAAAAGGCTTATTAATCCGACACGAGTTTGAGTTTGATGATACTCTCGCTTCCCCCGGTGTGATTTCCAAGGTAGGATTGCGTATCTGTTCATTCCTTGCCTATCTAAGGCCTGTGTGCCAAATGACCTGAGTTCGTGGCTGGAGAACTCTTGCATAATCCCCCTTTGCTGTCCAAAATTCTGTGTGTTCCTCTTCATCCCTTTTCCCAGGCCTAATTATCAACTGACCTAAATTGTGGAAAAAACTCTTGCAAATCCCATTTTACTGTTCGAGATTATGTGTGTCCCTTCATTCCTTATCCAACGCCTGTGTACCAACTGACCTAAATCTGCGGTTAAAACTTTTGCAAATCCCATTTTACTGTTCGAGATTATGTGTGTCCCTTCATTCCTTATCCAAGGCCTGTGTATCAACTGACCTAAATCTGTGGAAAAAACTCTTGCAAATCCCATTTTACTGTTTGAGATTATGTGTGTCTTTTCATTCCTTATCCAAGGCCTGTGTATCAACTGACCTAAATCCGTGGTAAAAGCTCTTGCAAATCCCATTTTACTGTTCAAGATTATGTGTGTCCCTTCATTCCTTATCCAACGCTTGTGTATCAATTGACCTAAATCTGTGGAAAAAACTCTTGCAAATCCCATTTTACTGTTCAAGATTATGTGTGTCTTTTCATTCCTTATCCAAGGCCTGTGTGTCAATTGACCTGAACCTGTGGCTGAAAACTCTCTTGCAAAATCCCCCTGGACTGTTCATGATTCTGTACGCTCCTTTTCATTCCTTATACAAGGCCTGTGTACCAACTGACCTGAATCTCTGGTTGGAAACATTCTTGCACAAGCGCACTAGAATGTCCTTGCCACATTTTCGGAGGGCTTTCAATACGTCCTGCAGGAACAGGACAAGATATCGCTCACGTAATATGAAAAATCATTCCTAGTACTTTGTGCAGGAACAGGACAAGATATCGCTCACGTAATATGAGAATTATTCCTAGTAATTTGTGCAGGAACTGGACAAGATATTGTGTCACGTAATATGAAAATTATCCCCTGGTAATTCGTGCAGGATCAGGACAAGATATTCTCTCACATAATATTAAGATATATAACAAAGCATATCGCACAGGATGAACAATGTCTTGTACAAGCTTCCTCAGAGGTCAACATGCACGTCCATTGATATATATATATATATATAAACGTGCACCCACACACCCACACACCCACACACCCACACACCCACACACCCACACACCCACACACCTACACACACCCACACACCCACACACACACACACACACACACACACACACACACACACACACACACACACACACACAGAGAGAGAGAGAGAGAGAGAGAGAGAGAGAGAGAGAGAGAGAGAGAGAGAGAGAGAAAGAGAGAGAGAGAGAAATAAAAAGGGAGAGAGTGAGCAAGTGAGAGAGAGAGAGAGAGATAGAGAACTTCATGCGTTCAGTATTTCTGCAGCTTTCCTTTAATACCTTGCCTATGGTAAATTGCCAATCGTCTGATCAAATCACCGTCAATGCAAAGTATAGGATACAACACATCAATTACGAAAACCATCTAGCAGAGGAATGAGGAATGAGTTATTTGCATCGCAATAGCTTCTATTGCTTCTACCAGTTCTTTGTATCCACGCCTGTGCGCTCTCTGCTCAAACTTGTGCTTTTTGGTCGGCTGCCAAACTGCTGCTCCTTCCCGTGTTAACTCAGACGGACATTCTCAGTCTCATTGTGTTACACGCGTTAATGTCACTAGGCAACACGTTAATGTACACAAGCACACACGTTAATGTAACTAGGTAGGCACGTTAATGTACACAAGCACACACGTTAATGTGACTAGGCGAACAAACAATACAATACCTTACACGCTACAGGATCTCTTCCTTAGCAAGCAAAGGGGGGTCATAATATGACGGATCTAGAAAGCTTTGACTGAGACAAACTGCCTGTCTTTATGTACTCTCTCTTCTACCAGCCTTATCTCTTGCACACAAACTATTTATTTTCTAATCGTCTAACTCCTGGTACTGCTCAATGTATGGAGCCACTGGGCAACCATATCTCCCACATACAGCACACCGCCACACAGGTGCCTGCTTCTTTTTCTTCAGCTCCTGCTCCTGCTTAAGCTGTTCCTACAGTGCCTGCTGCCATGCACGCACCATATCCACTAGCAAGCTTGGATCTTGGCCAGAGGATGCAAGCATGGGGATCAAGCTTGAGATGAGGGGACCACTGGGGTCCAAGAGGGAGAGATCACCTGGCAGGCAGAGCAAGGGCGTTTTATACTATTCATCAGCTTACTCATAATATCCATCAGCAGGTTGGTGTAGCACAACCAGGAGATACCAAAGCATTTAAATCAAGCCAGGATGAAACTTGCTGTACTTCTGTGGGTACATTGTATATAACATCTGTTTGATAAAACCTTAAAAAATTTTGCCATCACACTGCTGCATCAAACAAAAATAAGAGGTGATCAGTATCAGAATAAATTTGATTTACTTGACAATGTAACCTCCACCAAATCACACCTGCAAGCTGGGCCATCAAAGTAGAGGATGTCAGGTCGTAGCCGAGCTGCTCAAGGGCTGATTGCATTGATTTGAGGAACTCGCTGCTTAACCCCCCAAACGAGGCAGCAGGCTTGGCCTTTGCCTCCACTACCTCCCATTCGTCCTCTTGCAGGGGGGCAGCTGCGTCAGGATGTGACACTGGAGCCAGTTGCAGGTCTGAAACTGGAGGGGGTGGAGTGGGAGCAGCAAAAGTATGCGCATGCGCAGGTGCTTGTGCGCCAAGCTGTGGAAGGTCTGTTGTGGCAAGTGTAGCTGTCTGTGGGGGCAGGGCCTTGCTCTTCAAAAGACCATCCAGGGAATGCTGAAGGTCGGACAGCTCAACAGGAGGAAGGACACCGGCTGTTTCAGGGAAATCCTGTTGGTGCAAACAACGAATGTAAATGTGTCAGCTTAGCTCCATAATACTCTCTCTCTCTCTCTCTCTCTCTCCCTCTCCCTCTCCCTCTCCCTCTCTCTGTGTGTGTATGTGCTTGTGTGTGCTTGTGTGTGCCCTCTCGGTTTTAATGGTGATGTGGCACACCGCAATAATGTCTTGGCTAAAAAGCAACTGCAGAGATTACGTTGCTTGTGTGGCAAAAATAAGTTCTTTGACAACAAGACACATCACGAAGGTACAACCTTTGTTGTTCGCAATGAGAAGGCACGGAAGATGCGCTTGGACCAGGTTTCAATGTCGCGTCCATTTGACCAGTCTGAAGCCGCAATCAGCTGCAAAGGCAAAACGCGAACAACACCAATTTAAGCATGCGGCAACATGAGACATGAGACACACTCTTTTGGAATTCCGCTGGTAATAAAATTTATATTTGCCACCGGTGTATAAAGATCCGTAGTTCACAGGCCAAACCCCTGAGTACATCACACCTGCTTCATGAGATCAGGTAGCCCATCCACCGCAGTTTCTGAGAGCTCCAAGCCATCAGCAGCCACACGCTTGCAGAGCATGCGGCTGGCATCTGGCTCGTCAAAGCTTGGAAAGTGCAGCTTTTCACTAAAAGAGAGCAGGGGGAAATGTTTGTGCCTGTGTTCCGCTTTCAAGAAAAAATCAGGGGTACTCTTTCTTTTGTGATCCTTTTCATCTAAGTGCTAGCACGCATTGCAGCAGTATTGATTCATTATGCAATTTTTTGCAACATACACGTCACTGATATGTATGACAACAATGTTGCAGTGCAGCTCTCCGTACCTAAACCGGCTCTTCAAGCCAGGGTTGACAGCCATGAGCTCGTTGATCTGATGGTCGTACCCTGCTAGGATGACGACCATCTTTCCACGGAACCGGGGCTCTGTGCACAGCTGCACAATCTCGTCCAACACCTGTCACACGAAAGCACTCGTCCACATTATATGTGCTTTTGCAGAGAATGAATGATCTCGTCCAACACCTGTCACACGAAAGCACTCGTCCACATCATATGTGCTTTTGCTGAGAATGAATGATCTCGTCCAACACCTGTCACACGAAAGCACTAGTCTACATCATATGTGCTTTTGCTGAGAATGAATGATCTCGTCCAGCACCTGTCACACGAAAGCACTCGTCCACATCATATGTGCTTTTGCTGAGAATGAATGATCTCGTCCAACACCTGTCACACAAAAGCAATCGTCCACATCATATGTGCTTTTGCTGAGAATGAATGATCTCGTCCAACACCTGTCACACGAAAGCACTCGTCCACATCATAGGTGCTTTCGCTGAGAATGAATGATCTCGTCCAACACCTGTCACACGAAAGCACTCGTCCACATCATATGTGCTTTCGCTGAGAATGAATGGGTGAATGCAACTGTAAACCATCAGATAAAACACACCATGACTTACATGGCATGCGTGCAAGCCTTACCTCTCCCATGTACGCACCACCATTCCTTGGATTCAGCCTGTAGAAGCAGGAGCCATTACTTGGTTAGTATCAGAGCAGCCATCATGCTTCCTAAGTAATTCCAGTCAGGTTCAAACACACACAAACACACACACGCACAACAAGAGCAGCCTCGTCCTGAATCCTTCCAAACATGAGCAACGCTTTTCCAAATTGTAAGTTTTGGCATGACACTGAGTAATTATTCATTATTTATTATGTTGCACCTATATGCTTCGTCCACAAACAGCGTCTTCCCCAGGGCACTCTCAAAGATCTGCCGCGTCTTCCCAGCTGCTTGCCCAGCAAAGCCAGTCCCGAAATCAGACGCAGAGCACTCAATGACATCTGCAGAGGCCAACAGGTCCAAGCTCTTAAACAGTGCCCCAACCCTTCGGGCGACTGTTGTCTTCCCTGTCCCTGTGCGCAAGACCAAGTAGGACTGGGAGTAGATTAACAAGACAGTAATCTCAGTTTTGCTTTAGTGACGCATGTAGTCAGGACAATCGCTATGTTACAAGAGTTCAGAGGGCACAAATACACGGTGCTGCTCATGTGCAATGTTTTGGATACACCATTGCATAAGAAGCAGCACTGGTGCGGTTTATTTCTGTGGGTTGCAGTTTTTGCCGCAAGAGAGGGAGCGATATCTCTGTGGGAGATATTTGCAGCAGCTGTTTTAGCACACCTAAGGGATACGGTCATGCCTGAAAATTGGAACCATTTTTGCTTACCTGGAGCACCAACAAACTGGAAGTTTAGTTCTAAGCTCTCCAGTGGGTCCCTCCCGAGTCTCTTCGCGCTCAAAATTGTTGCCTGCCACTCCCTCAACTTTTCCAATACCTGGAGTAAAGCAGGGGCACTTCTATAACCAACGCTTATTCAACTCATTTCGTCAAGTCATCTGGCTTGAATGCGAAAGCAAAGTTTCATGGCGCCAGTGCTGTTGTTGTTGTTGTTAAACATGTATCAGGCACAATAACTCCCAATTGGCTTCATGTGCACAACCAACACACATCACCTGGCTGCAGCCAACAAGGTCCTGGAAGATGGCAGCCGTGTCACTGGTCTTGCTGCCTTCAGGATCAAAGTCCTCTGGTAAGGGCTGCATGCTTGCACGCTGAGAGGGGCTCAGCTCCTTGCCACGTGCCTCAAGGCGGAGCGCTACCTGTTAATGATTGCAAACAATTGAATGAGTTTGCCACTCAGTGTGCACATCATTGATTACGAGTGTCGTTATTATAAGCAAAGCAAAAAAATAATAAGATCATGTCGCGCACACCGATGCAAGGAGGCTGTTCACTGCTCCTGCATTCCCAAAGTTGGGTTGCCGGCGCTCTTGGTCCAGGACCTTCACTCCCGCGCGCAGTTCAGGGTAGTCGAGGTCCCTGCAGCAATTTAAGAGCGAAGCTGTACATTGACTCTTCTTAATCCCAAGGCGAGATGGTATTGATTTCACACGTAGCTGCAACAGAAACTCAAATCCTGCCACTGAAAGGACATGGCTCACCAGTCATAGTTGTGCTTGGCAGCATCACGCATGATGTGCAGAAGATCCTCGCTGCTGTAGTCTTCAAAGATCCAGGAGCTCTACAATATGAGGGAGGGAGAGGAAAATGCATTAAAATATTCCAAAGCACACACACACACACACACACACACACACACACACACACACACACACACACACACACACAATTTAACCATTAATAAGCGTGCATACCTGAAGTTGGAACCTACGAGCAAGGCCAGGATTTGCTTCTCTTAAAAAGTCTTGCATCTGTTCTTTGTAACCTGAAGTCCACAAGCAGAGGAACGCAATAATGTTATGCATACTGTGTTTGCAATTAAATTTAGGCAGTTTCGCATGTTATGCAAGCAGATGCAGCACCTCTGCAATCAGAGAGCCAATTTAAGCTTGAGTACAAACATTAGTGAAAGGGAGGAAACTTACCAAGCAGCAGCACGCAACGGTCGTCCTCAGGGACTCCTTGCACTTTTGCCACTATGGTGTCCACCACAGCCACCTGCAGAAAAATGGGACATTCCTTAAACGCCTGCAAAGACGACGCCAAATATTGCATTTAAAGAGCGTGCCTTGTACACATCTCCCCCTCCTTTTCCGTGTAAGCCTGTAAGAAGGGATTAAGAAAGTATGATCAGCAATCTTTCTCTTTCCTTCTACAAGCAGACTTCATTGGTGAATGTCTTTTTAAGTGGCCTGTATGGAGCAACATGTAACTTCCCTCTGATCTTTTCTCTGCCAATTGATCTAAAAGGGTAGGACTTTTAAAGCGGGATATCACAATTGAATCTGTCACTCTCACCGTAGGTTTCATCAATCACTAGAATTGACCCAACCGTGGCATCAAGGATGGCCTGAAGCACAAAAAATTGGAGATTGGAGGTAGGTTAAAATATCATAGAAAGAGTTGAAGGATGTACTACCAAGTCTATGAAGAAAGTGATCAATCTTGCTCCTCACCTGAGTCTTCTTTTCAGATTCCCCAAGCACACTGCCAATGAAGTCAGAGGGATTTTTTACCACCTGTTTCAAACATTCAGTAAGCAGAAGGTCTGGTGTAAATTGGAGCAATAGCCACTGCCACTCCCTGACAAGCAATATTGCTAGATCTAGAGCACAAGGTTGCTGGCCTAAATCTGCCTTACCACATCCCCCTTGGACAGAAGCCCCAAGTCCCTCAAAATCTTGCCGTATATTGAGGCCACTGTCGTTTTTCCTGCACCCACACATCCAAATTAAGTCGTTTCATCTATGTTGTAGCTGGGGGGGCGACTTTGGCTGCAGCTCCCTTTCTCACGTACTTACTTCCCATATTAAAACTAAGCTGCAAACTATCTAAGGCACAAGCATAAAAAGGATGGTTAGCACAGCGCAAGCTGTTCCAAGAGAGTACCAACTGACGTTTGATTGCACTCGCCTCCAAGAATTAGAGTACTTCTGCATGCTGCAGAGTACTCAGCAATTTTATCCATGTTGGAGCTGGTGTTTGATTGCGTTCAATGTTCTTGACACAGTATTATATGCTCGAAGATAGCACGCTCTTCGCACGTCCTCTCTCACACTTTCTCCAAACAACAATTTTCTTCTCCAGACTTTCAGCTAGCGCTTTCATCTTTTTCCAAACAACAATTTTCTTCTTCAGACTTTCAGCTAGCGCTTTCATCTTTTTCCAAACAACGATTTTCTTCTCCGGACTTTCAGCTAGCGCTTTCATCTTTTTCCAAACAACAATTTTCTTCTCCAGACTTTCAGCTAGCGCTTTCATCACCTGTTCCAGGGTTCCCAAGAAACACCCTGTTCAAGCACACATCCTTCACTGGTCGCTCTGCTTCCTCCAGCTCAGCATTGGTCCTGCCAGAGTTTCACAAAGGACGATGTGGATCGAAGGAGACATGGCTTACTTTGACAGGCATGCATGCGCAGTTCAAAGAAACCATTCTGTCTGCTTTGCAAGATAACCACACCAGCCAGCTGTAGCAAAGTGAGTGGGACACAGAAACCTGAAGTGTTGCTGGTCCAAGACACCCACTTGATCAAGCCAAGCAGAGTGGCCACTGACTCCTTGACAGATGCCAGTCCCCTCATGCGGCTGAGCTTTTGCAGGGCAGAGCTGGACTGTGTGTCTAAGAACTTAGGGCCCAGCAGGTCATCTCGGCGCAGCAGCAGTGTGTCAGGAGCTCCTCCTGCATGTGCAGGAAATGTAATAAATAAGCACTGATATTCCAGGAGCCCCACAGTTACAGTTGGGGCCCAGTCCATGAGGCATGCAAGTCTGCTCACTCTTGCCCTTCTTTTTGTGAGTGGGAGATGTTTGACACCGGCCCAATAATTAAGCAGGGATCCTGCTTTTGCAAAACTGACTCAGACTAATCAGAACTTGTGATAAGCACTGCATTCAATGAGTAGGGTTGGCCAAACCGCATATATGTACACCGTACATGGCCGTATTTCTGGTGATTTCCCTGCCAAAAATACCGTACAAACAGGTTTATAATATATTCTGGCCAACCATATTTATGAAAACGTGCGATCTCAAGTAGATCTTCCTTACTGACCTGCCTTCCTTGGTGTAACCACTGGCCTTGCATACCTGTGCGACGCTCAAGCAGGACACGCGCTGATTGGCGCTTTATTGATGCCTCAATTAGGTTGCGCACTGCTCGCGCATTCCCAAACCCCACAGATCCACGCATGCGTCCTAGCCTGTGACGGCCAGCATAATACATTGCAAGGTTCACGTCATTCTGCGTGTTTGTATTCTACAAAAATGCGCCTCAATAGTTGTGTATGTGTGTCTATGTTTAACAAAAGAGATAAAGGTTCATTCTGCATGTTGTGTTCTACAAAAATGCGCCTCAATAATTGTGTATGTGTGTCTATGTTTTACAAAAAAGACAAAGCCTCTCACCTTCGCACTGCAATGCGGCCATGCTTTGCGTCCTCCATCAGAAAACGTGGAGTGCCTGCCATGCAGGCCAGACACAGAATGATTTACTTTTTTTTATCATTTAGCCTTCAATGTTGAGAAACTGACGTTCACAATACACTCAACTTGTGTGCATGCCCTTCTTAAACACTCCTCTCACCCTTTTCCAGCAGGTTTTCGAGCATGGCAAAAAGCTCTTCATCGGAATAGTCATGGAAAGTGAAAGCCAGTGGGAAACGACTCGGGAGCCCTTCGTTGTAGGCAATGAGGTCCTCCATTGGAACCTGGTCACGAAGATCAGAAGAACATGCACGATGACATGGAAACACCCCTTAAGCAATGATATCCTCCATTGGAACCTGGTCACGACGAATGTTGGTACCAGCTTAAGCATGGATTACAAGTATGGGCTACATCCCCCCCATTTACATGATGGATTGGGCCAAGTATGGGCTACAAAACCCCGACATTTAACATGATAATGTCAAGGAATTCCAGGAAAAATCACACGATTTGTCCATGCCACTGATTTAGTATGACAACCTGTAAAAGAACATGCACGATGACATAAAAAACACCCCTTAGGCAATGAGATCCTCCAATTGGGAACCTGTAGAAGAACATGCACGGTGACATAAAAAACACCCCTTGCACACATCAGAGTCGATTGCGGCGTAGTAACAGCAAGCTTATATTATTTTAAGCGCTGTCGTCTTCTAACTATGTCTTGCCTGATATCCAGCAAGGATGACCACCAGCTTGCCCCTGCGATTCTCCATCTCTGGCAAAAGGTAGTCAATGATCTGCAAAAGAAGAATATCAGATGACAATGCAGGTCCTTTTGTTTTCCTGAAGCAAATTCAAAAGACCCATCAAACAGGTTCTTGTGGCAGAAGGCAGAAACTCCCTTGCAAGCCTCTTGCCACTACCTGGGCTCCCAGCGCATTTGCACGTGGCTTCAGCTGGTAACTTTCATCAACGAACAGCACGCCGCCAGCATCCAGCTTCTTGAGCATCTCTCTAAGGCTTGCCACTCCACCCTGCACCAGAGCTGCTCCGCTCGTCTCAATAACCTGCAAAGCCAGTCATTCACAGGGAAATGGTATGAGGTACGAGCAAGATTGCTACAAATTGTGACCTGCATTGCAGAAATTGTATAGAAAATTCTTTGTGTGAAATTAAGAGTGCAAAAGGCAAGCAGAAGAAAGGCCATCCCGCACCTCTGAATTGGGCAAAACTCCAAGTTCCTTGAGCAACTGAGCGTATATACGCGCAACAGTTGTTTTGCCTGGCAAGGGATAGAGGTGCACAGCATGCTGTTTGATCAAATGCAAAGCTCAAAATATGGCAAGCTTGAACCAGGCATCTGCTGTCAGGAGGCCTCGAAAGCAGCAGGGCATACAGGTCTCAATCACTTGCATCTGTTTTGGAACAAGAACTCAATAACTACCAGTGTCAGGGTTGCCGTAGAATAGCACGTGGTAGTTTATCTGTGCCAAATCCCGTTTGCGCTCTTTGTCTAGGTCAACCTGCACAAGAAATGAAATATGTTCTGACTTTGTAATTGCTACTATTGCAAATTCTGAATGCTTTCTCTCAGCCCTCATTCTACAAATCCATTTTCAACCGCCATGGTGGTGCTTTTAGCAGAATTAATGGCAGATTGCTGTAATGCAAGTTTTAAAGATGTAGCCAAGCACAAGCAACCATCAGATTATTCTTGTATACTCAAAAAGCCTGACAGACGTGGACCATTTAAAACAGCATCATCCTTTTTTAATTCCCTTCTCCTCCCCTACACCCTATACCTGGTCTGCAAGCTTGAAGAGCTCCTCTTTCACGCTCTGCATCCCTGTCAGCTCCAGCAGCTTTGCCAGCGCTGGAACTGCCCGTGCTCGCTGCTTCCATGCCTCAGACTCGCTCCTTGCAGAGACACCGTTCACCCCTTTTGAGGCACCCAGAGCTGCCAGTGCTGCAGCAGGGCTGGCCATCGACTTGGCTCTGCTGCTCAACAGCTGCAGGGCTTCTTGTCGCAGGTTGAATGGAAGCTGTGTGGGGGCTGCAGGGTGCAACAGGCAGGCCAGCGTCTGCCCAACCACCTGTGCATCCACCTGCCGCTGTGTGCTGAGTGCTCACGTGGACGCACACAGGGATGCAGGCACAAATGCACGTCCAGGCATTGAGATCCTCCTTGCCTGAGTCGTCTGGCTGAACTGCTCTCGCCGCTCAGCTGGACTTAGCATGGTCCTCCCTGCCTGGTCCTCCAGAGTGCGGAGGTTGTACGGCCCCAGGGCCACAGACTTGCTGCGGCCTCCTACCCTCACGATGCTGGTGCAGCCCTTTGACTGCAAATCGGATGGGATGTATCTGAGATAGTGATATGATCACGAGTTCATGTCAAGACTAGAGCAAGCAGAGAGGGAGAGAGAGAGATATGGAGGTAGGGAGAGAGAGAGAGAGAGAGAGAGAGAGAGAGAGAGAGAGAGAGATATAGAGAGAGGGAGAGAGAGAGAGAGAGAGAGAGAGAGAGAGAGAGAGAGAGAGATAGAGATAGAGAGAGATAGAGATAGAGAGAGAGAGATAGAGAGAGAGAGAGAGAGAGAGAGAGAGAGAGAGAGAGATAGAGAGATAGAGAGATAGAGAGATAGAGAGATAGAGAGATAGATAGATAGGTAGGTAGGTAGGTAGGTAGGTAGGTAGGTAGGTAGGTAGGTAGGTAGGTAGGTAGGTAGGTAGGTAGGTAGGTAGGTAGGTAGGTAGGTAGGTAGGTAGGTAGGTAGGTAGGTAGGTAGG
>Ga0307963_1002922_pt1 | contig 13521 bp, 9 predicted proteins | sample OrgLakmetagen594_FD_201829 | JGI IMG/M metagenome (GOLD analysis project Ga0307963, IMG submission 201829) | Saline water microbial communities from Organic Lake, Antarctica - #594 | ecosystem: Environmental > Aquatic > Non-marine Saline and Alkaline > Saline | place: Antarctica: Organic Lake...
GTATGCGTGATCTATAGATACCGCCTGCGTGATATACATAGAAAAAAAGAAATACGCAGGCAGTGAAAACCACTCCCCACATTGATTAAGGGAAAGAAAGCTACCTTGGTACCGAGTACAGTAAAATTCCTTTATAAGCAGAAAAAACGGCCCAGTCAGAGAGGTCCAATACACACACATATGTATATAAATATATGTTTTCTACGACTTTTAAGCGCACTTGGGCCTGGTCTGTCAGGCCAGGCTCCTGGGGTTACAATGTGTACAGAATCATAACTCACTACTAGTAGGGTTGGCCAGCACCGTGTAATATATACACCATATATTTAAATTATTTCCCTGCCAAAAATACCGTATATACACCGTATATCGTATATGTATGGTTTAGCCAACCTTACTCACTCCCAAAAAATACACGCTAGTAATGATACGCTAGTAGGGTGCGTATTTGCGCTGCTGTCCCCGTTTAAAAAAGTGGTCACCCTGACCATTACTCGAGTTATTGCTTATGTGCATCGTACCTTATCTTTTATGGCTTTGACATGCAGTGTGCTCGAAATCATGTGACACACACACGCACACACACACACATACACCCACACAAAGCACAAAGCAAAAACACACACAAAGCGCACACACACAAAGCACAAACACACACAAAGCGCACACAAGTGGGGCTTTGTGTAATAATGTGCCTGGATTTGGAGTGTAATTGAGTTTTGGTATGGTAATATTGCATAAACTATGTGTGTTGTGCATGTGTGCAAGGTATGGTTGCTATAAATTATATTTGTTCCAAGCCTCTCTTCTACTTTAGAAGGTGCTGGTGTATGAGTCTGGTGATTAGCTGTGCACGGAAGAATTTGCTTATGGTGGCTTAATGTGTACTGTGTGAACCCAGCGTTCGTAAAATTTGAGAAGCAGGTTTCAGGGGTAAATACAAATGATTTTTGTCCCTCGCAAAGGGTTTCACAAGTGCTCAGGCCCTACAGAGAAAAGAGGTATGTTTGTGCTTCTGTGCTTCTGCTTTCACAAGGCTTCCTGCTTTGATCAACATGCAGGCCGAGCGTCTCAGCTCCTTCAACCTGTGGGGCATCATCAAATTCCTGAGCTGGGTTTTATTTGGAATCGGCTTACCGGTGAGTAATTGGTGGTTACAACTTCTTTGACCTGTGGGGCATCATCAAATTCCTGACCTGGGTCTTATGTGGAATTAGCTTACCGGCAAGCACACCTGCAGGTGGTTGAGATGCGACAGCAATTTGTTTCATGATTGGCCAGAATTATATTTAGATCGTGAATAAACAACTTTTCTAGCTAATTTGACAATTGCACCGTGTATGGATGTGGGTGTGACTATAGGTGTGGATGTGGTTTAGGTATGGGTATGGGTGTGGGTGTGGGTGTGGGTATGGGTGTGGGTGTGGGTGTATGTATTGTGTGCGGAATGTGAATGTGGTGCAATTTGAGCCATTGCCCACACTATGACGTGCAATTTGAGCCATTGCCCATGCTGTGACGTGCTATTTCCAGTAGAACAGACATAGTACATGCCTTCACACAGGGTGCGTACCAGCAACGTGAGCATGCAGTGTGACGTTCGTAATTCAAGGGCCTTCAGCCAGTTGTTTGGCGTTAGGCTGCTCATTGACGATCTCTTTCAGTCCAGCAAGCAGCAGACATGCATTTTTTATACATTATACATCATATGGCGCACAGGCATCGCGCGTCGTGTGTCACACAGGCACGCAACAGCAAAGTAACATAATCACAAGAATGGGTCGTTGTTTTTGTTGTAGGCGTGTTTATGGTTGCTGACTTGTGCACTGTGCGTTTCAAAGTTGTAAACACAAGAATGGGTCGTTGTTTTTGTTGTAGGCGTTTTCATTTGTTTTGCTGACATGTGCATTATGCATTAAAGTAAAAAAGCTGTAAACACTCCCCCTGATTGTCACCTTTTGTGCACTTGCATTATACTTGACACAGAACGCTGCTTTTGCTCTTGGCATCTTCTTACCGTACTCACGAAGAGCGGAGTATGAAGCAGACGCCATTGGCCTGCAGCTCATGGCTCGCGCATGCTTTGATCCCATGGCCTGTACGACCATGCTGCAAAAGCTGCATAACATGGTGAGTCTGTTGCACGTGCCTTTTCCTAGCTAACGGCCCACATGATCTGAAGCCGTGGCATGTAAGATCATGCTGCAAAAGCTGCATAACATGGTGAGTTTGCTTATGTGTGCCGTTTTGTAGCCCACAGCCTGTACAGATGCGTATGCATGTGCATCATATAATGCTGACAGCAAATAGTATTGCCTCATTCAGCAAGGATCCAACAAGCCCTATTGTATAGGTGGTGAGTGTCCTGCTTCTTCATCACGTTGAAATCAATATGGCATGTATAGTATCGTGTGCTTGTACATACGTTTTGTTGTATGTCATGGTGTGTTTGTGCGCTCGCAAGGGGAGAGTATCCCGTATCAGTACTTGTTTTAGTTTCAGACATTTTGTGGGGGTTGGCACATCCACGATCACTCTGTCTTGCCCAATTTGAATTGTATATGTTACTTCCGTACCTCCGCTACATCACCGCGTACCGCAAACGGTTTTGACCTCATCGCAGTGTGTCGCGACCAATTAAGAAAATCAGATTATTTACGCCTCGTGAAGTTTGTGTTGGTGCAAAGTACCAGATTTAGAGGGCCTAGGGTCAAATTCTGGCCAAACACCCCCAACAAGCAATCAACCCCGTTTTTTTGCCTTTCAGAAAGCGTTTCTTTTTGCTTTTGCCTTTGTTCATGTACATGAAGGCCTTGCTTGCTTAATCAGGAGAGGGGCAAAATGTCCGCTTATGCTCGCATTGCGTTTAACAGTCAGGTGTTGCCCTCCTCGCATTGCTCGCATTGCGATTTATTTATTGGATTCTTTCAAACCTTGCATCGGTTACGCAACAGTATGGTTGTATGTGCTTGCAGGAAAAGAAGTTACGCAACAGTATGGTTGTATGTGCTTGCAGGAAAAGAAATTACGCAACAGTATGGTTGTATGTGCTTGCAGGAAAAGAAGTTACGCAACAGTATGGTTGTATGTGCTTGCAGGAAAAGAAGCAGCCTATGTCCACCGCCACACCAGCCTTCTTGCGGACTCATCCATTAACAAATGAGAGGGTGCAGAAGGTGAAGGATGCTCTGCCAAAGGTAAGCAGCGGTTGTTCAAAGTTAGTGCCGGAGGAAGCGGTAGTCATGTCAAATGTAAAGGAGTAGCCTGTATGTACTTCCATTCGGAAATATAATGCTGCAATCGCCTGTTTTTAATTAAGGTGCATACTGAGAATGGGCTTGCAACTGTCCTCCATAATATGCACTCGCAAAAGCCCCTTCTATGCAAAATTATAACGAGTCGAATTATCAAAGCAATTGAACAGGGTTTATCATTACCTGTATGTATCCTTAAAATGCAGGCCTACAAGACGTACTCAGACTCGGGCTGTGGGGAAATTTCAGGATTTTTACGAGGCGTAGTGCCAAGCATGGAGACACTTTTTGTGGAGGATTGAGAGCGAATGCTTTCAGACATTCACATTTGTGGTGCGGCAGCAATAGCTGATACACTATTATTCTTGACAAAGGATCTACTCTTACTAATGCCCAGGTTTTAGTTGCTGCATTATTTGTGTGCTGTGTGCTGATTTTAGTGTGTTGTGTGCTGATTCATAAGTTTTACTTACGTGCAAGATGCAAGTTGGGCCCACACACTTGTTTTCTGTCCGCTTGTCGTGGCAACAAGGCAAGCGACACGCTTTTGTTGCATTTGACATTGTCCCAATAATTTAAACGTTATGCCTTCAGTATCAATGGGAACAACAATGTGCATGTTGCGTGATAGCATTGGGTTGTATTGTGTCCAAGAGTAGTATTTCATTCTATATATTTCACCGCGGCCTCAGTGAAGCAATGTTAATATAATTTGACCAATGTATTCATTCAAGCATTTACAGTGTCTTTGCTTTACTAGTGTGAACCAGGTGCTGGGACTGAACCTTGCTTTTGCAAGCGGCCCCCATGAATATAAAGTACTTGGACAGCACTGCTCTCGTTAAAAAAGAATACGACAGGGCATAACCCATTAGTTTTGCTAGAAATGATTATGCAGGAGGATGCCCAGACTAATTGCATTAAGTGCACCACGAGCTTGTGATGCGACATAATATTTTAAACAAAACTGATCAACAACAATGAACATCAAGAATCTGCTGGGTGGGTAAAAGGCGGAGTGGCAGCTTTAAAAAAATATAGACGTAACGATCATGTGGTTAGCATCCCTAACTTTCTTAATTTACGTCGGTTGCTTTTTATCGTATTTGGTGGGGCTCTGGCAAATTTAACTCAATAGCTTTTACATTGCTTCACGTTGACTGCATTTAACAAGTACAAGTGAATGTGCTAAATCACACAGCCATTGTCTCAATGGTTACAATGGTTACAATGGGGGCTGACCTTAAGCCAGGTTGTTTAACTGATCGGCTGCTGACTGGTCTCGGCCAGCCACAAATAAATCCATAAGCTCAGAAAGAAAATGAAAAGGTATAGTGTTCTGCTGAGAAAGGAATTTATGAACAAATTGGTAGTTGACCTGTTGCAGCAAAACGGGTTGGGCTGCTGAAAAGTGTTCAAAAAGGTGTAAACAGAAAGGTAAACTGTTTCCTCAGCTCACAATCTCGATGGTCTTGGCAGAATTAAAGAGCACCATGCACCTCGTTCTGACATGTTCATCTTCACCGGGACACTGGTCACATACACAAGAATCATCTTCAACCCACGCTGCTGCCTCAACTTTCAAAGTATGCGCATTCAAGCGAAATCTACTTATATTGCGCATAACATGTTTGGACAGATCAAGATGGAGATACCATGGTACATTAATCGGCATACGCTCTAGAAAAAGGGATGGCAAACCAAGAATGATCGCTCTAGAAAAAGGGATGGCAAACCAAGAATGATAAGTGGCCAGTTTGTTGCCGTGCGTGTTAGGGTCCAGCAACTTAGCGTCTCTCCAAACATCTCTCATCCTATGCTCCAAATCTGCAGTAAACTCTTGCATGGTAATAGCATGCCCAGTTTGAACAGCTCGTACATACAACTCACACCCACACAGTCCCTGAAAAACACTCAGCAATTAAGCTGTCCAGCAGGCACTTGAACGAGGCTGTAAATTGAGATCAGCCTGGACTGCCCTTCGCAAAGTGTCACTATTAGTATTAAGCATACTATTGAAAAGCTTGACAGCTGACCGAAACCAGTAGAATTGCAACGGTTCATGTCCACATTCTCGGAGTACAGCCCAGTTAGTGGTAGATCGCTTAACACCTAGTGTGCCCTTCAGAAAATGCAAATGAAGTAGACAGCGAGCTAGAGAACTTCCTGTCATTGTTTCAAATCGGGCTTTAAAAGCCCACCATAAGCTTTGGTTTCTATCTTGTCAAGTGTGCAAATTGACTGTTTCCTGTACCTTGCGGCTGGTTTACGAAGTGCTGACGACTTTGTTGAAGCTAAAAACAAATCGTCCGCTTCAAATCCACGTATCGTTTCACACTTCAAGTAGTTAAAAGTTAGCCTGCTATCTCTGGTCTCTTGCTCAATAGATACAAAGTGCTACACCAAAAGTGTACTTACCTAGCTAAGCTTAAATTTCAACATAATGTACATAGGGCTAACCCTGTCAACAGTCCGTCGTGCCTCATTAAATGATGACTTGCAATCGTTCTCATCAACACTCGCTCCACCCAACTGTAAGGCTAGCCATGAGGAGCATGACGATCCTCAGCTGCTGCCCTGTTGATGAACCAATATGTGTATCAGGGTGTAAAAGTGTGAGAGCTTATGCACGTCTGCGTGTACTAGGAAGTGTGCGTGTTCGTCCTTGTATAATTGTGTTGGCACATTCATGTACAACGTGTGTGTACTATGTACGTGTACATACTCGTCTGCATGCCAAATGTGTATACCTATGAACATGTGGTGGTGCGTATCTGCACTTCTTACCTGTTTGGTCTTGGATTCCCCCCGGCATCTTGATTTGCATTTGGCATGACTTGGTTCCTAGATGTTGTAGCATGCGAGCAAAAGAGGGACTTCATCACATCGTGCTGCAGCTGTGTCCATTTCCCTTCCACATGTTTGCTTGTTTACAGCTGCAGAATCTGGCTTTTGAATTCGCTTTGCCCACAAGCGAAGGGTCATATCAAATGACATGCGGCAGTTTTGAGATGAGGGTCACAAAGTGACACAGTAAACAGTTAAAAGGGTCAAAGCAGATGACATGCAATAGTGCGTTTTGAGATGGCGACGGCATGTCAGTTTAGGGTCACAAAGAGAGTAAAAATTAAGAAGGGTCATAGCAAACGACAAACAGGGTTAATGATGGTGTTGGCATTTTATAATAGTAGGGCCTCAAAGAATCGCGGATGAAGTTCAACATGTTGCCTCTCATGATGCAAAACTGAGTTCACAAAGAGCTGGTGCAAGCTAGAGGAGCCTTTTCTTGCTCGCTTACTAAGAACACTGCTTCCTCAGTGCAGGATATACGTGTAGCTTGCCGCATTTCGCCCATGAAGCACACTCAACGCAGGCATTTGCGATTTCCTTTGGTCAAGCAAGCAAGAAACAAATGCATTACCAATTAATAGCTAGATTTTTTGCTACACGGCTTGAGCAGGTATGAAGGTCTTGGTGCAAGCAACACCAAGTTAAAGGATAAGATGTCTAGTTTAAATTTTTACACAGTGTGGAAAAAGTCCGACCCCTAAGCAAACCTGTCACATCCAAATTGTGCAGTAGTAAGTCGTGAAATGATCAGCCAGTTGCTTGTCAGTAGTAGCTGGTGACCTGAGTTCGAGGCTTGGCTCTGGCAGTGACCAAAAAAAGCACAATTTGACCAGCAAATGAATGTAGCCTGGGTGGCCGCACCAGTGAGCTCGGTGCCAATTTGCCTCCACCTCACTCATGTCACGCTCTGCAGCAAGGTGTGACAAACACAGTGATAAGTCAAGATTTTTATTCCTTGCACTACAAAAAGGGAACTAGACATGTCACGCTCTGCAAAGAGAGAGCTCATAATGATAGATTTAGGTATTTAAAATTCCAATAGCCCGGCTTTGATGGAATTACGCGAAAGCCACAAAAGTTACATCTCCACAGGCAGCTTTCACAAGGAATCCCTCTGAGTCGCACACTCACCAGAGCGTCCTGGGTCAACGCACAAGTCATCCTTTTTGTGCTCCACCTATGTGCAGCCAAAAGGCCAAAAGAGAGAGGGTATAAATGCAGGTGACACACTATTCATGAGGAACCTTCATAGTTGCGGCGAATATGCTCCAGGGAATCAAGATCGCACAATGCAGTCCAAATCTAAGGACGATACTGGCAAACGCTAATTATATATATTGAATTGATGCGAGCATCTTTAAGGATGGGTTGCTCCTGCAAAATTTCAAATCCAGGGCCCTTACAGGTTGACATAAATAACGTCTTTTACTAAAAATGATTGGTTGAAATTGTCTGGGGATCCGAAGAACCTACCCTCCTCAATTATTTTGTTTTTACGTGTTTCTGCGGTGAGAGGAGCAGCCGGCACAGCATATGGAGGGCTCAAGGTAAATGTTTGGCACACAAAGAGGATGTGCAGGGCATTGTCTAGGTGTGGGGACTACAAAGATGGCTTTCAAAACGTTTATACATACCTTAATTCCATTTATACAGGGTACTGTTTTGCAATTATACATTGGTCTTGATAAAACATGATGTACTAGTTGGTGAGCCCATAGACTCTAGAGTGTGGCCCAACCGCGACCGCCGGGTTCAGGAAAAATAATGCTCTACTTTGACCATTTGCAAAGCTTTGATGTTTACTTTGCAATCCTTCTGGGTCCTCGGCAGGGTTCCCCTTCACATAAGCACTGTGACAACAGCATACCATTTGCTGCCGGCATTCAGTTTTCATCTTTTGCGTTCTTATTGCGTGAATATGGTCAGACCCTCATACTACCTCAACGCCCTTCTGGTTCTTGAAAACTGCTGTCTCTCCCCGATCTTCGATTACCTTCCCCTTTTGTAAGGCAAGGCAGAGGAAGTCAGGTTGGACATTCATGAGCAGAATGATGATGCAGAGGGATGCAAATGATGATGAGGGATGCAACAAATACACCACCTACCTCCCTCGTCCCTGTTCGATACGGGCATGCCACAAAATCCCCACACTGCACCGTCTTCTGCGCTGACATCTGCTAAATAATCGATTATCGAAAATGATAAAATAACGTAATAGTTTTGCGATTTTATGCGACGCATTGCAGGCAGGAAAACGAATGTTGGTTGCTAGACATGTAGAATGACGGTTTCCACTCAGGATCACCAAGGTGTTTAATTTTTCGACTACCTGATTGTCAGCACACCCTCCATTCCCCACACTCCCCTGATGTTACGTGTGCACACGTCCCTTGAGAAAAGGTGTATAATTAACTGGAGGTTAGTCCAACGGTGACCGGTGAAGCTGGTTCGACTCCAGAAGGCAGTTATTAATATAATAAGTAGCAATATACACCCACCCTACATACTGCCTTAGCCGTTAGTTAACTACAGTTCGCTACGCACTTCGTAACACCTGAAGTTGGCATGCCAGCAAAATGTGACCTCAAGCCTGTGCGATGTCACTGCGGCTCAAACACTGCACCGTCGCCCTGAAACTCGGCGTGTATATTCACTAAACGGTACGATCTGCAACTCAAATTTTACCGTACGTACCGTACCGTACGTACCGTACGTACCGGCTGTACGCGACAACACCCCGGTCAATTCTCCGCGCCCATCCAGTAGTCCACGGTTTGCCCCTCGACGCAGAATGTCATCATTTCTTCTAAGCTACACATCATTTCCTCTAAGCTACCACAATTCTCGGCGGATGGTGCAGGGACGGGCCACCTTTGACACCCCAAACGCCTTCTCAAAGTTCGTTGTGATGGCGCAGCGGAACCTAAGATTTAAAGTGCCAGGATTGTACTAGCTTTCCGACGATGTGCTCAAACTTTAGCTTCCGCTGCGCTATCACAACGAACTATCATCACACAGTAGACCCTCTAAACCCTGAAATCATCACACAGTAGACTATCATCACACAGTAGACCCTCTAAATCCTTTTAATTTTAAAGTTCAGTCAGGGGAGTGTGTCCCATTTTTATATACTTTAACAAGTGTGCTATTTGGATTCGTTCGATTTGAGAAGAGAACATCTAAAAGGCCTGACTACAATTTCTGTGCGTGAGGGCATCCAAGATGGTCATCATGCACACACATGCGTCACCAGATGGTGGGCTGGAGTGCACAGGTATTCTTGCACACACGCACACACACACACACACACACACACACACACACGCACACGCACACACGCACACGCACACGCACACGCACACGCACACGCACACGCACACACGCACACGCACACGCACACGCACACAACACGCGCACACACACACACACACACACGCGCACACACAGCATGCACAACGCGCACACAATGCACACGCACCTGTGTACGCCCACTCGCACACGCACACGCACACACACACACACACGCACACGCACACACACACGCACACGCACACGCACACGCACACGCACACGCACACGCACACAACACGCGCACACACACACACACACACACACACACACACGCACACACAGCATGCACAACGCGCACACAATGCACACGCACCTGTGTACGCCCACATGAGATTTACGTTGGCTCAAATTTATCAGTGACACCCAGCACGCAAACGCAAGCATACTTCGCACGCCTGACCCTCATCAATTACAGATGTCAATCTTTTGGAGCGGCAAAGAGCTGCTATCACGGAGTGGGTCCGGTCCATGGGTCAGTCCCTGGTGCAAGGAAAGCTAAATATCCTGAACACTTCCTTCCCAGTCACCATGTTTGAGCCAAGGTGAAGAAAGTAGCCTTCCTGCTTCCAGCGCCATTCATTGACTGATTTTGTAAATGTTCCGCTATCGGCTACTTTTACCGTTCTCAGTCCATAACATTCGATCTAAGCACTACTCTGACTAATAAACAATGATGAGCGTCCCTTATCTTGCATGCTCTTGATTCATTAGATAATGGTTCTTGAAGCAAAGTCTAATTAACTAGGATTGGCCACAACCGTTGCATTTGATCGAATTTGGAGCTCCTCTGATAGGAAATCCGTAAAAAAACAAATCTTGTCATGTTAAAATATGGCAGTATGTTGTTCCTGTCCACACGCAGCAGTCATGTTCGCAATAGCTGTGGTTGTGTGTGTTTACCTATACTACACGCAGCAGCCATGTTTATATGTTCTGTAAGTAGTTTTTGTGCCCTTGCTTTTTCAACAAGATGATGAGGGTTCTTTGTTTTTTAATTGAACTAAATACATTGCTGCAATCCAGAATATCTTGACAGTTTCCAGTGCTCTACCATTTGCAGGTCCTACTTAGAAAAGTTGGCAGACCCTTGGGCTGTGGAGCCACGATTGCTATCTGAGGCAGCTAAGAGCGATGATCCAACGCATAGAATGGCGCTAGCCATCGCCCATTTCATTGCAGGTTATATGTTTTACAAAGTAAAAATACACGCTGGTGTTGAAGGTACCTGACAAAAATAGACACTGCCATATTACATATCATAGTATAAGAGAATAAGCATTGCCAATAAGCAATGAAATTAAACATTGCGATAATTTCCCACTTGAGCACGAAAGAGGAAGGGGCAGGCATGCTTAGCGTGGCTAAAAATAAAGGGTTGCACAACACGCCTGGGCAAAACAGTGCTAGCACTGTTTTGGGGGCTATTCATTTACACGATTCAAAAAAATGTGTGTGTTTTTCTGTGTGCATGTGTGTGTTTATCTGTGTGCAAGTGTGTGTGCGTGTGTGTGTGTGTGTGCATGTGTGTGTGTGTGTGGTTTTCTGTCTAATTCGTGCAATGGCTGCCAAGCACATGCTGGTCTGAAATGCTTTGCGTAAATTATCAGATGCGAGCTACCATAAATAAAACCCCTAAACCTGTATTATTAAACAGGGTCTAACTTAGGTGCCCTCTGCCTTGTTGATATATATAGTATATGTATAGTATGTATAGTATATAGTATATAGCATATGTATAGTATATGTATATATATATGTATGCATATGTATTTGTGTATATATGTATATGTTGATGTTTATTTATTCTCTGTACAGCAAGTGAGGATCTGACATCTGCCTTGCTTTTTAATCGTCTATGCTTTCTGTTTAATTGCAGGAATTAGGGTTGGCCACGCAGTATACTTATTTCAGCTTGGCCATGCATTTGCTGATATGATGGTACATCTAATGCATATGAGATGGTACGAAATTACCGTGCACCATGCATACATTTGTATTGTTCTAGTCAAGGTAAAAATTAACGTGCGCCATACATAATGTAATACCTACAATTGTACAGTTCTATTCAACCCTGTTTCTTTTGCTCTGATTTGTCATTGATCGTATCCCCAAAATCTCCACCTGAGAATGGACAGGGCGTGAGTTTGTGTTTTGCTTACCACAGCTCACATAAACATACACACACATGTGCATACACTCACACAATCTTACATACACATACATATGTGCAGACACGCATACACTCACACACATATGCGCAGACATGCATATACTAACACACATAAACATACACACGCATGTGCACACACGCATATACTCACACACACATACACACACACCACAGGCATCCACATTGCGTTTGAGCGATGGATGAAGCCCTTCAACCCCATTCTAGGTGAAACCTGGCAGGCACGCATGGAGGATGGTACCAGTATGTGCATGGAGCAAATCAGCCACCACCCCCCTATTTCTGCCTTCATCATGGAGACCACAGGTGCGTGTGCAAAAAAGCCTTCATCATGGAGACCACAGGTGCGTGTGCCAAAAAACGTGCACACTCGGAGTTTGCCTAAGAGCACATGCGGACAAATGTGCGGAAGCACATGGTATGCATGTACATACGTAATAGTTGTCCATGTGCTCATTTATAGAATTGGCCAGAAACATATATATGTGTATACATGTATACGCTGTGTACAACCGTTTATATGGTGATTTCCCTGCCAGAAATACCTATTATATTAGGTTAGGTTAGGGGTTTGGGGTTTGGTTATTTTTATGGTTATGGCTTAGTTTTTTTTTTGCCCCCTACAACCTATATATATATATATATGTGAATCTGGGAAACCCTTCTCATTAATCATTGATGAACTAAGAATGAAAGTGAGTAGTGTGCTCCATACTGATTTATTTACCAATTGCACTCCTCGGATTGTGCTCTTCAAACTCACACATACACACTTGCACAGACACACACACACACATACATACACATACACACATGTACACAGAGGGGGTGCGTCTAGTGGGCACATCACAGCCAAGCATACAACTCTCTTTGCTGGACCAGGGCTTTAAGAGTACCTTTTCAAAGGGATACAGATATTATGAGTTTGCTGCGGATGGTTCCAAGATTCAGATCCATAACCCACAGTGAGTGTGTCTGCTACGTTTTTACAAGATATAAACGGTTGTGGTACGTCCACTTTATGTTTACAGCGTGCTGTGCAATTTAGAGCGGGCCCACAGCACATCATGAGTATAGACGTGAGTGAGTGAGTGTGTCACGGGGCGTGTCCTCTACGTGTTTGAACTGTGGAGACGCTTGTGAATGTCACCTTAGTCTTGCACGTCTGAATCACGAGGGAGTGCTGTCTAGTTAGCAATCATGCTGCTGTCGTCTAGTTAGCAACCAGTGCTACAGCCAGTGGATGCTGCATCTAAAGAGAAGGAGTGGATGTTTTCCCACTCCTTTGTGGTGGAGGAGATTCACAGTACCCAGAACTAAAGTGGCTCCTTTTCCTTGTTTATTGTGGGGCGTAGTTTTCACTGCCTGCGCAGTTTCTCCGTGCAGTACATACAAGGTCTCGGGTGCTAATGCTCTCACAGAGTCGCCCCTCTTGAGCTTGTTCTTATTTCTTTTCTTTGAGAGCGTTTCACGCGTTGCCAGTGACAGTTTTCAACCCTTTGCCAATGACCGTTTTCAAAGCACACCTTGCGTTGCCAATCACCGTGTTTAACGCACACCCCGCATTGTTTAGCCGCTTTTAAATCATACCCTGCAGGTTTTATTTTAAGAACTTGGTGGGCAGCGGAACGCCACGTGCAGAGGTGTGTAAATTTGGTGGGCAGAAAAATGCCGTGCGCAAAGGGGTGTAAATTCGGTGGGCAGAAAAACGTCATGCGCAGAGTTGTGTGAAGTTGTTGGGCAGAAAAACGCCGTGCGCAGCTGTGAGTGGATTTAATGGGCAGTAAGACGCCGTTCGCAGAGTTGTGTGAATCTGGTGGGCAGAAAAAACGCCGTGCGCAAAGGTGTGTGCATTTGGTGGGCAGAACAACGCCGTGC
>Ga0307963_1002923_pt1 | contig 13520 bp, 15 predicted proteins | sample OrgLakmetagen594_FD_201829 | JGI IMG/M metagenome (GOLD analysis project Ga0307963, IMG submission 201829) | Saline water microbial communities from Organic Lake, Antarctica - #594 | ecosystem: Environmental > Aquatic > Non-marine Saline and Alkaline > Saline | place: Antarctica: Organic Lake...
AGAGAGAGAGAGGAGAGAGAGTGAGGGAGAGAGAGAGAGAGAGAGAGAGAGAGAGAGAGAGAGAGGAAAGAGAGAGAGATAGAGATCAATGCACGTACATGTTTATCATAGCAAGAGACAAAAACCTCACAGCACTCACTGCCTGCCTTGTGGACATGCACAAAACCACCTAAAATGTCGTTCAATTTTCCACGCTATTCACAAAAGGCGTCCAATAGGTAGCCCAAAGGAAAGCAACCCTAGTCTCACAAGCCTCACTGTTGCAAAGACAGTTGTTGGGTACCAGTGGGATTAAAAAGAATTCAACCTGGCCCCAGATTTAAACCTGGGGCGTAGATGCGACCATCGTGCGCCCAATAGGCTGAGGGGTCATGGTCCCAAAGCCTTGCCCTTTACGACCACCCTTTGGAGTCATGACTGGCCCTGCTGGCTTCTTGATTCCCAGTCCTAGCTCATCCACAGCCACAATCTGGGTAAAGTGCGTGGTACAAATGTATGCTCAGCCTTATGTACTTCATGAATTTGCATCAAGAAGCTACAGCTCATACATAGTTTAGGACGGTTTTGTGAGCAGCATTGATTGCAAATGCAAACGCTTTGGTGTGGAAAGGCTAGAGGCAAACACCAAACCGCACAAGGAAACAGCTCGTGTGCTTTCCTTTGCCACCAACCGTGGTGAGGTCTTGACAACTAGAAGGCTCTTTTATAAACACATGCAAAAGATAATCATGTAATTACCTTGACAGCAAAGTGCTCGTGCACACGCTCCAGCACCACCACATGCTGGTGGGGAGCCACTAGGCCCCAACGAGCAGCCGTAGTCACAGCCTCTTCAAGCACCTTCGTCAGAGGTATGTCTTATCGTTAGTCACATCATTTGTATGAAAAGAGCTTTGCTTAAGTTGGCAAGGAGCAGTTATTAATATATGCTCCTAACTGTCGTCAAAACCAGAATGTTATGTATCACCTATTAGGTTGATATCATAAAATGACGTAATAGATGTTGCTACGTCTTCTCACACAATGAGATGCAAACAATCAAACTGAGCAAATCCATGTACACAAACCCACCTGATCTCCACTTGGTCCAGGTGCAGACAACATGGGCAACAAGCCCCTTGTCAGTAGGCACTGGCGTGCGTGGCTGCGTCCTTCCAGCCTCCACTTCAAGCCGTCACTGTGTCGAACAGGTCATGCTAGATTAGTGGCATGTAGCTCATGTATGCCTGAGATTCATGTGTAAGCTGGTACTGTAATTGCCGTACACAGGTGGCAATATTTCAATAAATGTGAATGGGTGCCTCAACTTTCTCCCTGCCAATTTGTTATAGGACTTAGCACAAGGCAAGAAGGAAATCATTGCATATCAGGAGCCGCCACATTGGATATACGGCAGTGTTCATTGGTAAATACACAGGGTGCTTGACTTTTTCTCTCAGAGACAGCAAAAGAGGATTGAGGGCTTTTATGTTAATTTGATCATCTGATCTTGGAAGAAAGATGAGACAAAGTCCCAGACAGGAATGATACAAGGAGGAGGAGGAGGTCAAACCTAGGTTTTCCCATTCTTTGCAGCATTCACATGGATACATTTCTCCTCAACCTACCTGACCAGGCGAGGCACCACGAGTGTGAGAATCGGCATGGGGGGCCTGTGCATGTGTGCAATAAGCTGTAAGCATGTGCATTTGTTCAAACTTGGTTTCCATGTGCACGCACTTTATGCTCAGATGTGTGCCTGTGTGTGCATGCGCTTATCATTGCGTGTTGGCTTGCACTTGGCAATATATAAAAGCATGCAAGCACGCACAAATAAAGGTGATAACACACATACATACAACTTCAAACACCAACACAAACCGCACCTATACTTGGCCACTAGCTGTGCAGCCCGGCTAGTGTGTGTGAACACGAGTATGAGGCTGGCACGAGCCTGCAGCCAGGGGTTTACCATAATTGCTGTCGAAGTATAAGGGATATTGGGAAAATGAAGGATGAGGGTCAGCAAAGTCAACACTCTGGCAGCTTGCTGAGCTATCTACAAACAGCAAAGCACGTAAACACCAACGACAAAGTGGCACCGTCTTTTTAATTCTGCTCAACTTTGATACTAAATTGCAGGACGTGAGGGAGCGAGGCAAATAATTGCGCACCTTCTCCGCAGCACGGACAGCACTGCTCGTGATGCTCTCCAGCTTAGACATGTAGGGCAGACTGCTCATTGCAAAGGAGTCGTCCAGGTTGTGGTAAGCTGATTCCAGCTCCACCTTTGAGACTTGAACATCCTCTTTGGAACCAGGCACCTGTATGGGTCGATTTAATTAAAAGATGTGCTTCAGACACACCAGCTACTCCAATCAGAGTAAGCCATGATTGATCAGATAGGGAATTATAGCAAATCAGACCGGTGTGCAAGATGCGAACATTAGCCAATAGATAGAACATAAACATAAGCTTACAAATTGTACCAAATTTAGTCCTGCACGTGTTTGTCTGCACAGCAGATTGTAAAGCTTGACATTGTGCCTGAAGCCTAAATCCATGGATAGAAGTATATTTCCAAGTCAGCTGTTATGCTGGGCTGAACAGGATATCGTTTGCATATATCCCTTGGCATGCGTTAAGGAAGTGCCGTCAAACATTAGCACAGCGCACCACATCAGTCTGGCGTACGGATGTAGGTGTAGCGTCTCCGTCTCTGTCACTGTCCCCTGCAGCTTTTCTCAAAGACAGGGAAGGCTGCTCTGGAATCCTTGGCACATAGGCAGAGGGGGTGGACACACCCGACAGGGGTGTACCAGATTCGGGTGACTTCCCACGCGGGGTTTTTCCTCCTGCATTGCATTTGGAACTCAAACATCAAGCCCGCCGAGGAGCAACAATTTCTTTAGACACCCTTTCTAACTCGCAATTCAGTTCAAAGACACTGCTCTATGGGCCCCTGAATTGAAAAGCATGTATGATCAGCTCGTATAAGCTGCGTAATGACAACAAAGGAGGCTGGCAGACCGTGTATGTACTCGCACCTGTGGCAGTGACCATGGCTTCAAGGGTACTGTCCAGGTCTGCAGAGCAGTGAGTCATTGGCAGGTGAGAAAAACAAACCTACAAGCATCTCCAAGATGCTAAAAAGCAACAAATTATTTACCTCCGCAGGAGTAAGGCAACCATTAATTTCTTTCTGATTCATACGAAAGCATGACATACTATTTCTGTGCTACATTTTATCTGCATTGTGAGACCAAGACAGCAAGGACAAAATTCCAGTGCAAGATGGTCTGTGTGCTGATCAAACATTTGAGGGACTGCCGAAATTGATTGGTTACTTCTGTCACTGCATTGCATTGAAGGGTCTAGTCCTTTTCACCTGAGTCCTATGACACTGCAGCTTCAGCCGTTACAGATTACAAAATACTTCAAACCTCCATCCATGCTACCATACCTGCTTCCACCGAGGGGCTGCGGGCACCCGTGCCCCCTCCACCTTGCCTGCTGTCAGAAGTAGCAGTCCCACTGCTAGGTCTCTTGCCTGTCATATTTTGGTGGGGTGCTCTTTTGCTTTCGCTATCAAACCAGTGAAAAAAGAGTATGAAGATGAAAGGAAGAATAGCAAAGGAAAGGCAGATACAACAACCGGAATCATGGACAGTGCACTCTGATCTTTTTAATTGCGCATGCCCTCCCAATTTAGCGCAACAAGTCGAAAAGATCAACATGCAATTTCACCCACAGGGCACAGCCAGATACACACATACACGTACTGCAGATGCATCAAAAGTAGGTAACACATGCGTACAGGATCATACCCGACCTGAGGAAAGGTGCTGATATCTATCGGCTAGAATTAAGCTTGAAGACAGCCTTAAGCGGAAGACAAATCCCGTCCATTTCCTTTTTTTCCCCTCCTCAGAAGCATTTGGAGACCTACCGTAGGTAGGCGCCGTGCTAGGTCGTGAAGGAGGAGGACTGGGCACTTGTGCCTGAGAGAACGCAGGTAAAGGAACGCCATCTAGCAGTTGCTCTTGCTGATCTGCTGGCAATGGACCTGCTGGCCATTCATCTGGCTTGCTTTCCTGTTTCAAACCTCTGTCCTCTACGGTCTGATTACCCTCCCCCTCTCCCGCCTGTCGCTGTGCAACCTCTCCAGCCCGCTGCTGTGCAATGCGCGACAGGCTCATCTGCTGCTCAAGGTCGAGCCGAGTTGGTGAGGTCTCCTGCGCTCAAGCATGTAGGAGGGTAGGATCACTGTTTGTGCAAGTTCAGACACAGTGGCACCTCTAACATTATATTGCTCTTGTTATTTCTCATAGATAACACACTGAACCATGATGTTTTATGTGAGAAACCACCGCGCGAGCTTTCTGACCTGGTGGCAAGCCTTGCCCTGTTCAGCCTGTTGCTCCTTCTGGACCTTCTCAGCACGACCAGCCTGTGTCTGGCCAAATGCCTGCATAATTTAGTAATGTAAACACGGGGTGCCACTTGTTTGGATAGATCTTTGAGGTTTGCCCTATTCCAAAAACGGTTTTGCAGGAATGCCCTGACTGAGTATACCAGAATGCACAAGGAAGGCGTTATTGGCCTTAATTATGAAGGATGGCTTTAATGATTGCAGTAGCAATGTAGATTGGAATGAGCACCGGAAGCAACAATAGCTTCAATGTCAGAGGCAGTGCCTGGCAGCAACAGGCAAGAAGAGGCAGTAACATAGCAACATGGTAGTATGCTTGCACACGCCCTTTTACGCAAGGCAAGTGGCGCTGCCAGAATCATGGCAAATGCGTTATACTTTACCTGCTTCCCCTCTTGCGTCGGGGCCGGTGGTCGAGGCTCGCCGTCTTGAGCTGGGGGACCATTTCGCTGCTGCTTTGGCTGTGGCTGCTGGGTTTCTGCATAAATGGCGCAGGAATGTGGGCACAGATGCTATCACGAAACTGCTTGAAAGCAGCACATCCTTAATTTCATTTTTTGTGTTTGCTGATAAATAGTTGCGACAAAATACTGTGCCTTTGGTAACACTGACACTGAACTGCTCAAAAGACTGAATCTTGGAACAAATTCATCACATCACAAGAGAAAGTGGTTGAAAGTTTACCGCCGCTGCAGAACATTTACCTGAGTCCACGATGGGTGGCAGCTCATCTCCATGCAGCTCTGAATATCCCCTGCCCGCTTCAATTGACTCCTGCGTTTCCAAACCTCTGGGGGGACCCTGCAGGCACATGGGTAGGCTGGGGTTGTTCAAAGCTGTATGGTAGACCTCCTTACAAACGAAAATTTTTGGAAAAATAGACGTCCATTCTCTTTGCCATGCACCCATGGGGGTAAAGCATGCAAATACAAATAAATGCATACTGACGTTTGTTTTCTTCCGTAATTAAATGCTGGAAGGGCAGCTCACCACAGAGATTGTGGGGGGCCCTTGTCTGACGGCAGGATCCTCAACGCCATCCACAACAACACTAGCCTCCACGCGCTCTTGTCCTCCTGGGATTGGCTTTGCCTATTGTAACACACACAAAAAAGAAAGAACTCTAGGCCTTCTAATCCTTTGAATGTTCAATGTAAGTAGCATAAAGAGCAGCCAGCCAGACCACCAGCCTTGGGTAGACTAGAAATGCACATGCAAGCAAAACCACGTAGACATTCTCTACCTCTAGGTAAAGTGACAACAGCTTGTGGCCAGGGCGCTGCTCCTGTTTCTCTTTTTCAGCTTTTCTGGTCGCTCGTCCACCTCGTGCTGCTATATCTTCTTTCATTGCATCCTCCAGCCTAAGGTCTTGCTGTTGCTGCTGCTTCTGCAACTGTTGCGGCGCAGGTTCTGGTGCTGCCCTCTTTTGCTCCTGCACCTTTTTCTGCTGCTGGTGCTGACTCTCAGCCGAGACCTCTTTGGTGTCACTGTACGAAGGGTGGGCCTTGTAGCTGATGTGGCCCTGAAAAGGAGAGGGACAAGGTGTGATCATAAGCTGCATTGCAACTCCTCCTTTTACCCAACGCACAAGCAGCCTATGCCTTGAAGATAACATGTAACTATTGCTGGTGTTGAGCGTCATGCAGTTTCTTTATTTAAAATTCAGTGGAATGTGTCATTTGGTAAAATTCTGGTGGCTAGGGTAAGTATTGGTTTGAAACCCTTGCGTTTCATGGAAGCTAACAAAAGCTCAGCAGAGGAGCTTTTGTTTTTTTAGCCCAGCCATTCTCAATACAAGCCGCTCATTAACTAATGCTTGGCACTTGGTGACAAAGTAGAGGACAGGAAAGATGTAGGTATTGTATTAATAGAACACCTTTTTCACTGCACACTAAGCCATGATCTGAACATCACACCTTTGCTGAGTTTGCTCTAGGAATTGATTCCGCTCGGCTTTTAGGACCGTTGGAAGGTGGGGGGCACGAAAGCTTCTGGTTGCTCTCGCCCGCAGGGATGTCCAACTGCCACATGAATGCGCCATGCTGCAGATTGGCAATGAATAATAAAGTGCAATGAGCAAAGTACTTGCGGATGAGGACCATGTGTATTGGGTCCAGATAAGCCACAATTTTAAATGCAATTTTAAGTCAATATATTCCCACTGCTTGCATGTCCAAAGTCTAGGTCCATTTCACTGAAACCAATGCATCGAATGTCAAGCTGCCAGAGATGCTGAAAAGAACTGGCCTTGAATTGGAACTGCTGGCTGCAGAGATCGAAACATTTTGCTTATGCTTATCCACAGCTTGAACAATCAAGTAGCGCTCAAGCCTCAAAGCATAAGGTGCTGTAGATTCACAGGTAATTGCAGGAAAGCAGTTTTTGGCTTAATAGATATTCACATACTCCAGCCGCGACCTAACTCTTTCTTGCAACCATTTTCAACCATGATTTGTGCAGATAGGCTTGCGCAAGCTCTTTGAAAGCTTGCTATCCAAATCACAGGTAGGCCAGCATATGATTCCAGAATTTATAGCAGTACCTTGTCAGATGCATCTTTGCTGCTGGGAGGGGTGGTGGCTTGCATGGCGTTCATGGCACTTTCCATGAGGAAGTCGTAGTGATGCCTGCAGGCGGTGACAATATTGAGCAATTTTAAAAGAGAACAGGAAAAAGAAAAAACTACGCAGGCAGTGAAAGCCACTCCACACATTAAGGAAAAGGAGCCACTTTGGTACAGGTATAATAAAATTCCTCAACCAAAAGAAAAAGAAAAAGATCAATGGGGATCAGGAGGGTTGCAGGCTTGACCTGAAACCGGCTCCTGGTAAGAGTTGGTAACAGTGCCTGGAAAGGGCGTGTCTAATATGGACAAGTTTGGCAGCGTAATTGACAAAATGAACATGAGGCTCGGAAGCACTTAACTCTCTGAAATTCAAGAACTAGCTCCGTAAAAGGCTCCAGCATGTGAGTATTGTAGATGGTGCCACCCGCAGCAATTTTAGATAGTTTAAGCCTGCTGCTGACAACTTGCATATTCTCAACCCTGAATTTTTGGCCCAACAACCGCGACATTAGCTGCACCATTGATCCCCCCTTAAACAGCTAAGCACCCCCTTTTAAAAGACTTAAATGGACCTGCTTTAAGTGGCTTAGCTGATGTCCATTTTTTGTTTTGGAACAACAAACTGCAAAACGACGTACATCAGTTCAAATCTAGACCCTATACAAGAATAGTACGAGTAGGAGAGGCACATGCATTTCTTAGCATACCTGTGGTCAAACACATTCTCAGCTTGTCTGCAGATGCCAACCGCCATGGCGATGGACTCAACGGGATACCTGATGATAGGATGGGTCAGGTGTTGCGGACAGGCTAGTCAATTCAGCTTAGTACTATTTGGCAACTTGGAAAGAAGTTGCCTTGGTCCAGAGGAGAAACTACATTACTGTATTGAGACCTCAAACCTTGCCATCTTGCCAGGGAAAAAGGGTCAAATCCATAACAAATATAAAGAGCAGCTCTTACTTTCCGCGAAGGGTCTCAGCGCCCAGCAGCACGCCGTCAGCTCCATCTAGGATGATGTTGGCAACGTCAGTCGCCTCTGGACGAGTGGGAGTGGGAGTCTCGGACATGTTGTCTAGCACACGCTGCAGCATGAAAGCAGTAGGTGGGGAGTAAGAACAAATAGTTAGTGAATGTCTCGGCTGTTTCCCCTCTGCAGCATGAAAGTCATAAGCACTGGGGGAGTAAAAAAACGTATTTAGCAAATGTCAGCTGCTTTCCCTTCTGCAGCATAAAAGTGGTAGGCACTGGGGTTGAATGCCTCAGCTGTTTTCCCTCTGACCGGCAAAAGAATGACTTTCTTGGTTGTGCTTTGTGACATAGCAAGGAGTACAATACAGCTGCACATCCTGTGGACGAGCCTTATATCCAACTCCTCACCGTGATAATCACTGGCTTGCCGACCATGTTGCAGCCAGCTACCACCGCCTTCTGCACTAAGGCCATCTTTTCAGGCGCAACGTCCAGGCCCAGAACACCGCGGGAAAAAATGAAAGCAGATGCAGACTCCAAAATGGACTGTAGGTGAGTGATGAACAGCACATCTAAGTTTGAACACAATACTTTCAGTCCAAGAGCAGGGATGCAAACATCCCATGTTTTAATAAATGTTGCAGAAGTATGTCCAAGTATAATATAGCATGGAAGCTGCAGACTTCAACATGTGTCACGAGGAGTGCAGTGAGACAGGCACATACCTCAAAGTTAATCAGGGCTTGGCGCGTCTCCACTTTGGCCACAATCTGCAGCAAAAGCATTATCAAGTGAATGACACACGTGCAGAAAGTCCCTTTAACCAGTAAAAATAAGCAGGTGTATTGACTCAAGGTCTAGGCGACAGGCCCATGCTCGCATCTACATTCTACGCATCACTTTGATTAGTGCTGAGCGATCCTCATGCTGTTACCTGTGTCTCGTGAAGGCCAATGCTCCCTAGAAATGCACAGGCAGCATGCACGTCCTCGCCACTGCAGGGCACCAACCAAAGAGTTTAGCAAGTCGCAGCACTGTGTGTGGCTTACGTTATTAACTCAGTGCTCAATTTCAGCTGCCTCAACCTACAAACTGTAAAGCATACACTCCAAAATGACGCAAGGTGGTCACTCATCCCCTTAAAGCATGTGAGTGGATATATACGTTCTGAATTTCATCCATACCACGTGTCCTGGATGTCTTTCCGACCACAAAATATGGGAGAAACGCCTAGGGACATGCTTTTAAGGATAAAATTGATCTAGAAAGATGCCAGACCGGAGACGCAAACCAAACCCTTTTTATTGAAGCATCACCCAAAGAATATCATCACACCTTCGGGTGTAGCTTGTGCACACAAAGTCAATCTCAAACTCAGAAGCCAGCAGGCTCAGGCAGTCACAGTCATATTGGGTGAACACAGGGAGGTCGCTCTGCAGTTGGTGTGGAAGGAAAAAAGAAGAGGTCCAGCTTCCTCATGTCTAATTAGACAAAGTTTGGTGGCTTGTCTGGCAACTTCTCAGGAGCTACACACCAACTCTTTCTGCAACACAAGAGGCAAGAAAAAGCTGTTGTTAAAAGGATCTCAGTGTCTAATTTTGTGACCAGGACCTCCAAATTACTCAACCAATGTCCCTCCTATTCTAACAGCCAACCTGCATATTCTCAACCCCACTGTCGCTGCGCTCTATGAGGAAAACGGTGAGGAGACCGCACAGCTCAGCAGTGTTTTGAGCTTTGCACAGCACTGCCCCCTCCTCCACCTGCAGGCATAGATTTGAAATGTGTTTTCCAGACTGCAAGATTAATACCTTCTGAAAGGTAAAGCAATTTGCAAAAAAAAAACAATGAAGGTGTCATCAATCTTCAAGGAGCTTACACAGAGCCACATACAGAAACAAAGCAGAACAGCACTCACAGAGATGACCTTGAGGTACAAGGATCCTTCTTCAATAGCACCTGGGATACAAAAGACAAATGTTGAGGCGATATATGAATTTGAAATGACGTGCCGCGGAAATACGGCCCTATTGCAGACCCTTGCCCCAATCTTGCTGGAATATATTATGGAAGGAGTCACAAAGGGCTTGCTCCACATTTACAATGTGCGACTTAGAAACAATTGCCTTTAAATCACATATTATGAAAAAAGCTTAGGACAACTTATCAGAAGAGTTTCTCGTAATTCATAACAAGCTTGACCTTGCCCTCCAACTTGTGCATACCTCCGGCTAGGTATCGCCCAACGTAGACAGTATCATTTGGCTGCACCAGATTGGGCAGGCCCTCGTACGTTACAGTAGCAGTGCGCATCTCTGGCCGGTTGCTGTTTCCATTCGCACCTTCCAGTGCAGCCTTGAAGTCAGGCAGACAGCAAGTAATGTTGACAGGTGCGAAGGGGGGGAGGTGCTTATCTTCGTTTACCTAACAATTCAATGAGATTTAAAGGGGAAATTGGCACGTACCTGTGTGTTTGTGATCAGCTTGACCTCTTCATCCCTGTAGGCACAACAGTGATGATTGTGCTCGCTTTTAAACTATAAAACCTTATTTGGACTAACTGGAAGCAAAATTGCAGCATCCAAGCAGCAGGTGCATGCCTCAAAGTCAAATCATTTAAAGCATGCTCATTTAGCAAGTAATTTGTGTCACGGGGGAGCATCATCGATAGAGCCTTGCCATAACAGAAGCTGAATCGGAATTGGCACAAATACGAGTTAAGGAACTCACTTGAGCACAGTGAAGCAGTCATGGTGCACAGGCCACCCGGTCGTGTCTTGCGAGAAGGGGCGGCGCACCATGACCTGAATGTGGAAGCAGGAGAGGCTGTTTGGCAAAGCCACTATGGAGCTTTGACGGACCGTGCTAATGTGGCGCACACCATAAGCACAGCTACGTAGCATGCCGAGAGGCTTATGTTCTTGCACAAAGCCTTGCAAATGTACAACGACATAACTGTGAAAATTCAGGTTGCCCTTCTAATATGCTGATCAGACCAGCGCCCCACACACCTCACGACCCAGCGTGTCAATCATGACTGCACAAAGCTTGTGGCTGCGTTTCATGGCCTGCAAGCAAAGTGGCGGGGTATTAGCCAAATGTTACTTAGGTTCTAATTAGCAATGCATCGTATGAAAAAAGTGTGAAATGATTGTAAGATATCGTTCGTGGGCAATAAATCCGCAACACCTGGAAACTACAACTACAAATCAAACCTCTTGTAAGTTCTTCAATGTCCGGTGATGATAGTCCATGCTCCCCCAGGTCAGATCAATCCTGCAGGGGGGGTGCAGTCAATGGCAAAATCGTTACGGATGCATGCGCATGGCATGATTACAGTTCCTATACACGCTCCCCGCCTTTTGCACTAACCTGGCCACGCTCATGCCTGCTCGTAGCATCGCCTCAAGCGTGCCCACCTCATTCGAGCTGGGCCCGAGAGTGGCGACCACTTTGGAGTTCACCTAACAGGCAATCATTGAAAGAACTTAGGAGCATTAGTGGATGAGATAGATATATTTAAGATTGGTTGGCCCAATAATCCTGCTACGCCAGCCGCCAGGAGCGAGAAACCACAAGAGCACACATAAGGCAAGCATTATTCAACCCAGATCAATCTTAACATCGGCACCCACAGTTTGCCAACAGTTTGTAGTGTATAAAAATCTTAAGAGGATGCCTGCTCTTAGTAGAAGAACTTACACACTCAAAAAATCTCCCTCGTTCATAATGGTGAGCAGCTAAACTACAACACAGATCACAGGCGGCGGAACAGCCCCACGCACCCATCCTTCTTTATTGCTTGTTGGCTCAAGCAGCAGTTTCATGTCCCAATTTGGTATGTTGTGGGCACGAGCATAGCAACGTTGCGTAGGTGCATGGTGACTCATGTTTGGGCGGCCCTTTGGAGGCCTGCTTATAATAGGGATTAATGTTTAATTTATGTATGAAATATTAGGCTAAGTGCGGTAGTGAACATTTTGCCTGCAACATTTGTAGAATCAGTTTTGTATTAAAATACCATAGGTCATGACTGAGCTTGTTGGAGTTCTTGTCTCTCCGGATGGCCAGTATGAGGCTTTTGAAGGCCCTGGTTTGGATGCTGCTCTGATGGATGAGGTATGCCTATGCATGCGTGGGTGAGGCATTTTGACATTTAACTACAACCACACACACACACACACACACACACACACACACACACACACACACACGCACGCACGCACGCACGCACGCACGCACCCACGCACGCACGCGCACACACACACACGCACGCACACACGCACGCATACGCACGCACGCATACGCACGCACGCATACGCACGCACGCATACGCACGCACGCACACACGCACACACACACACACACACACACACACACACGCACACACGCACACACGCACACACGCACACACGCACATACGCACATACACACATACACACACACACACACACACATACACACATACAGGCATACAGGCATACAGGCATACATACATACATACATACATACATACATACATACATACATACATACATACATACATACATACATACATACATACATACATACATACATACATACATACATACATACATAAGCAGGCACACATACACACGCACACATACGCACGCACGCACACGCACACATACATACGCACGCACACGTGCACACACACACACACACACATACATACGCGCACACGCACGCACGCACGCACACGTGCACGCGCACACACAAACACTCACACACACACACGCTCACACACACACGCACATACATAAGTACACACACATATACACAAACATACGCACATACATAAGTACACACACATAAACACAAACATACGCACGCACACATACATATATGCAACACAAACAGCTTTCCAAAACTCAATCAAAATCCCGACATAAATCCCCATACAGGGTCCGCATCTTTCTGTTTCTTTACCACATCTTTCTGTTCACGTGCACTGGAGCGACAAGCACTTTGCGTACAACCAGGTGCGCTTCTCTACTCACCACTTGCCTCTGAACTGTGCTGTCACAAATTTTTCCGAATCATCTTAATCAATAAGCCATGCATGATTGTGCAGGGCGCAGGAGGCCAGATATGTTGGCCTTTGCCTGCTGCCCTGCTATCTAAATCTATCGAGCAATTGTGCCTCTTACATGTCCAGGTGAATGAGCCTGTCTCAAAGTTTTGCGGTGCAGTGGTGAAGGGGGATTGCTTTGTCGTCCAGAGCAGCATGGCAGCTTCGCAGGTAACAATCACGAATGAATGTTCAAGTTCTGATGTGAATCCTGTGCAGATACACATATACATACAAAGACACGCAATTGCACGCTTACACATGCGCAACACGCAAGTGCGCACAAATGCGTACTCACCGGTACTTGAAAACTTGCACACACATATGCAGGGCTTGCAGATGTTGCTCAAATTGCTTGGACTTCACGTGCCACCCACAGCCACACACAAGGTGGCTCCTGTGTCACACTTAGATGTGCGGCACCCCCTGAGCAGCCCAGCGCCTCCGCAGCCGCCATGCCCCCTCCCCCCCTCCCACGA
>Ga0307963_1002925_pt1 | contig 13517 bp, 20 predicted proteins | sample OrgLakmetagen594_FD_201829 | JGI IMG/M metagenome (GOLD analysis project Ga0307963, IMG submission 201829) | Saline water microbial communities from Organic Lake, Antarctica - #594 | ecosystem: Environmental > Aquatic > Non-marine Saline and Alkaline > Saline | place: Antarctica: Organic Lake...
CCTGCTTGTGCTGCCCCTTCCTCCCCAACCTCCGCTTGTGCTGCCCCACCCTCACCCCCTTGCTTCCGCTGTTTGCAAACTGGGCACTCACGTAACCGCATTGACTCCCTCTGCCACCCTCGTGTTTGTAGCTCGCCACCAAACACTTGTGGTAGAACTGGCTGATTAACAAAAGTGTGTAGTTCTCATGGTAAAACTGGCTGATCAACAAACAAGAAAGAGTCTTAATTACGCAGGCTTTGGAAAAACACCCGAGTCATAAAGGCTTGAAGGATGGAACAGAGGCCTTTGTGTTGTTCCTGCGCGGCACTTCTTAGCTGGTGAATTGCCTAGTGTTTTCACAGTACTTGGTGAGTGTCACGTTTGAGAATGCTCAGATATTTGGGTCGGTGAACATACAAATTGTCCAAAAAAATATCGGCATTCCGAAGCATCAAGGTCACCTGTGTTTCATGTCAGATTAAATCACTGTCACTGCAAAGTAGTATAGGACTCAGCACATTAACTAATCAGAAACGCCTTCGGACCAAAAAAGGCCTTCCAGGTGGAAAAATCATGCAGCAGAGGAGTGAGTTCTTTGCATCGCTGTGGTCCCTAATGCTTCTACCAGTTATGTTTGTCACAACGAATCATGGTACCCGCTTGCAAGGGGGCCATGCACCCGCTGTGCTGGCAATCCTCCCTGCTGCTGCTGTGTGTGCTTCCGCTGTGCAAGAGGTCAAAATAACCGTTGTCGCTCTAACTCTACTAGTGCTACTCATCCAGCTTATTGAACAAGACATACAGAAACTCTCAACTGCCAACTATCATGCTTGTTACCTTTTGTCGCCACCACTGGTTGGGCGTGACAAACAAACGAAAGACAACATCATCCAAGAGTGAACGTGCAGGCTGATGTAAGGGGAAGAGGGACAGAGAAAAAGAAAGAAAGAAAAATATACGCAGGCAGTGAAAAGTCACTCCCCACATTAATTAAGGAAAAGGAGCCACTTTGGTACCGAGTACCGTAAAGCTCCTCCACCGCGAAAAGGATAAGGAAAAATCAATGGAAATCAGGAGGTTTGCAGGCTTGGCCTGAAATCGGCTCCTGATAAGAGTTGATAACAGTACTGGAAAGGGCACATCTAGTATGGACAAGTTTAGCAGCAAAGTTCACAGAGTGCACATGGAGCTTGGAGGCAAGCTTTTTAACTCTTTGAGAATTGAGACCCAGCCAGTTCTTTGAAAAGCCTTCAGAGTGTGGGTGTTGTAGACGGTGCCGCCCACACCCAAAAGGATGATGTGGAGAGTAACGGAGGCTCCTTGGAGAATGTTGTAGATATCTTTGTGCTGTTCCTTTGCGGCGTTCAGCTGGTTCTGAGGTCTGGTGTCCTCACAGTACTTGATCTCGACAAGGTGGATGTCACGCCGAGGTTTGCTGAGGTCTTTAGGTCGGTGCTGTCTGGGGTCGGTGGCTCTACTGGTGGCTGGCGGTGCTGCTGAGGTGCTCCCAGTCTCCCTCAATTGCCCCCTGCCACTTCGAATAACCCACCCCCTACATTGGTTTGTTGTGTTTTTGCAGCACTGGGAGTAACCAGTACAAAATCTGGGCGGCTGGAGGTATATCTGTCTTTATCTGAGAAGCGGGGTGGGAAGAGCCATTTGGGAACAATTCTACTTTCAGCTGTTTCAGGAATCTGGAGATTTTGCATGGCCATCCGTTCGTTGCTGCCTATATCTTTGGAGACAATGCATGATCCTAAGGAGCCTGTTTTGCTGATAGCCTTAAAGATCATGCGGCATGCTAAGTTGTGTCTTTTGGTGATCATGTGATCATATTCCTTGTTTGCGTGTGTTGGCACCCAGAAAGGATGTGCAGGGCACTGTCTACTTGTGGGCAGAGGGGGCAAGTTTGACTTGTTGAGAGTTTGAACAATACCGCATGTTTTTGATTATATAGGGTGCCTGTTCTGTATTCCATAATGATACATTTGGTCTTAAAGGAAACATTGGATGATGTCAGGTAAGCATTGTTAGTGGCTCCATTGGCAGTGCCGTCCTTTATGATGATCTGGTAGTACGCATGGTAGTTCGCTTCAGTTTTGGCATTTCAGTTCATGGAGAAAATGCATGTGTGCTTGAAGGTCGTCATGGTGGTTTGGTAGGTACCAAAGCTTCGGGGGAGGAGAATGGGCCATGTTTATTGTATGGGTATGATAATGGGTTTGTGTTTGGTTTTCTTTGTCTTCTTTTGCAAGCCAGTGGATGTTGTAGAAGGGATTTCCCTCAGGGCCTGCTGTTCTGATGGAGGTGTCAGCAATGTCGGAGTAGGCGGTGGCTGACTTTTAGCAAGGGCGTCGGCATGTTCATTACCAATAATACCGGCATGGGACTTTACTTTGAAGAAGTGGATGGGCGATGGTGATTGGCGGATTGCTTTAGCAATGGATAGAAGGACATCTCCTTGGATGTGGTGGCGATGGAGATTCGTGTGTGAGAGCTGCTTTTTGATTTGGTGCAGTGATGTAAGGCTGTCTGTGGCTATATGTGAGTAGCCATGTATGACTGCAGCTCTATAGCTGCTAGCTCTGCACGTGAGATGGTGTTGGTTGTACCCATGCCTTTTGGAATTACATAGTGGGGAACATTTAAGGGAGGGTGGTATACGCCTGATCCAGTGTCATGCCCTACTTCATTCTTTTGGAGGCTGCCATCAGTGTAGGTCCAATCCCGCCAATCTTTTACCTTACGGGTTAGGTTTCGGCTGGAGCTGTTTTGGGGTGCTTCGTTGGTATTACAATTGTGAGGTTGGTCAGTGCTAATCAGGGCACTTATTTTATCTGGGCCTTCTGAGGCTTGAGGGTGGTCATTGGGTAGCTTAATTAATTTGTTGAGTCCTGAGTGTTGTCCGGAACTTAAGGCTGTTTGGTAGGGATGGTTATGTGTCATGTATGTTTAAAATTTCCCACTTTGCCTCAGGGATTTCTTTGGCAAGTTTTTTTAGCCAGTCTTTGTTGTGAGCATTGAGGCAGACCCTGCCATGGGTGTTCCATATGGCAATGATCTTCAATTCCCATGAGTGTTTGGAAAGTGGTACTTGTTTGTTGTTCCAGAAGGGCACTTTTGCATATTGGAGTTGGTCTGATGGGATGGTGCCCAGGAATTAACACATGTGTGGGTATTTGCGGTAGAGTGATGCATAGGGATTTGTGGTCATTTTTATATTCCAGGAAGGGAGGAGCATGAATGTGGCTGTTTCCTCTGTGCTGACAGCAGCAGAGTAGATGGCGTGTCTTGTTGCTAAGAGCATGGTGTTTTCATGGTAAATGGGATGGCAAATGGAGAACCCAGGATAACGAGAGGAGAAGGCATTGGTGTTTGCCCCAAACACTTTGTCCCTTGGGTGCTCACTCCAGGAATGGGGGAATTTGGGGTCATGGTCGAGGGGGGATGCCATTTTTTCTTTAGTGACCCACTTTTGAAAGGCGGCGGTGATGTGGGAGGGGAGTATCAATGCAAAAAAGTCTATTTTTTTTGTTCGTATATTTAGTGGCAGAGGTGTCTGTACGTGCAATAAGGCCTACAAGTTCTGATGCAAAGCTAATGGGAGGAGGTTGGACGTGATTGTGTAGACCGCTGCATATTGCCCTGTGAAAGGCCTTTCGTAGTATGTTTAGGCGCTCGGGAGTAATCATACCTTTACACTTTCCGTCGACATTGTAAGTACAGGCTACTGTGTCAGTGTACACTTCAGGAAGCATAGTGCCATCATCTGGGGAGGATAGGGTACTCTTTTCTTGATACTCCATGAGATCAATGGTTGTGATCCAGTACTCACAATGCCCTGTGGCCGTAATGTCAGCCTGTGGTTGGTGGGTTGGATGTCAAAGCAAACTTTGTTCCGAAGATCAACATTGTAGGGTTGGTACGCATTGTCCTCTTGGATGGCAGAGAACCCTTGTTTTTGAAGATCATTTAATCTGGTGCAGGCTGAGATAAGTTTGGTGCGGCGATATGCTCTTCAAACTTATTGAGGCTCTGCTTGAGGCTTTCACACGTGTTTTGTAGTTCTTCTGGCTCCCAGGTTGGGTTCCATGAGACTTCCACAATCTCTTTTTCTGAAAGTGGATACGGCTTTCCTTTTCATTTAGATTCAGATTGATACAGGCAGGGCAGGCCCATGAATCATTGGCATCAATAGCTTCCCTTTCAGTGGCGTTGCAGCAGCTTGTTTTAAGCAAGCATTGCCAGTGGTAGGTACGGTTGCAGACGTCACAGATGTACATGTCTTTAAAAGGTGGGGAGAGGTCTGGAGATTCAAGTCCTTGATGGTACGAGCAAATTTCACAGCTTGCGCACTTAATTTGGCTCCGGGCAATAGTCTTACTGGATTTGGGCACAAGTCCAACTGATGTAAAGAGGGGTAGGGCCCATCTTTCGATTTTCATGGGGGCATAGTAAGTGTGGTATTGTTTCTGTCTTAGGGGTGTATCATCTCTTTTCTTGGGGGTGAAGAACCTCCAATTATCCAAGATGTCCATATCATCATAGTAGAGTGTGTTGATGGCCTCTGTGGGTGTTATTGAAAAAGCCTTATCCTTCTTGTAAGTCCAGACTTCTTGTTGAATATGCATGGTGCGCAAGGGGGTCAGGTCTAGGCTAGGGAGGTTATGGGGTATATCGAGGACCTACATCTTCTTTTCCTTTGGGGTCTGCACTGTAATGATAATGCTGGGTGGTCTGCAATCTCAAAGGTTGGGTTGTTGTGTATCTGATAAGTTATCGGGTTGATGATATTGATATGCTGGGTGGGAGGAGTGGTTATTTGTGTGAACGCTTGTGTTGCATGGTGGTTGTGGTTAGTGATTTGTGAGCGTGTGGTGCGTTTGTTTGGCTGACTGTTTGTAGGTTGTTCAGTAGGCTTAATTACTATTTGTGAGCCTAATGCAACAGTGTCTATGATTTGAGTCAGGGGCGTATGTTGCTGACTTTCTGTTTGGCTGCGTGTCCTCTTTCTGGTACTGGGGAGGGTATCTTGTGTATGCCGTGCTTTGCTTGTTGGTCTTGGGAGAGAGTGGCCAGTTGGTTAGTGGGTGCAGGCTCAGAGAGGCAGGTGATAGCTGTAGTTTGTGGCAGTGGTAATGGTCATGTGCTTATAGAGTTGTGGTTCCTTTTTGTTTGGTTGGATACCCTTTGTGGTGAAGGTGGAGGCCCTTCCACCGTTGTGGCGAGGGATTGTTGTGCTTGGGGAAGCTCAGTGCAAAATATGTTGCCATGTACCGTGCGTTTCCTGGGTCGAGCATTCGATTCTGTACATTGAGGGTTAATTTCTTCTAAATATGGAGGTGTAGGTATGTTAACGTGACTTTACGTGACCTTGAGTTTCTGTTCGAGGTTCGGTTGTGATTATAGAGGAGCAGGGGATGTTTGCGGCTCTAAGTGTGGTGTGTCAAAAATAGAGGATTGGTTGGGGTGTCCATTACTTGTTGATGGATCTGTGTGTGTAGGTGGTGGGCCTCTGATTAAGTCAGTTTGTAATGGGGTGCCTGTGGTGTGTTGCTAAGCGTGGCTGTGGTGGGGGTGTTGTGTAGATTATGGGCAAAGTTTGTTGGGTTTGGGTGTTTGCAGGATTTGGGGACACCTCTTCGTGAGCCGATATGTTAATGCTGTGTGTGTGTCTAGGAGACCTGTGAAGGAGGAGTTGTTTATTTTGCGGTAATCAAGTAGGATAGACTGTTTGGGATTCCTTTCTTGGAGTAGTTGTGCAATTGATGTTGGGCTTAGCTCCTGTGTTCCAGGCAGATTAGCAATGGCAGCAAGTCTATCTAGGGCTACGATGTGCTTTTTAAAAACTCGAGTGCATTTGATTATTGAGTTGTTTCCCAGAGTCAATGTATTTTTCGTTAGTTGATGTGAGTTCATGGAAGCCAGTTATGCCTAGGTCCATAAGCGGTTTGGTAGTGCAATTGATGAGGGTGGCTAATGTTTGGGCGGAGGTGACTTTTGAGATCGTCTAAGAACATGTTGTTTCCTTACAAGGCTAAGTGGAGCTTGCTGGTGTGGATGCAAATGAGTTGACGTGCTCGCATATGTAGGTTAAGTTGCCTTTTTATTGGTTTGGTAGCGACGTTCCTTCTCTTGTGGAAAGGAATGTAGTGGCAAGGGCCTTGAGTTGGGCGACCTGGTGGGTCAGGAGATGCATGGTCACATACTGGTGACGTTCAGAAGGGTCTTCTAGGCTTGTTACGAGTGCTACTGCTCAGCGCCTGTAGTATTCCACGTAGATGGAGGGGGCACCCAATCTAAAACTATGGACATCTTCACGGATCATGGCAGTCAGTGTGCTTCGCCACAAGTTGTGTTTGCTTTTGATCACCCTTCCAATCATTGCATCCCACTTATTCAGGTCTGGGTAGGAGCATGGTGTGACCGCAATAGCATAGGCCAGACTGGGGATGATTGCTGTGCGTATTATGTTTAGTGTTTGCCGTGGTGAGGCATAAGAGCCTTCAAGGGCGTCAAGTTTTTGCTTTAGGTTTTCGTCCATGTGCCTGTGCTGGTGCTTCCAATTGAGATCCAACGTCAGTGTTACTCCTAGATAGAGGAAGGGGGAGCTGGGTGTTATGTATTTTGTTGCCTGGTTCTGAACCAGTATGTTGTTTTTGAGTTGATGTTCAAGTGCTTCAGACGGTGTTAGGCCATTTTGGTCTTTAGAGGGGGACGCAATTAGACTACCCGTGACTTTGGTTTTACTGCCAGATATAATTAGTTTGGCCCAGTTAGAGTAAAGGGTGAGTTTACTTGCTTGCACTTTAAGGTTTTCAGGTTACCCGTGGGGCAGAGGAGGTCGTGCGTCTGCAAAGGAGGCGCTGCTGATGTTGTTGGCCAGATGCGTCTGAAGCTCGTTTTCTTTGGGGATGCAGGTGTGGACATAGCCGCGTCCTCCTACATGCAGCCATCGCAGGAGGGGTTCCATATAGAGAAGGAAGAAATATGGGGAGAGGGTGTCTCCCTGGATCGTGCCTCTCTCTACTGGTATTTGACCTGTGCAGACCCCTGAAGGAAGCTTGACTTGGGTGGTGGCATCCTCATAGAGATTTTTGACAGCGTCTATGGCGTCAGTTGGGAAATGGTCATACATTATCCAGAGCATGCGATCGTGGTCAGTGGTATTGAAAGCTGAGGTGAAGTCCACAATAAGGGCATAAATGTCTTTGTGAAAGAGTTTGGCATCTTCTAGTGCCATAATCACGTTTTCGAGCTGGTGAATGGGGTCGTTTTGTTTGCGAAAGCCAGCTTGTGTGGTGCTGAGTATGGAGTTTGCTTCTGCATATTCGTAGAGAGTGTCTGTGATGAGACTTTTGGGGCCAAATCTCCATGATTGACACGTCTAAGATCTGTGAAATTTAATCAGAGATACCCCTATTATAGTGGGCCCAGCACTTGTTCCTTTCCCGCCACCTGCCATTATTGTTTTGCTTTTACTGGCTGAATTCCTTTCCAGACATGCATGTCGAACTAAGACACTTGTCGCATGCGGGTTTTTCCTAAACTCTTCTGGTGAAGTGATTTTCCCCCTGCCTATATCCTATAGATAGGACAAACTTCAAAATTAAAGGCAAGTGAGGACCATGGTGGAGAGCAACTGTAGCAACATCAGCACCAGCAGTGCCAGCAACGTCATTTTCACTGACACTGATGCTTGTGCGCCTGCTCCACCACCTCTTGCCTGCTTGGTTTAGAGAGGCACCGCAGCAGCGGCATGTTGACAGCAGCGGGTAGCACAGCATGCCCAGCAGCAGCAGCAGCAGCAGCTTGGCAGTGGAGACAGCCAACGCGTTTGCTTGCCAATGGTGTGTAAGTCCTCCGAGGAGGAAAAAAAATGTAGCCCAAAACAGAGCCCGACATTGCAGCACGAGTCAGACCGCCGACCAAGTCTGGGTCAGCTGCTCTGCACCCCCACGCTATAACTTCAGAGTGCTTGCTCAGCTTCTCTGCTGTTCTCCAATTCATTGGATGTCCTGGACCACCTGAACCTAACATGAATGTCACTGCTAACAACGTCCTGAGCAATCACACACGCAGTGCCCTCCCAGTCACACACTGCAAAAGAACGGGGATGACAATACTGAATGGGTGGCTCACTGATTAGAGGACGTGGTTTGTGCATACACGAAAGAGGTTTCATTGATGTTGACGCTTGCCTGAGTGCAATTCCTATATACGAACAGCAGTGTGCTTTCCCCTGTGTAAAAGAAACATCATTGGCTGCAAGGTGCTGTTGGTTCGTTCCAAGGCAGATATAAAGAGTCAAAATATGCTGTTGCAATTGTCTTTGGTTCTGATTGTGCTTTGTTGTGTGAGGTATTCAAGAAGACATACAATGGGAAGTGCCTGCTAATTTGCTTAATATCTGACTTCTATTTCGCTCTTTAGAAGACATACAATGGGAAGAAGACATACAATGGGAAGAAGACATACAATGGGACGTGCCTGCTAATTTGCTTAATATCTGACTTATATTTCGCTCTTTATACACGATTTTACTGTTTTAGCCAGGCAAGTGCTAATTCAGAGATCATCTAGCAGCAGGGCCCACAGCAAAAGAGTGATGAACCAGACCATGTTTGATGTTCCAGACCCTCTCGTTGTGCATGTGCTGCTCCTCACACATGAGTTCATATATATTGTTATTTGCCTCCCTCATTCTTGGTATCCTCAGTGTGACAGTCCATGTTTTTTATGTGCCCAAAACTCACAGATGATTCCCCCTCTTTAATTTATTGCGGTCGGTTGGTCCTGCCAGATGCTTGATTGTTTACTGATTCTATTCAGTGCTGCAATGTCACAAACAGCGTTGTGCCTTTTTTCCCTTTCCAGTTTTATTTTTGTACGTGCTACAAGTTTGGTGCTACGACAACAATTATCACAGTTCTTACGCGTTTAATTTACGCAGCCTAGCAGTCGCACGTTTTGACTGATGGCTTTATCTGTAACTCGGTAACACTCTCTGCGTCACAAGCATGCTTCATTGTTTGCAGGTCCCTTGCTTTACTGCACAAGAACCCTGCATCCCACAGGTGTCCATATTTGTGTCCACTTTACCATGTTAAGACATGGCATGTTTCCTTTCCTTAATAAATACAGCATACTCTTTTTCTTTCTGAACTAGTTAATTTGCTTCTTTGAAAAGGCTCAGCTAAAACGCCTTGCCTCAAGGCCGTTACCCATCGAAACCCTTATTCTGATCCTTTCTGGTTTGCACTGGATACAGAAAGCAGCGACGGGGGCAGATGAGGCAATCCAACAGAGGGCAAGCGCGATGCAAGAGGCGTGCCAGTGAACTACTTCTTGGCCACACACCTTTTTTTGGAGACTTTTCAGCAGCCCAACCCTTTTTTGCTGCAACAGGTCAACAACCAACTTGTTCATGATTTCCTTCCTCAGCAGAACACTAGACTTTTTCTTTCTTTCTGAGCTATTTGTGGCTGGCCGAGACCAGTCAGCAGCCGATCAGCCAAACAACCTGGCTGAAGGTCTCCCCCCATTTTAACCATTGTAACCATTGGCCACACACAAACTAGCATACTTTGGAAAGGTGAACCTGTCAGGATAAGCAATGGCAAATTATTGTCCTACAGATAACAGCATGCATAAATTGAAGCTTCTCTGTAGCGTACTAGCTGCTGTAAACGTGCATGCTGTTGCCTTCACAGGCTTGGTTTAGCCAGGTTGGGTGGTGGCAAAAATAAGATAGTTGCCAACGACCTGAGAGGGAGAGAAGAAAAAAGAAAGAACAGTAAAGAACATGAAAACAACCTCCACATCATTAAGGAAGTTTGATTATTGTGTTTCCCTGTTGAGTTTAGATATATAATTGAATCCAGTGCTATCAAAACAATTTTATACTTGTTATAATTCCATAGCGTCCACGTCATAACTTCTTGCAGCAAGTGCTCCACGCGCCTACACCATCCTACTGCTGCTGCAAACCTTCCTTGCCCTGCTGCTGCTCCCAGCCCTGCCTGCTCGGTGCTGCTGCTTGCTTGACATCATCATTGTGCTGAGGCTTGCTGAGGAGTCTTTGTGGCGGCCACGTGATAAGACACAAATCTTCATCTGTGCCAAATGCCTTGCGCGCAAAGTCCAGCTCAGAGGGACTCAGAAAGAGAGGGGCGGTTGGGCTGTCTGGATCATGGACGGAGAAGCGCTGTGTGGCCTCATTCCAGTTGATCTGCGGCCGGAAAGTATATAGTATACTCAAATGCATGGAATGATTTCTCAACGGCGTGTTCATCTCATGCTAGTTTTCAAAATCAACCGCAGAAATCACTCCCTCAGGCAGTAAGGCATCCAACAAATTTTTTTTACCTCATTCTCCTAGACATGAGACTGATTGAGGCAGATATGTATCTTGAGTTGTGCAATGACACCGAGTGTACCCCCTTGGAGGCTTCATCGGTACCTGAAAGTGCTGTGCGACATTGCTTCCAACATACAAGTCAACTAATGAAACTGCCCTCTTGTCAAGTAAAGCCAACTTTTGGCCACCTTACAATACCACCCACCACCGTATCAGAATTTGCACGCAATTACACTCTACTCACTAAAAGAAGATAATGTCCAAGGTAGCTATCGGCAGCAACAGGTGTGCTCTCCTTTGGAGCATTATCAGGACAGCTGCTGGATGGACTGAGGGGGTGAGGTCTCTGGCAACGAGGGAAGGTCGCAGGAAGACGGTGCTTATCAACCAGTATGATGACTGCCGTTAGTGACACCTGCTGTGTAAGTGTATGTGTGTGTACGTGTGTATGTGAGTGCGTGTGAGTGAGTGAGTGAGTGAGTGTGTATGTGTGTGTGCGCGCATGCAAATAAGTGTGGAGTGGCAAGATGATGATAATTATAATACAATCATAAGTTTCACAAACAGACGCAGCCTACACTCCATTGGTTTTCATTTAACAGTGGAAATTGATTATTTGGGGGGTGGTAGTTTGCCCCCAAAAGGTAAATGACTTCCCAAGCAAAAGCTACTGGTTAAATATTTCTCCCTCCTTCGCTCCAAACTGCATGTGTCTTCCAACTGGCGTACATCCCCTACGAGGACAAAATCTCACGCACCTTCTCGCCCTTTTGCAGGTGATGAAGGGAGGGGCATCGGGTGGTCGAAAGGACGGATGCGATGCTCTGCCAGTCTAGGCTGTGCGGTCTCACCATGATGCCAGCCTGGGCGGCATCCTGAAAGAGCTGCGCCACACGTGACTCATCGTCCTGCAAAATAATTGGATCGGGGAGGAGGCAGAGGTTGTGTGTTGTGTGTGTGTGCGTTTGTGTTCGTGCTTGTGTGCCTGCATTGCATGACTGTGGTCAATAATTCTAAACACTGTTAAAAAGCATCAAAAGAGAAACCAGAAGCATTTGTTGTCCCATTTTAACTTACTCAGTGCCTTACTCAAGCCTGCAAACGGCAACTTGTAAGTAAGTTAGCTCGTTTAAATACATGTATAATTTTTTGGTGTGCACCACTGCTGCTTTGGGCTGCCATGCTAAACGCATTTGAGTGTAGATCAGTCGTGGTACAGATGAAAGAGGACAAGCATCGTGACTCACATGCATGTGCTGTGCGTAGAACTTTTCTCTGGCAAATAAAGGATTGGGACCCAGCATGATTGTGAAGAACTCGCATCCTAGGCCGAAGGATACTGCAAGGTGCGCCAGATCTATGGTCCAAACACTGTGCGGAAGGTTGTAATTCAAGAGGAAGGCTTGAGAGTTTTATCCACTGATAGGACACAGAGACATTACCGTGCAAATTGCACATGATAGTGCAGTGGTGTACCATGCAACACAGTGCTATGCATGCACGCACACAAACAAACTCACCTGGTGGTGGCACACCTCTGGCGCAGTAAGCCATAATCACACTGCTGTCCACAGGCACGCAGGCACATCAGGAGGCAGGTCAAGCCGCAGTCCCTGCGTGTGTGTGTATCTGCATCTATGTCTATGCACATAACATGTAAAACATGTAATTCGCACTTATGTTAGCATGTGTGTATACATGTGTGTGTACGTGCGTGCGTGCGCGTGTGCGTGTGCGCGTGTGTGTGTGTGTGTGTGTGTGTGTGTGTGTGTGTGTGTGTGTGTGTGTGTGTGTGTGTGTGTGTGTGTGTGTGTGCGCGCACGCCCATGTGTGCAAGAGCACCCACTCATAAACACCCACCAATTTTGTTGCTGCCTTAGGTGGGGAAAGCTGGTCCGCTGCTCCCTCATGGTCCCTCATGTGCAACCCAAAAAAGATTCCGCATTAGCTCGTTCTGAATATCAATATTAAAATATGAGGCGACTTGCCCTTTGACCCTGACAAACATGGTGAGCTGCTTCGTTTCAGTTCACATTACTGTGTGCTCTACGCAAATCTCTCTGGCCCCAAAATTGGCTGCACACACTTGGCTGCACACACACACTCTGCTCACACACACACACACACACACACACACACACACACACACACACACACACACACACACTCCGCACAAACACACACACGCGCACACACACAGACACACACAGACACACACACGGACACACACACACATGCACACACATATACACACAAACAAAACACACATGCACACAAACATACACACATTACTCAAACACGCACAGCACACACACGCACATGATGACAATTAATCTCATACACACATAGTAACGCACGCACGCACAAGTACAAGCACACACACTCACACAAACATACACGCATGCACACGCATGCACACATACTCACACACACTGCACACACACACGCACTCATACATACATAGGCACGCACGCACACACGCAAACGCGCACACGTACGTACACACACTCACTCACACACACTTACACACATGCACTCACACACACACTCACTCAAACACACACGGGCACATACACGCAAACACATGCACGCACGCACGAACACTCCCTGCGCACAGGGCAACACATCCTCAGGTACACAGGGCAAGGATGCGCCCCCGCGCGATCAGCAGGGCCAATTGAACTACCCTCCTTCACATTCGCCACTTGAGCTGAACAGCCCGGCGATTGGGTCCCCCCTCATTTACAGTCAGCAAGTGCCCACGCTGATGCCAAAGGACATGGCGTCTCATTCAGTACCAGAATTCCTAGGCGCCCCTGGCTGGCCTGCCACCCCAAAACTCATGCCTGTCGTCATCATTTGTAAGTTGAAGGATGCACAATTACATAAATGCCTACGCACGAGCTCGCACACGCTCGCACACATAGATGTTCACATACGCAAATACACATTAACAGAAACACATACACATGTACGCACACGTACAAGTGCTCACACACTGACATTTACACAAATTTACACTCACAAGTATGCTATCATGCTATCACGAACGTGCACAAAATGCATGCCCGCAAGTCTCTCTCTCTCTCACTCTCTCTCTCTCTCTCTCTCTCTCTCTCTCTCTCTGTCTCTCTCTCTCTCTCTCTCTCTCTCTCTCTCTCTTTCACACTCTCTA
>Ga0307963_1002931_pt1:0-10000 | contig 13501 bp, 10 predicted proteins | sample OrgLakmetagen594_FD_201829 | JGI IMG/M metagenome (GOLD analysis project Ga0307963, IMG submission 201829) | Saline water microbial communities from Organic Lake, Antarctica - #594 | ecosystem: Environmental > Aquatic > Non-marine Saline and Alkaline > Saline | place: Antarctica: Organic...
CCTCTATGGGTTGTGTCTCTGCTCTCTTGTTGTAAAAAAGTGTGTTGGCATAGCAATGTGTTATGTGTTACATATAAGATTATGAGCTTTGTTGAGGCAATCACTGAGCTTGCCGACTGACTGCACCAGGGATGTGTCATATGGCGTATTCGTGTAATACGCTGTATTGTATTAAACGCGTATTTTACCGTATTGTACAAATTGGGCCGTATTATACGATTGCAACATTTGTCGTTTTTGCCGTTTTGGGGCCTTTTAAGGCAATTTCTGCCCCGACAACGGCCTTTCAGTGAGCGTCCAATGCTATCATGTAATATATTAGTAACATACAATATATTGGAAAAGAATTGGGAACGTTTTGGTTGATTTTAGGGCGAATTGGGTCCATTTTGGGTCAAAAATCGGCACTCCCAAAATTGCCTTAAAATGCGGTCGTATTATACGCGTATTCCGTATTTAACGCTTATTTTACCGTATTGAACGTAGCGAATGACCGTATGACATCATCCCTGTGTGTTCCATATAAGATTATGAACATTGTTGAGGCATTTACTGAGCATGCCGAATGACTGCACACTTGGTGACCAGCACCTAGAGTTTGTTGTTCTCGCTTCTAAACCAGGCGCAGTCAAGCAGACTTGTATTTAAAAAGGGAGTGGTTCTCACTGCTGCATCTTTCTTTCCTTTCTTTTCTTCTCAAGCATATTTACGATTTACACAAAGGGGTTCAAGGGAGGGCGCCCCAATATAACAACGGCATTGTGTAAGATGTGCGGTGGCAATACCACTGCCCACATTTTGGTCCCGCAAAGCTGGCGCTTAAGTCTTGGTGTTGCAAAATCTTAACAACAGAAGGTATTGATCCTTTGTAGAGGCAGCTGCTCATGCACAACGCACTTTTAATCCTTCTTGTTATACCTTGGTTTACTACATTCTCTCTCCCTACCACACCAACTCTTGCATGTCACTTTCATGATGGTTTGCAGGCATAATTGGAGGTTGGAATGCTTCGCGGTGTGAGCACTGCAGCATGCTCCCGATTGTATATTTGAAGCAACCTTGACAAAGTACCATGCTTTCCATTTTTTCTTGCAGGTGAGAACCAAGTGGGTATACCGCCCCCAGACCAGTTGGTACGCCCCTTGGGCCCTTCCCTCCTGCTCAGGGGCCCCCTGAGTAAAGTCCCTGCTGCAGGAAGCAGCGGTGCAAGAGCCCCCAATGATGACATAGCTGGTGAGGACGTCATGCCCACATTGACAATTGAAGACATGCTGACTGCCCTGGAGAGAGACACCACACTGGGGAGGAATAACATGGTGTGGCGGATGCACAACACGCTGATGCTCAAGAAGGAGGGCGAGGTGGCTGCTCCCTGATGCTGTACACAATGTGTCTATCTGGATATTTCATATGTATGTCATGCTAAATCAGTGGCATGGAGGAATCGTGTGATTTTTCCTGGGATTTATAATGTGAGCAACGGTTATACGGTTATTTGGTTGTTTGGCCAGTTTAGATGGCTCTCTTAAAATCCATGCTTAAGCTGGTACCATGCTTCGTCATGACATGTACTTCGTCTTTTGACAGTTTTGGAAATGAGGCTTACAGAGGCTCTCATTAATTGAGCTCCACTGGTTCAGAGAGGCTCTGCAACTGAAGGAGCTTTTTTTATTTTGGGGCGAGCCCCTACAGATTCCTCTTTCGCTCTGCCATAACTAAGTTTGCAATACCTTCCCTTTTTTCTTATGTCCACCAACTCAGCGTCTCTCCAAGTACCTCTCACTCTATGCTTCAAATCTGCAGTAAACTCTTGCATGGGAAGCAATAGCTTGCATGGTCAGGGGGAGATAGCAAACTCCCTACTATGAGGATGAAACGAACCGAAAATAAAAAATAAAAAGGAAGCAAGAGAGGCAGGCTGGAAGAAATAGAAGAAAGTAGGGGGGGCAACCAGGTTATAATGGCAAGAAGGGCAAAACGTGTACTTCCAGGTTGGTGGCACGTCTAGCTGTACAGCCTCGAGGCACTCTAACATAATTCTAAGGAACGCTAAGAACCAAAAGTGGGGATACAAGAAAGGATGATGATTTAAAGGCCTAGACAATAAGAAACAGGATGTTCTACTAAGAACCGAGAGCAGGGGAAAACAGACCAACCTAGAGCTAGAGCAAATCGGGGGACACGGCTGCTAGGATGGGAGCTGCAGTGAAACAGGTAAAAATGCAAGCATCTGCCAGGATCAATCAACCGCAATAACTTAAAGAGGAGAAATCATCATTTGGGAGTACCATCACAAAATGAATAAAGAAGAAGTGAACGAGGATTAGGAGCTTCACATAGGACAACACCAATTTTGCACCATCAAATTTTTTTTTTGGCCAGCCACGCACATGAGTTTCTTTCACTAAAGCAAAAGAAAAAAGAAAAAACTACGCAGGCAGTGAAAGCCACTCCCCACATTAATTAAGGAACAGGAGCCACTTTGGTACCGAGTGAAGTAAAGCTCCTCCACCGCGCTTCACTTTAATACACTATGCACTTTATCCGTGTCAAAATATTCACAGTCATTTCAGAGACCCTGTACCGTGTTTTCTTTCGTCTAGTACATTAACGTGCAACACGATAAACGGTCAAGCTCCGGTAAGGGAAAGCAGAAAGCAGTTGGCAGCCACCAGAGATGAGTAGCACTAACAGAGATTGACACACGCTCACGAGTACGAGCGAAGATCACCCAAGCATGGATATATGTAACTGACTATAGCAACATAATAATAGCTCACTCCTCTGCTGGATGCCATGGTAACTACCTTTGTCCAAAGGCGCCACAAATTAGTTTTTTATACTTTGGTTGTGTGTCACGCCCAATTGGTGGCAGTGATGATTCGAGTGATTTGGTTAGCTAGTACTATAGTTAGTGTTTCAGTTGAGGTTGTTTTGCCTAGCCTCGTTCAAGAAGCTGGGGAAGCCGGTTAATTGAAGATAGCATTTTCTGGTTTTGCTATTGCGGTATTTAATTAGCTCAGTAGACTACTCAATGCTCAGCCAGATGGTTGAGCAAACCTCCCAGCCCTGGGGAAGAAAGGCGCGGCAGCCGACTACAGTGTGTGTGTGGTATAGTATATGTCAGTGTGCTAGGCAAGTTGCAATTGGATTAGAGAAACAGCAGAGAAAGAGAGGGGATCGAAGGAGAATAGTCAGTAAGAATTGTAGTTCAAAGCTTTTGCTTGAGATAGACTCGACCCTGCTGGCTTAAACCATTATTGATAGCTGTTAATTACCAAAATCGCCATATCCAGAAAGTAAAGGTTATCAATAGCACTAACACATCCAGTTTATTGCACACGACATACAAACTCTCAACTGACAACCAACAAGCAGTCATTGCTTGTCGCTTTCTTTGTCGCTGCCACTGATTGGGCGTGACATCTTCGTCACCAAAAATTTGCCAACAAAAGGAACACACGGTTGTTTTTCAACGAGGAACTAGACCGTACAAATACAGGTGGTCAAAAGTCACGGGCCTCCATAGTACTTGTTGGCACTGCCACGATACTCCCCATAAGAACTGGGTGTCTGAGAAAGGAAATGAGTGGTGGCTCAAACTTTTCTTCTTATGCTTGGAAGCTCACGGCCTGTAATATCAGCATATCCTTCTCTGGTACTAGAAGCGGATCATCATGGCCCTGGAGACAATCAAACTTTGGGACTTTTTTGAGCCTCGCAGACTGCTCATAAATATGTGTTTAAACTCTCGGCATAATGCCACATCATCTGCTATATATTTTAATGCTTAACGATAAAGCTCTTTGTGCAATTCAACTACTGCCCTGTCAGATCAATTTACGGTCACTGCAAAGTATAAGACTCAGCACGTCTACTCATCTCTCCTGTTTCAATTTTTTTATACATGCCAAAAGCATACAAATGATCAAATCAGTTCAGTGTTCAGTAATCACGAATAATTTGACACCGCAAAACCCTTGACACCAATCTGTTAAGAGCAGCAGGAACCATTTACAGCAGCTAAACAAGGACCCACTCCACAGCCTTGAAGTTGCTGGTCTACATGCCACAGCACTCATAAAAAATATAAGCTTACATGCAATCAGATCCACAACAAAAATCATACAGATGAGACGAGACATTGAACACAACCCCCCAAAATATCCAAGCAATACTCCTGGTGGTTACGGCTTCTGCATTCCAGCCACCTCATTCCCACTGAAAAGCCTATCTTATTTCATTTTCCAGGTGGGATGTTGTGTCTCTGCATCCACTGGGCGGTGCGGAACACAAAGCAATACCCTTTCCTTATCCACGCCGGTAGTGTTTACACTATCTGCATTTTTCTTTTCAGTAATCACTCCTCCATCCGGGAGTGCTCCGAGCGTGCCAAAATCAGTGTGCTTCAGAGCTGCAGCTGGAATAGCTTGAAAGCCACGCTCACTGAGATTTGAGTTGAGGTATAGGTGGCTCATAAACAATTGCAATGTGCGCTTGCCACGTGCCTCGTGGCTGCTTCCCCAAAGCATGGTTGTTCCTGGTGGCTGCTGCTGTGAGGGCTGATATAATTGCTTGTCGGCAGCTGCTGCATCCCCGCTCCCTCCAGCACTTTTTATTGCACTCCCATCACCCTAGCTGCTTTACTTCCATGAAAGCTTAGCTGTACACCGATATGTGAAGCTGTGAAAGAGACAGCTGATCTGGCAGCGTGCCATGTTGTCCTACAAGACAGTGTCAAATCACCGTGACTGCAAAGCTTATGAAGGCTCTGCAAATAAATCAACTAAGGGTCGTATTTTGATATGGTGTAGATAAATCAGCGAATTGTTCTTTCTTTTCTGATCTATAATAATTTGTGGCGCCTCGGATCAAGAAAGGCTTTTAAGGTGGAAAAATTTCCAGCAGAGGAGTGCAATCTTTGCTTCATTGTACTCCCTTATGCTTTGTTCAGTTCTCTGTCTCCATGTCTGTGCGCTCTATAGCTATGCTCATATGAAGTATACCTATACTTGTGTGCGTGTCTATCTCGTCTTATTACTTTGGCTGCGACAAGGCTAAATATCCCCTCCCTTATTACTCTGGAAATTAATTTTTAGGCGGTTCCATTTAATCGTTAGGCTGAGCACCTTCTACGACGTACAACAAGTAGGCTGCTAGATGTGCCTGCTATGCAGAATAATTGGAAAAACTGGAAATAAGGGTTGTAAAATCATTACCAACATCAATCCAAATGCCAAAAAGGCTATTGCAAACCTGTTTGGTGCCCATGTTTTGAAAGTACCTCGGAAACTATCGATAAATAATGCTGATCTCCATATTTAAGTGTGATATTTGAGCCATTGGGGTCGATTCAAAAACACGTGTTTTGTTTCAGTTGATACGCAAGTAGGCTCGGAGGGGAACATCAGTTTGAACAAAAAACATTGTACCATGTAGACCGGCATGCACTTGAATGCTGCAATGCAGCATATGAAATGGAATTGAATTGTATTTCAAGGTGCTCTCTGACAATTTGGCAGTTGGGCGGTTGGCAATTCAGCGGGCGTCATTGTCAACGAAACTGAAATTCCCGGTGATTCGCCATAGATAGCTACCTGATTTCGTGGAAATAGACGGCGCGTAAGAGCAGTCGCCATGGCGAAGAAAAAGAGCACTCCCTCCGCCCCGGCAACGTCTTTCACGCAGCAGGCCAAGGCCTATGCTGAGGGCCTTGCTGATGAACACAACAAGCGTGATCCTGATGCATTTGGTGTTTACCTGTACAACGATTACTTTGCCTGTGAGTTGCATTCCCTGATGATGGCTAAGTGCTTGTTGTTTTTTTGCATGGCATGGATGCACAACCATTACGTACAGCACCCATTTTGTGTTACGTTCAAGGAACTCTTCTTGTTCGCATGCATGCTGCATACTTATAATTCGCTTGCTTAAGACCAACCTTGTTGTCTGCCCTGTTCTTACTCCAGATGGCAGTGCCGAAGTAGTTGAGAATACGCTTAACACGGTAAGCAAGAGTGCTAGCAATTTCAATCCAAAAGGGTGTACCTTGTGATTAATTGTCTGTCCTATGTCTTGACTGCAGGTGTCAACCAAAGTGGCTGCTGCGGACTATAGGTATGCGTGTTTCATGAGCTTTATGACGTGTGCTTCCTGCTGACCTTACAAACGGAAAACCAAATAATAAACAGCCCCACATTTGTCAATCTGTGACTCTGGTGCAGCGGGGCCTTCAACGTTCTGGAGGGCTTTACTTTCTTTTGTGGAAAGGAAGGCGGGAGATTCACGAGTGAGTGGAGTGTGGGGGTTTCAAAGTGTCGTGCAGAGAGATGGCTCATCATCACCTCTTGCACTGCTGGCTGCTAAACATTGCAACTGTTGCTTTCACATCAAGCCATGCCAGCTCACTCTGTGGCAGTGGCAAATGACACGGGCACTGGCGTGCGATCAAGCTTGTGCTCTCTCGCACTTTACTAATACGCAGCTATGGATGACGGAGAGCGTGCCAACGCTCTCATCAAGCTTCTGTCCAGTGCGTGGGTGCACACAGTGCGTACAGGCCTTGCTCAGCTAAAAGAGGCTGTCAATTTCAAGTGCGTACATAAAATCCTGGAGTGTGTGTGCAAACAATGCGTGCATGCAAGAAGTTGTTTGATTGAAATGCACCTGTAAAGGACAGTGTTTTCTGTTTATTTACTTATTGAGTCGATTATGGTTACAAGCTTAAGACGTGGGCATCAGCTCTTGCCTACTAGTCCAATACAGGGGCTTATTTATATTCACGTTCTTAAGCGCACGTCACGCATATAGCCACATGCACGCATGGTCAACGCAGGTTTGTGCTTGAGAAGGCTGCGAAGCTATTCAGCCAACTACAAGACGGCAACCTTGTGAGCAACGGCCATTTAGCGTTGCAAGCCCTCGTGAACGACAAGGAGTACACTGTGAGTAGACAGGAGCAAATACAGTAATTTGTAGGTGGGAGTGGACCTAGGTTGTCCTTCAATAACTCTGCTATCTGCACTGTGTGCCAGATCTACTTCATGAACTGCACATTCAAATGACTTGCCGCTTGAGGCAGGGACTGGCAAATGCTGCAGTGTTGGCATCCGGCATTTTTTATGTGCGTGAGTCGTGCGCTGTGCAACACATCCGGCATGTTGGCATTAGCCATTTTTTTGTGCGCGAGTCGTGCGCTGTGCAACACATCAAATGCTGTCCCATACTTGCGCCCTCAGGTATCAAACGAGAAGAGCAATCCAGACTACTACGACTTTCCTACACTGTTAAAAGACTACACGTAAGTTTGCCTTTGTGTACCCCTTTTCACATAGGACACTTTTGGAAGCAATACCTTGTGCAAGACTCAGTCGGTATGTGCATTTGACAATCGGTGAGCGCTCTATGACTCCATCTGATGCAAAATTTCCAGCTGAGGCCCAACCTGAGAGCTTACGATGTCCCATTTGCTCATTTGCTGCCAACAGTGCTGAAGGTGTGTCTATGAGTGGTGCGTTTGACTTGATCGCAACCAATGCAGCAAGCTGTACGGAAAGGACAACAAGATTGGTGGCAGTGCGTTTGACTTGAGCAAGCAAGATGTTGCAAAGATACGAGCGGAGGAAGGGGGCGGTGAAGAGGACAGCGAAGGAGAAGGAGGTGAGGTGTTGTTTGTCACACAACATGCGTGCTGATGTATGTACCCTTTCTCTCCATTTGATGGAGAAGTGGCAGAAAGAAGGGGCTGGCAAGGTTCACAAAAAAGGACGACGAGGTTGAAGGACAGATTGACGCCTTTGTTGCACAGCACGTATTATGCAATGTGTTAATGCTCTGCTCGCATTATGCATTTTCCCAGAGGGAATGGACTGAGCAAACGTCCATACACACTGTTTTTAATTACCAAGGGCATCTAATTATTATGACAAAACAAATTGATTTTAACCGAAGATGAGGTAATAAGCTGCCAGAGCATGTGCTCAGATTCACGTCAGTCGCTCTGCGTACATATGGACAGGACAAAATGCTCGCGGGTGCTTTTTATGGCAAATGCCATATTGGCATATTGTCACGGGCTCAGGACAGATTCAGGGCCTTACCATCCTGACACATATTATGTTGCCTACCTCACCAATCACTGGGCCTTTTCATTTCATTTCCTTTGCACTTCTATTATTACGTTATAGAGAAGAGACACATAAAAAACTCGCTGACTTTTGGCGCTCTGGATGATCTGTGATGAAGAGCGGCAAGGTAAAGGAAGTAAGGTCAATTTCTGCACCCTGTTCTATCTAAGCAAATGCTGCTGTTTTGTATGCTTTAAAACGAAAAGTCTCGAGATAACTTGTCTGCCTTTTGCAATATTCTGCTAACCAGGTGGAACGCTACGGATGACATGTACATGCATCTACACCCCTCCTTATCCTTAATAATGCACCTACTACAATACTTGTAGCCTTGCAGTTGGCACTTCATACAAGGGGGACCCTATACAAAGCCACAACACGACCTTAAGAAATGGCCGACACGTATGCAGTTCCCTTGTGTCCAATCGTATACTTGCTTGATGCTGAAACTGATGTGTGTGCAGTTTATGGAAATCCAAAACGGCTTCTTGGACATTAGTTCAGTTTAGTTTGGATTACAAAGGCATTCAACCTGGAATGGCTGCTCAACCTACGAGAACGAGGTAGACCTCAAAACAAACCAAGTAAAAAAAGGGCTGAAACGCAACTGGAAAATGCTAACCTTAAAGACACGAGAAGAAGTAGGCAAAAACACATCAAAAGTGTAGAAGTTGGTTCACCAAAGTAGACGCATACTGAAAAATAGTTACCTTTCAAAAGGTAAAAACCCACAAACATTGCACACAAATAAGTTGGACAAGTTGGAAACGCAGGGACAACTGGAGTTTGAACACAAGTGTGAGACTACTGAAACTGGTCTGTACAACCGACTGGTCTGTACAACCGACTGGTCTGCTTCTCGGACATTAGACGAATACTTTTGCAGCAACATCCCGCCGTTTTGCAGTTGCAAGTTGCATGCAGCGCCGAACCCACGCAAATTGACACCTGCTGCAGGTGACCTTCAAGCAGAGATGCTGTCTACAATAAACGAGACGCTCGCAGCGCAAGGCAGGCCACTCATGACACCTGAGGATATTAACGGCATCATAATGGTACGTCTTCTCTGGGGCTCTTGCAAATGCGTGAGGAAATGGACAGGACTTCCGCACCATATCAGGAATTCCATGGTACTCTTCTCCTCTGAGGCTTGCTTAATTGTGCTGATAGTTCTTATGGAATCTGACTGCGTGAACTCCTAATTTAGTGGTACTTTCCGAGCAGCATGAGCTGTGAAGATGATTTGTGTGGGTGGTATGGTGTACAAATTGCGTGGGCACCTGCTATATGCCTGCATGTGACGCACTTTAAATACCACCTGCTCTGCGCGTTTTTTGTTTTTGCTGAAGCATGCGAATGTATCACTCGTTCCTTGGTGCGCTCTTTATACTCGCTGCAAGCCTTTGGTCTCTACATACCAGGCTACTCTCCAAGATTCAACGATCTCTGTAAGCTACAGGCAGAGTGTCTCCATTCTTTGCATCTATAGATCAGCCCCCTGCCAAAGCACATGCAAAACTGCATGTACTTGCAACCCCAAACTCTTATCAACCAGGCACATTAACACCCAGATTTGCTAATGTTTGCAGAGGTCCCTAGCTGGAGGGGATGGAGAGGACGACAGTGATGATGATGATGATGATGATGATGATGATGATGATGATGATGATGATGAGGATGAGGATGAGGATGAGGATGAGGAAGGTGAGGCCAGAGCGATTGGGGAGGGTCAGACTGCAGGCTTAATATAACTACATAGGTAGTGTAAGCCCACATGGGCAAAAGGGGCTATCGGCTCCAGTGAGTCTTTTTGGTTGTGCAGATGGCAAGGGGAAATCTATTGGGCCCCCCCTTAGTCGGCTTTGCTTGCTTAC
>Ga0307963_1002931_pt1:12500-13501 | contig 13501 bp, 10 predicted proteins | sample OrgLakmetagen594_FD_201829 | JGI IMG/M metagenome (GOLD analysis project Ga0307963, IMG submission 201829) | Saline water microbial communities from Organic Lake, Antarctica - #594 | ecosystem: Environmental > Aquatic > Non-marine Saline and Alkaline > Saline | place: Antarctica...
TGCTTGTGGTCCACGGCTTATATCCAAGTGCTCAAAGGCAAAGCAAAGCCTGACGGAGGGAGGGAGATTACTAGGGTTGACCAGAACCGTATACCTGCACCGTATTTGACCGTATGTATGGTGATTTCCCTGCCTAAAATATCGTATGTACACTGTATATACGTATGTATGTATGGTATTGGCCAACTCTAAAAATTACTCATGTTTTGTAGGCAGTATCCGCAGTGTTTTATTGCGTACTTAGCTCCACACATAAAGCCACCAACACAGCGAAGTGGCCTGAAGTGTCAATCAACCTCTTAACAACCCTCTCTATTCTAAATCCCACCTAGTGCAAGAGTGGCCAGCTTCAGCATTCAAATATTCAACCTTGAGGTTCTTTTCTCCTGCGCCTACGGTCTGCTGCAGGATTGCCCTACATTTAAAGGAATTGATAACTCTTCCGAATCCACTGCACACATGAAAGACCACAGCCACAATGACAACAAATAGCACAACACTTTCTACAAGTGGCCCATGTATTCCTTTGCCGCCATTTTGCAGAGCCTTGGACGGTGCATGCCTTCTTGCAAAGCCTGAGGCTCAACGCTTTTCAGGTGAGCAATTTGCCGGTGCGCCTTGTGAGGTTTGGATGAAACCAGGATATTGGAAGCTCAGGGACACTGTGTTAGACTCGTAGTTTAGTTTAGTTTAGTTTGGAATACAAAGGCCTCCAGCCTGGCATGGCTGCTTAAAAGCAATCAAAACGATTGACACTTATGAATTTACAAACATCTGGGTAATGTTGAAAACAAAATAGATATACTTGTCAGAAATATTATCATTTTATTATATGTGGGTGGGTGGGTGGGTGAGTGTGAGTGTGGGTGTGGGTGTAGGTGGGGGTGGGTGGGTGTGTGTGTGTGTGTGTGTGTGTGTGTGTGTGTGTGTGTGTGTGTGTGTGTTAGTGTGTGTGTGTGTGTGTGGGTGTGTGTGAGTGTGGGTGTGTGTGTGTGTGTGTG
>Ga0307963_1002932_pt1 | contig 13499 bp, 9 predicted proteins | sample OrgLakmetagen594_FD_201829 | JGI IMG/M metagenome (GOLD analysis project Ga0307963, IMG submission 201829) | Saline water microbial communities from Organic Lake, Antarctica - #594 | ecosystem: Environmental > Aquatic > Non-marine Saline and Alkaline > Saline | place: Antarctica: Organic Lake...
TGTATATATCAGCGCTGCGTGAGTCGATCAAACCAACCATGTCCTCAGCTCTCTGTTTCAAAAAAACCTTCTTGCGAGATTTGCAGTACGATTTGTAATCACGCCTCAGTTGTGTCAAAGGGAGATGTTATGCACAATGTCAGTAGAGTCGGACTCCACTTGCGTGCGCATACTTTGAAAGTTGAGGCAGCAGCGTGGCTTGAAGAGGGTTCTTGCGTATGTGACCAATGTCCTGGTGAAGATGAACATGTTCAGAACGAGGTGCATGCTCTTTTATTTTGCCAAGATCTTCGAGTTTGTGAGCTGAGGAAACATTTTTCCTTTCTGATTACACCTTTTTTTGAGGACTTTTCAACAGCCCAACCCTTTTTGCTGCAACAGGCCAACAACCAACTTGTTCATGATTTCCTTTCTCAGCAGAACAATAGACTTTTTCTTTTCCTTTCTGAGCTTATGGATTCATTTGTGGCTGGCCGAGACCAGTCAGCAGCCGATCAGCCAAACCTGGCTGAAGGTCACCCCCAATTGAATCAGACAGCTAGAGAAACTCAACAATCGTCTATTACCTGCCCTGACCGAAAGGAAAGTGAATACGTAGCCGACTCTTAATCTTCAAATGGGAAAACCAAATTTAAACGAATTTAAACAAAGTTAAATCAAACTTTAAACAAAACGAGACCCTGACATGGGCGGCATAGGACTTCGACGCTGGTCAATCCGAGGCAACAAGTTGTGGTATAATTAACAGAAATGCGAATAGACGTCTTTGGTTTTAGCCCAGGGTGTCTATCCTATGATGAGGCGTCAAACTCCCCTGAAATGTATTTTTCTTCAGGCAAGTAGGTAGCAATCACCGTACGCCCACCAAACTTTCTTCCATGCATGGCATTCCGTGCGCGCATTGCTGAAGACATGTCCTCGTATTCGATGATGACCTGTGTGTAAACGTTGGTGTAGAAAAAGACTAGGTCACATTATAACTGATGCAGAGCAGATGGGTTAATGGGATAATTAATACCTGGAAAAAGATTATAGGTGCAGCACACCTCCTCACTGCATTGAATAACAATGAGATCAATCGCAGACTAATAAAGAAAGGCGTGCATTACTGCTGAGTGCTTTCTTTTTTAGCATAGCACTCGCAAAAGGAAACGCCAGTGGTCGAGGCGAAAGAAACTAACGTAGACCTTTGCTCCTAGACACGTATAATATGAATTGTAAATCTGTATACATAAGCAACACACGACAAACCTTATAGTTGGTCTGTAGCACACAAGGCAAAGATGAGCAAATGAAAAACAAAGACAGTAGTGCGACATTGGCGGAGACCAATCAATGCAGAAGTGCCGCCAGCACACAACACACACCTTGGCTAATCCAGGTGGGTTTGGCACGGTAGGTGTTGGTCGAGGGATGATGACACGCTTCAGAGGGCCGTGCTTCCCACACTCATCGCGCATATCCTGCAACACAATAACACACATCAAGAATGTATATGCCTGTCCTAGCAACACTGCGTCTTGTGAAGCCCCCTCCACACCTTTAAAAATTCTGTGCAAGAAAAGTGTAATGCTTGGCAATTCACGAGCAAATGGACAGCTTGTTGACACGGTGTTTTGTTGGTTACACCCTGAAACGTATGAGTTGGAAACCAAAACATCACTGCGTGCCCCCCCACACAAGCATTGCAACTTGTAAGTCGTGACTGGACCAAGCGAAGGAAGCAGCACGTCCACAGATGGACAGCGCGTTTTTGTGCTTGTCACCTAATACCACACTAATGGAGTGCAAACTTTTGGGTACACTAGGAGGCCTCATCACACACACACACACACACACACACACACCTCAATGATCTCCTTGTACTCCTCATTGTCAGTGAGCTCCTCAGGGGTGACTGCCTCCTGTCACACATTAAGGGGCATGCGAGTAATCATTGTAAGTTTAGGCAACAACCTAACATTGGCACCAACTCCAGCACCACCCACACCCGCCTAGTATTGCGCAACCAGCTCGTGTGATGCTGCCGATTGCTTTTTCTAGAGTAAGAGACAGGGCGAGAGACGGGGGTCAAAAAGCCACGACAGGCTTCAAGACCAGCTATTTGATCTAGTGGCTGGAGAGCAATGAGGGCATGGCTGCTGGCACGTCACGGCTCCCTCCAAACAGTGCCTTACAGCATGTGCACCTTACGCGCCAGCAGCACTAAACCTTAAGGAATGCAATGCGCGAGCCCACACACCCACATGGGTGCGGCATAAATACAGGCTTGCCCCGGCAGCTTTGCCTTGCGCTACTCAAAAGTAGCAGCCCTGTGCACCTGCTAGTGCACAGCAAAGGCATCTGGACGTAGTGCGGCTGCCGGAGAAATCTGTCCACGTTCATTTCGTCGGCCAACCCTTCCCAACCTCTCGTGCGAGTGGCACCACACCTGTGTAAGCAGCTTTCACACCTGTAACACGACAATCCGTGATCCCACAACGGGCGCGGCAGCCATGCCTGGCACAGCGGCTGTCACTGCTGCCATAGGGGTGCCAGCTACACTGATGGGGGCCATAGGGGCGGAGGGCAGTGCTGCTGTACCCGCACTGCCGCCTGGCTGCATGTTTACAAGGGGTGGTGGTGGCTGCGCGAGTTAATAGGGAGAGAGGAAAGGGAAGGGTTGGGTTAGTACGGATGGCACGGTGGGAGCAAGAAGGAATTGTGAGTGAAGGTCTTTGTGCATTCAAGGGACGGTGGTGGCTGCCAAGTTGATAGGGAGAGAGGAAAAGGAAGGGTTAGGTTGGTACGTGACGCATTGGGGGCCAGATTAAAAATAAGAGATCGTGTATACGCGTAGGGTGGGGATTTAACAGTTGTAAAGGTATTTGCTTGTTTGCAGGAAAGCACACTTGCATACAAACACATCATCGCGTGCTTGCACACACACATACACACGCACACCTCAGCACGGCGCACAGTCAGCGTGCGGTCTCCCATCTTCAGGCCATGCAAGCCTGCTATGGCGATGTCTGTGACGTTGTAGTCTTGGTACACCACAAAGCCGTAACTGCAAGGAGGTGATTTGGGAGCAGCGTACATTTTGGCTATTCTTTCTGTTACTGAAAAACCAGGCCGCAGGGCAACAGCTAGGATAGCGGGAGGAAACATACCAAGGCTTGCGAGGCCACTACAAGGAATAGGCAAAAGCACCTTGCAAGCATAGGTGCTTTTTATCTATTTTTTGAGGTAACCTCGTTACTCTCAACAGAAAAACAGCACCGTTCATCCGTATAAAGATCGCATACGCCTGCTTGCACGCACCCTTTGCCCATGCCTGTCTCCTTGTCTTTGATGAGCTCAAAGCTCTTAATGGCGCCAAAGCTTCCCAGCAGCTCCCTGCACTGCTCCTCTGTGAGGTAGTATGGAATACCGCCCACAAAGATGCGGTTCTCTGCGTCAGGGTGTCCGGGCATGCGGTGCGTGGGCACGGAGGCAGTCATCATAGAGGGCATGCTGGAGGTATCCACGCCTGTGTGTATGTGTATGTGTGTAAGTGTGTGTGTGTGTGCACGAGTTCCTAAATCTCACTCCTGGAAAAGAGAGGAGAGAGCACACTGCAATGAGCACACACTTCAGTGTCCTCACTCACCACTTTTGCTTGCTCCTAGGCCAATGGCTGACAGGTTCAAACTAGGGTTGGGCCCGCTGGGACCGAGGGCGGCAGCAGCAGCAGGGTTGTAGTCGTTGGGCCTGTGTGCATTGTTTGTTGTGTGTCGTAGTGTGCATGCACGCGCGAAGCTAGCGATCGCATGACACAATGAGGTGAACGTGGCAGTAGAAACGGTACAGAGGTAGGTTGGCTCTGGGTGTTGCAGGTGCAATGTTGCTGGCGTGTGCATGCAGCTAAGGGTGCATGTATTGGACAAGATGTTTGCTGTTTAGTGCCTTGACGATACGCAAGCATTTTTAAAAGAAGTAGACGTGTAACGCAAACAGATTTGCAAAGGGCAAACACCCACACTGACACCCACCCACCCATCCACACACGCACGAGGGCACGCACACATGCACACACACGCACCTGCGCACTCGTACACTGACGCCCTCAAACATGATGCCGTCTAGCGCCATGGCATTGCTGGTCTCCTCAACTGCACAATTGCGAGAGCGCTGCGTTTAGGCGCACTTCCATTGAATGTACGTCTTTTTTGTTGGCCTAACAAAAGAGTGGAAAACTAGCAGCTCAAGTATCCATGTGCGTTGAAACCAAATCATTCATGTAAAAGGCCGGCAAAATTATAAGATCACGCAAATTAAGTGGCGTCGCCTGTGCCCAAGACAGGAAGACACCCTATACGCAATATTATCACGCAAAACAGAAAGCCTCCTTGCAATAAACGAGTGCTGGCATTCAAAAGTTAGGCCACCAACCACCCATCACGCCCCTTTTTCTTGCTTGCACGATGTGTATTATACATATGGAGGTCAAGGCAGCATGCACTATGTGCGCTCAACCTAACCCCACACAGACGCGATGGACGTGAACGAGGGCCCTACTCACATAACAGCAGCAGCGGCAGCGTGCGTATGCGTGTGCTCACCAAGCGTAGTAGCGGCAGCAGCAGCGCGCACTTGTGTGCGTGCGTGCTCACCCACGGGTGGGAGTGGGAGCAGCAGCAGCAGCAGCAGCAGCAGAAGGGGCCAAAGGGGCTAAAGGGCAGAGTAATACACACAACAGGCAGGCAGGCAGGCAGGCAAGGAGACAGCAGAGGCAGGGGAAACGAGCAAGGGAAGAGCAGTAAGAGAAAGAAGTCAGTCTAGGTTGTGCCAGCAGTGTGTGTGTGTGTGGTGCGGGTTGCTCGTGCTGCTGGCATACTCTGGTAAATGCAGTGGCTGACCATAACACTCACGCAAATACATACACCCAAAGCGTGTCCCACCCCCAAAAAGGCAAACTGTCCACCCAGAAATCAGCAATCGCGGGTTAAACCATTTTATACTTGTGGCCACGACTCACAGCCAAACCACACACATGAAGCACTGCACCTGTCTTGATTCACTTTTTACCTCGACTGAATTAGGTCCAGCCTCAGAGCATTAGCACTCACCTGTGCGGAACTCAACAAAGGAGAAGTTCTTCTCCTTGTTGATGTATACATTCACAACCGCGTTTCCTGCACGTGCGCACAAAGGTGGCGGCTCCTTCAGTACAAACCCAAAAATCCTAGTTAAACTGGGATTATAGATAGGAAATTGAGTTGTGCACCTAGGGACACGTGGCTGCCTGGAAACAGGGACAGGCATGAGTTCTAAATTTGTTCAAGGGTCAATGGCAGCATAAGCACAAGCAGGCTTTGCAGGTGGTGAGACGTGCACATATCCGTAGCATGCAAGAGAAACTCAACTAACCACACATTCACGGTCGGACACAATACAGTTTGTGCACAGTTGCATGCACGTACACACACAAATACACATACATACACACGCATATAACACACCCATAAACACATACCTGGGCCAGCACTGTTTCCCCCAATGGCTGCCAGAGCGGAGCTGAAGAAGGTGGCGATGGACTGCTCAACAGCTGTAGGTGGAAGGCCACCAACGTAAGTCCTGCAAGCAGAGGTGGGAGTGTAAATGCATGCAGCACGAACACCTACTTGACAGCACGCCTGCCATGCTGCCAGGATGAGCCCGGCAAGATAGATGCCTTGCATTATATACTGACAGTCCTTCAAGCTTTGAGGAAAGTGGCGCACACTGGATGTGTGTCTCAAGCCACACCCAGCGTGCAGGGAGATCACTTTTTTGGTGAAGAAATGGCAAGAGAAGGCTAGCTTGCAGGTAGGATTGGTCATGTGGAACCTTGTGAGCATGTTAGTGAGGAAAATCGGAGCATAAGCTATGGCTGCTGAGCAAACGAACTCTGGCACTATACGCCATTACTGTAACACAACAATTTGTACAGACAAAACACATGCACACATGCACTAGACACTAGTTCAAACACACGTGCGCACATACAAAACAGTACAAAACATAAAACACGCACCTGCGTGCATGGCCAGAAGCTTGGTGCGAGGTTGCGTAAGCCATGGGCATGGAGGTCATGTTGGGGAACCCAGGCACCGATCCAGGTCTTAGACCTACATGCACACGCATACACTACACACTCTTATACACGCACCTGCGAGCATGACGAGTAGCCTGCTGGGAGGGAGGGTGAGCCATGGGCAGGGAGGTCATGTTGGGGAACCCAGGCACAGGCCCAGGCATGTTGAGCACACCCCCAGGGAAGCCCGCCATGCTGGGGGGGCCTGGGAGGCCTGTGAGTTATGGGTGATGACACAAACATGCCCATGCGTGAACGAGGCCACACAGAACAAGACACACACACAAGCATAAACACACGCACGCGCACATACACTGATGCTACACAATCAACAGGACACGTGCACACGCTTCACTCCACCATCAGGGTCAGGCGCGTGCCCCCAGGAGCTTGCGCGTAGAAATTTGGAGGACACTTATGCCCTAGAATGCATTGCCTTTCCTTTTTGTAGCTGAATAAGAATTACGACAGAGGGTGAACACAACTTGCGTCTATGGTAGACGCTCTTTTGTCCCCTCTCTTCGGCCCCCCCCCCAATTTCCCTTGACATACAATCAATTGCGCAAGCAGATGTACAACACAATTGAACTCACGGGCAAGGCACACGCACCTGGTGCACTAAAACCACTAGGGGCAGCGCTGAAACCACTTGGAGCAGCAGCAGCAAGCTGAGGAGGGGCCGGGAACACACCCGTGGGCGTGACTAGGGCGGGTGCCCCGACCGCTGGAGCGGCTGGGCCACCTGTAGGTCCGACCTGTGTTTTGTGAGGGTGCACATGCAGAATCTGAAGAGCGGTGCGCAAAGGTGCTCATGCGCATGCAGACTGGCAGCCTAGCTGTAGAAGACAGCCACATCCACTCTTCAAAATACCACCAGGAAATTGCATCATATGAAGATAGATATTGCCTGAGCGTGAGTGGGGGGACGCACGCCAGAGGGTCGTGTGTTGTGTCAGGAGCACATGTATGCACGCTGCACATCTGGCTCCTATTGCATGGCATGTGTGATTCTGTTCCAGCAGAACAGAGCACCTAATGAATGTTGGAGGAAGCAGGAAACAGGGACAGTCTTCATGCCAAAGAAGCAGGTCCTCACTCACATCGAACAGCGACTTTCTCCTCCTCGACTCTGCGCTGCGCTTGGGCGGAGATCGGGAGGGGCTCCGCGTCCGGCTTCTCCGCCTGTGTGGTGGTGTGGATGTGTGTGGTGTGCTGTGTGTTGAGGCATGGCGGGGGTGGGGTTGGGCAGCTGATTGCTTGAGCACAATCGCTTTTAGTACGTGAGGGGCAACGGGGGGCAGGGCTGGAAGAGAGGGGTCCCACACGTACACACGCGCACACACACACACACCTGGAGCTTTTGTCCCGGCTCCTCGACCGGTCCCGGCTTTTACCTGACCTTTTGCGGTCTCGGTCTTCACCCATATTTTCTGTAATAAAATTTAATTTACTTTTCGTTTACACCTGTTGCTCTCATTGCTAGGGCAATGTATGCAGTACTGTTGTTTATGAAGCACAGGAAGAGAGGTGTGCAACGGGTGTGCAATTACACTACAAGTGGTAGATCAGAGGTGTGCTCACGGATCTGAAAGCATAACATTATGCAGATATCTGTTGCAGATTCAGATTTAGGGGACAAGCAGCGACAATGTTAATACAAGGTGCAATGCTCAAGCGAAGGATCCAGCTCATCCTTTGCTTAAACCCAAACTTGGTTAAGAGCAGGTACCAGCAGTCATTATTGGCAAGCTGCCTAAAACTTGCTTGTACACTTCAGGATCTGTGTTGTACAGATTTATCGGGGCACCAGTAAATCATTCACGCAAATCAAAGGATCATCATAAGATTACGCCAGTTTTCAGGCATCATGAAACGGAGAGTTTAGGAAAGTGATTCACACGGGGGAAAATTGAGTGGCCATAGGGCTTTCCTTCCAAATGATAATACGTCATAAAACTGGGCAACAAAACAAATCAGGGGGGATGCGCAGTAGCCGACAACGTAAGAGAAGAGAGAAGAACGGTAAACCTGGTTACGCTTGCATCTATTTTCTAGTCGCAAGCATCCACACAAATTGTGCAAAGCCAAAACCTGGAGAGTCGAAGGCGAAGTTGGGTGTACACGTCAATGTCGAAATCGTGTTTTTAATTTGAGCTTGCACGTATGAAATAATTAAACCCTACAGGCTATACTGGGACGGCACATGGGAGTAGGCACAAATCTGGTAATGACATTATTTAGCCTTCCCATCCTTTCACCGCTGCTTGACATGCTGTTGTGTGTCTGAGCACATTCTAGATTAAGCATGACCTTTGTGCAGAGCAAACTAATTGTCTTGTTGCAAGGTAGAAGCATGATGTTTTGCACGGGAAAGAGACAATCAAGGTACAAACAAGAAGGAAATAAAGAAGAAAATGTGCCGGCAGTGCCAACACACAAAACCAGCATGATTAAGGAAAAAGCAGGAAGGGCCAGCACCCAGGAGCCCCTCACCACCAAAGTTGAAATGAAAGAGAAAGGCTTCCTTTAAAAGGGGTGATGTGCATAATTGCCGCACCCACAACTTGGCTGCTGCCATTATTGTGTCATGTGGGGCATACAAGTGCAGAAAAGAATGGAATAATACTAGCCAAAACACCCTATCGTCATCCAGATCTTGAAGGGTCTTAAAATAAGAAATGGCGGCAAAACTGTTTTAAGCCCTGAGTATTTCTCTTACTCCAAGCTCATTCCTGTAATGAGAAACGAGAAACTCTGGCTACGCTAAAGTATGAAGCAGCAATGCCATGTTTACTATAAGACATAGAGCCCATTCCGGTAGAAAGATGTGTGGGTCTTTGTCAAAACAGTCATTCAAGTATGAACGACAACAATACTTAAGCAGGGGTGAGAGCAGCTCTACTTGCAGTGGTTAGAACAAAGAAAGTACAATGAGAATGTGAAATTTACCTGCACAAGCTACACAGGCAGGGAAAATCAGTGAAAAAGAAAAAAAGGATCCTTTCTTTGCTACCTACAGTATTGAAAAGCAAAGCTCCTCCACCATAGCAGGCACGGTGGGATGCTGTATGGCTCAACCCATAACAGTGTTCTTTCCAAATCCATGCCGGAAGTGTTTACACCATGGCGTTATTTAACAAAACAGACAAAAAATTGCGGATTAAAGCAATTCCCTTACATTTTTGAGCATGAGCTGTAAAGATAAATGCAGGCAGTTGCAACACCTTGGATTTCTGTGGAATCAGCGCCCTCACCTCCACTTACGTTGGAAACCCAGCCTCTTGTCTTGACTTGTACATGATGCCATTATATTTCTGCTAGCAAGAACACTACCGCGCATGGGCAATCAAATGCTGGCGGCCGGGAAGGGGTCGTTCAATTGGTCTTCTCCTTTCAGGTTTCACCCTCAGGCCATGGCAACAATGTACACTTCAGGAAGGACGTCAGATTGTTTACGACTCTTTGTAAAAGAGGCAAGGGTGGCTTAAGTTGATGAGGCTGCCTTTGGGCAGGTCGGGGAGTTGGGCCTGACTTAATTTATCTGTTCAGATCAATGTCATGTGTTGAGACCTTGTGCAATCCTTTTGGGTCGGCAGCAAACCTTGCTTCTGCAGATTATACATCTGTTCCCCAAATTGTTTGAACAACGGTACACTTTTTTTACACTCACTATGCAGCTAGTAGCACTCCTGTATTAAATGCTCAAAGCGCGCATGGACATCTTGAATAGTTCCAGCTCCCAGGCAAGTTCATATGCACCTTCTGCACCCTGGTGTGTTTTGCAACAAACAGCTTGTACAAACATATTTACATAGATGCTGTTCTGTGTCTGCCGTTCTTGTTCAGCTTCAGCCTACTTTGGCTTTTGGTATATAAGTGGACCACATGAGTTGTTGAAGGTATGATAGTTTTTGCCTTCCTTACCTCATTCCTTGGTGTCTTCAGTGTGACAGTCCATTTTTTTGTGTGCCCAAAACACACTGATGGTTCCCCCTCTTTTATTTAATGCGGTCGGCTGGTCCTGGCAGATACTTGACCCATTTTACTGCTTGTATTCAGTGCGATGCTGCAATGTCACAAACATCGTTGTGCCTTTTTCCCTTTCTTTTGTAAGTTTTTTTTTTGTAGGTGCGACAAGTCTGGTGCTACAACAATCACAATTAATACATATGCAGACTAGCAGTCGCACGTTTTTACTGAATTGGCTTAATCTGTAAACTCTGCAAACTCTGTAAGTGACCACAAAAAAGACAAGGGAAGTACCATTTTAGCAGGGGCTGTAACAGACTGATTAGAATGCTGCTAAATAATTCCCAGTGGTGTCATTGGCCTCCTTCCTTGTTAAAATGCTGTTATAATGCCAACTTAGTGATTGAGGAGGAGAACACGAATTTTGGTAGATGTGCATCCGGTTACGCAAGTCCATCGCCAACAAAACTTCAAGTGCCTGCATGTTTCTTTTAAGCTTTTAAGCTGATGTGCATGCCGCTAATCATGCTTTTCAATGAAGCGCCTTCAATTATACCTGCAATTTAAACCATATGATTAATCATGTCATGAGTACGGACATAATCAGACACCATAACAAAGTGTGTGCATTGAAGCAGTTCCTTCCTTACTAAAAATTACATAATTAGCTTTATTGTACAATTTTAAAACAGGTGACAAATACAGGTTTTTGGTGGGGCTCTGGCTAGTGTGTGCACTAGTTGAGATCCTTTCCTTAATGCACGCTGGTGACTTTCAGCGTAGACTTTTACTTTTACAGGTGACTTCTAAGAGTGTTTTGTTCAGCGATGCATATTTAACCGCTGTAGCTGAATTTACTTCCTCCACTAATCGCAACTAGACTCCATCACCACCACTGTTGCCTCCATAAGGATCCTGTGATGTAAGGTCTCAAGAAACATTTGATGTAAGACCTCAATCATTTCCGATCATCTGGGGTCATGGTTAAACAGCACTCTAAACTGAACTGCTTAGCGTGTCTAAACTGCTTAAAGTGCTGTTTAAACTGAAATTGGCCCATTGGCATCATCATCGCAGTTTTTGGCTTGTCTTAATCTCTGATCCTGATCTGGTGATAGCCACTGTGGAGGTCCAGGGACGAAAAGACAGTGCACCCATGCAGCTTATCTAACAATTCATCATTCCTAGGGAGTGGGTACCTATCTCGCACCGTTATTTTATTCAGCGCACGGTCCATGCACATGCGCAAGGACCCATCTTTTTTCTGCACAAATAAAACGGGGCACCATACGGTGACACCCTCGGCTCTGGGGGAAGCGAACGTACAGGAGGTGTAACACTGCAGAGTTCTCTGCTTGCAAAAGAACTCTAGTTCTTGCAGGCGGGTGATTGTGTAATGCACTTTCGCTCAAAAGTGCATGCTTCCTTTTCTTGTCCATCTGTATTATATCTGGATAATCAGAGGCGATCAGCCAGAAACCAGTGGAAAAGAGCTGCTGCCCCAGCAGCCCCAACAGCACCAGAGCCTGCAGCAGCAGCCCCAAGACGCACAGGCAGGCCTCCTAACGCAGCAACGGTAGCCCGCTGCGCGGCAGCAGCAGACCGGACCCGCCAACAACAGGTTGTCCAGGAGGACCACGAGAATCCAATACTGTATTCTTCCGCCTATTGAACGAGCCGTAAAAGAACTGAAAGTGCTCTCAATTTACAACCAGGGGGATCTGACAACAAAACAGCACATGTACACACTCCTCACAATGTATAGAGAAGAACAAAGTGTGTGCAGACGGAAGTGAGGAGAGAGCATCCAGGAATAGTAGAGAAGCAAGTTCCTGAGGCACGCACCACAGCAAAAGCTAAGGTACAGCAGGAGGTGTAGCACTGAAAGTGCTCTCAAATTACAACCAGCAGGGGGATATGAAAACAAAGCAGCACATTTACACACTCCTCACAATGTATATAATAAGAATTATTCAGGAATAGTGGAAAAGCAAGCTAAACATACACACACGCACACACACACAAACACACGCACGCACTCACACACACATGCACACACACGCACACACGCACGCACGCACGCACGCACGCACGCATGCACACACGCACGCACGCACGCACGCACACATGCACGCACGCACGCACGCACGCACGCACGCACAACCAGCACACTTACACACTCCTCACGTAGTGCAGCACACTTACACACTCCTCACGTTGTGCCAGGAAGGGGGAACATCATGAATGAGAACCAAAAGAAAAAATATTTTTAGTTATTGAACAATGGGGCGCCATCTGTGTGCACTTTGGTGTGAGCACCACCAGTAGCAATTGGGTCCCCGCGGGCCCTGTCCGTGTCTCCGGAAACTCCTGAGCGCGTCTGTGTGGTTCTTACATCTTAGCATGCAGTATTTTCTTCAAAGCCATCAGCAAGACAGCAGGATCCCTAGGATCCTGCTTTGTCTGCATGGATATAGGTAGCAGCAACGGCTGGCTATACATCTTCGGATACCTGATACAGCTGAAACCAGGATATACCAAAGTAACTCTTTCCACCCTGCTTCTCAGACAAAAAGAAGTTCACCTACATCCGTCCGGATGCTGTATTGGTTGCTCCCATCTCTGCGAAAATTAAAAAGCAACAGACAAGCAATGAAAAAGGGTGGGTCTTAGAAGTGGCAGGGGGCACCTGAGGGGGATTGGGAGCACCTCAGCAGCACCGCCAGCCACAAGCAGGTCCACCTTCCCCAGACACCAGCACCGACCCAAAGATCTTAGCATTCTACAACGTGACATTCACCTCATCGAGGTCAAGTACTGTGAGGACACTAGATCGCAGAACCAGCTGAGCGCCATGCAGGAACAGCATGAAGGCCTCTGCTCCACCCTCTAAGAAGCCTCCGTTAATCTCCACTGATTTTTAGTTAGTGCTGCAATGTCACAAACAACGCTGTGCCTTTTTTCCCTTTCCAGTTTTTTTTGTAGGTGCTACAAGTCTGGTACTACAACAGCAACTATCACAGTTTAGACACGTTTTACATATGCAGTCGCACGTTTTGACTGATGGCTTTATCTGTAACTCTGTAACTCTGTTATTCTCTCCACACCATCCTTTTGGGAGTTGGTAGCATCATCTACCATAATCACACGCTGGAGCTTTTTAAGAAGGAGCTGGGTCTTGATTCTCAAAGAGTTAAGGTAAGGTAAGGTTACATCGCTATATATGCCTCTGGTGGGCATCTGAGCGGAAGCTTGGAAAAAAAGCCTGTAACCAAACCAAAAAAAACGCTAGAAAAATCAAGGGAACAGGGCTAGGCACTTAGCTACAAAAGAGACAACACCAACAATATCAGGTTGGTTCATAAAGGTGCGTCCTCAAACGAGCTGGGCCATCCTCAAACTGAGGTGGGAAGATAAGCTGTTGCTGTGTGCG
>Ga0307963_1002940_pt1 | contig 13486 bp, 10 predicted proteins | sample OrgLakmetagen594_FD_201829 | JGI IMG/M metagenome (GOLD analysis project Ga0307963, IMG submission 201829) | Saline water microbial communities from Organic Lake, Antarctica - #594 | ecosystem: Environmental > Aquatic > Non-marine Saline and Alkaline > Saline | place: Antarctica: Organic Lake...
ATGAATTGCTTGAGCTGTCAGAGAGAATGATGAATTGCTTGAGCTGTCAGAGAGAATGATGGATTGCTTGAGCTGTCAGAGAGAATGATGGATTGCTTGGGGTGTCAGAGAGAATGATGGAAGCGCTTTAGCTGTCAGAGAGAATGATATAATTGCTATGATGAGCTCAGATCTGTGGTAAGATTTGCTATGCTGTGTGTTATGCTGCTATGCCGGTGCTCAAGGTGAGATCCGCTATGCTTGTAGTCAATCAAACTGTGTGTTGTGTATTTTCACAGCACACAAGCCTTGGTTGTGGGCACTGTATTTGGATCGACAAAGTCGAGGCACGTCTCACAAAACAGCAAACGGTTCACTATCTCACAACAAAGCAGGCAGATTAATTTTAGCGTGTAGCGGACAGTTTCTATAGCTTGCTTAATTTGTACATTACTGCACTCTCATTGCTCTAGATCAAATATTGAATGCCGGTTTAATCCTACTTATCATAGCACGTATTGCGCAGGTCATATTCTTATTGTAAGGTCTGTAAGTGTGTGTGTGTTTGTGTGTGTGTGAGTGTGTGTGTGCGTGATTGTGTGTGTGTGCGTGTGTGTGTATGTGTATGTGTGTAAGAAAGTGTGTGTGTGAAGGGCTGAGTAAAGATGAGAAATGCCTCTTGCATGCTGCGTCCTCCTTTGTCATCACTTCGAGAGCCTCAATGCCTTTGGGAAAAAATATCCAGGGCACGGACTCCGGTTGAGAAATAAGTAGGCTCGCCCGGGAAAACTTGCATGTTCAATCTGGCTGGAAGAGACCAGCCACAGCTGAACAACCTAAAATCTGATATCAAGGCCACCACGCCTGTCTTTAGTTGACGGTCATTAACGGCCGTTGTGATTAAAGCATAGCAGTGGTTAAGGGTTCTGAGCTATGGGGCATGTTTGTTGTAGTATTAGGGCAGTTAGTAACTGGTGTCCTTTTAGTTTCCCAGTGTCGGTTATTTCTCTCTCTGTAAATTATCCTGATATCACAACAATGCTTCCTCTCTTTCTAAGCAGAACACTTACGAAGACCTGCATGGCTCATAAGCTAGGCTATCTAGCCTTAGGATTGTTTTTTTCAGAGCTGCTGAGAGGGAGCAGCTGCAGCAGAACACATGTTTGCGTGACTACCACTCTTTATCACACGGCAGGTTGAAGGCTACCACTCTATATCACATGGCAGATATCACATGGCAGATATCACATGGCAGATATCACATGGCAGACTACCACTCTTAATCACACGGCAGGTTGAAGGCTACCACTCTATATCACATGGCAGATATCACATGGCAGATATCACATGGCAGACTACCACTCTTTATCACACGGCAGGTTGAAGGCTACCACTCTATATCACATGGCAGATATCACATGGCAGACTACCACTCTTTATCACACGGCAGGTTGAAGGCTACGAGGTTGCAGATGACGGCACCGTAGAGTTCCGTGAAGATGAGCGCTTAGAGTGAGTAGGGTCTGCATTATTGGATCTTATCCTATGAGAGGAGAATAGAATAAAGAATTATTTACGCGGGCAGTGAGAAGCACTCTCCACATAAATCAAGGAAAAGGAGCCACTTTGGTACCGGGTACCGTAAGACCTCTCCACCATAAAGCGTATGAGAGGATGTGTGCTTGTGCTTGGGATAGAGTGGGAAGGTGCGCTTGTGAGTGGGTGTGATGAGGGTATTAATTGAGGTTGCTGTAAATATGCATGAGGTGCGGACTCCTCTAGTATTTTTTTGTTTGGCAGTGCGTGCGTCCTTTGCAATGAATTGCTAGCAGGCCTATAGCCTGGAACGCATTCATCTAGGCTCAAGCACATACACACGCACACTCACACATATACTCACACACACACACTATTTGCACGCAACTGTGTCATCAAACACATACATATGAAACGTGCCCAACGTTCATCCAGGCACAAGCACACCCGCACACACACACACACACATGCACACACACATACATACACACACGCACACGCACACACACACACTTGGTGCACACACTCTGTGTCATCAATTGCACAATATATAATATATGCACTTGGAACGTACCCAACATCAACTAGTCATACGCGCATACACACTCACACCCTGTGTGCACACGAGTGTATCATCTAAACAATTACTGTCTGTTTTTGACGCTAAGGTACGGCCACGTCGTGCGATCTCAGCATGTGGGTGACAACCTGCACCTCCGCCTGCTACGAGATGGTCAGGTGAGTCTGAGAAGAATACTGTGGAGTGTGTGCAGGCGGACCCCATTCTTTTATGCAGCATTTCCTCCTGCTGTCTGCCCTTGTTGCTTCTGAGCACATGCCGTGAGAAAGACCCCATTCTTGTGTGCAGATGCTTTTCTTGAGCACATGCTGTGAGAAGACCCCATTCTTGTGCGTACTTGCCTCTGGGCACATGCCGTGAGAAGTGAGAAAGACCCCTTTCTTGTGTGCAGATGCTGCCCATGAGCACATGCTGTGAGAAGGGACCCATTTTTGTGTGTACTTGCCCTTGAGCAGATGCTGTGAGAAGGACCCCATTATTGTGTGTACTTGGCGTAGAGCACATGCCGCAAGAAAGACCCCTTTCTTGTGTGCAGATGCTGCCCTTGAGCACATGCCGTGAGAAGGGACCCATTCTTGTGTGTACTTGCCGTAGAGCACATGCCGTGAGAAAGACGCCTTTCTTGTGTGCAGATGCTGCCCTTGAGAGCATGCTGTGAGAAGGACCCCATTTTTTTGTGCAGTACTCCCTCATGCCGCTTGCCAATGTCGCCCATGACTCATGAGCTGTGTGTGTGTGACCTTAAATTTCCACTCACCATAGCAAAAACAAAATTGTGCAATGCTAGCCCCCCTGCTCCTTCACTCACAGCACATGTGTAGGGTTGGCCAGAACCATATATATATATAGTGTATATACGGAATTTTTGGCAGGGAATATCCCAATATACGGTCATATACGGTGCATATATACGGTTCTGGCCAACCCTACACATGTGCAAACTAGTTTGCTTCATGCGGTAGACCTGCTCATAGGAACGCGTATTATAATTTAGCCTTAAAACATAAACCATACATGGCCAGTGGGTGTGTAGAGCCAGCACACAGGAGTTGCGTGTTTGACAGCATGAGTATTATTTTCCTTGCGCATTGCTTCCCACCTTGTGTGCTGCTTGTAGGCACTGAAACCCACCTTATGCGCTGCTTTTAGAAAAGGCATCAGTACCCACAATTGGTGCTGCTCACAATTGAGGCATTAATGCCCACATTTTGTGCTGCTCTATGAAAGGCAATGGTACCCACCTTGTGTATGAAACGCGTTGGTGCAAGCCTTTTGCGCTTCTTACAGAAAAAGGCAGCAGTACCCACTTTTGGTGCTGCTCACAATTGAGGCATTGATGCCCACATTTTGTGCTGCTCTATGAAAGGCAATGGTACCCACCTTGTGTATGAAACGCGTTGGTGCCCGCCTTCTGCGCTTCTCACAGAAAAGGCATCAGTACCCACATTTGGTGCTGCTCACAATTGAGGCATTGGTGCCCACATTTTGTGCTGCTCTATGAAAGGCAATGGTACCCACAATATGTGCGGCTCATAGACAAGGCATTGACACCCACCTCAGTGCTGTTCACAGGAAAGGCACATATAATCAAGTGTGTGCGGCTCACAGACAAGGCATTCATACCCACCTTTTGTGCTGTTCACAGAAAAATTGATAACCAAAGTCTGTGCTGCTTACTAATACCACCTTGTTTGCTGCTCTTAAGAAAGACACACATAACCATAGTCTGTGCTGCTCACAGGAAAACACACACATAACCATAGTTTGTGCTGCTCACAGACAAGTTATTAATACCACCTTGTTTGCTGCTAGTAAGAAAGACACACATAACCATAGTCTGTGCTGCTCACAGGAAAACACACACATAACCAAAGTATGTGCTGCTCACAGACAAGTTATTAATACCACCTTGTTTGCTGCTCTTAAGAAAGACACACATAACCATAGTCTGTGCTGCTCACAGGAAAACACACACATAACCATAGTTTGTGCTGCTCACAGACAAGTCACTGATACCACCTTGTTTGCTGCTCTTAAAAAAAACATATAGACATGGTTTGTGCTGCTGCACATATAACCACAGTTTGTGCTGCTCACAGACAAGTCACTAATAACCACCTTGTGCTGCTTATAGAATTATCATTGATGTCCACTTTGTCATGTTGTGCATTTACAAAAGACGCTGACCACCACTGTGTGTTGCTAGTAAAATAGATAGGGTTGGTTATAACCATACATACATACATATATACATACATGGTGTAGATGCAGTATTTTTAGTAGGGTAATGACCATACATACGGTCATATACGTTTGTACATTTACAGTTCTGGCCAAGTCTAAGAATAGACTATGTGTGTTGCTCATAGAATAGACACTGACAATCACTGTGTGTGCTGCTCATAGAATAGACACCGACAATCACTGTGTGTGCTGCTCATAGAACCGGCACTAGGACTGGGTTACGTAGCCAAAGTGGCGGTGTCGTGTGCACATGCTTGCTTGCTCAAGTGCACATGCTTGCTTGCTCAAGTGCACATGAAAATTGCTTGCTTAAGTGCACAAGCTTGCTTGCTCCTGTGCATGTGATTGCTTGCTCAAGTGCACATGCTTGCTTGCTCAAGTGCACATGCTTGCTTGCTCAAGTACACAAGCTTACTCATGTGCAGGAACTGTGTGTGAAATATACGCTGGCCCTGAAGGACCACTTAATTCCCCTGGTACATGGAGTGGATTGTAGACCCTCCTATTACATTATGGGTGAGTGTCATCCATCGTGGGTGTTGTGTGTGTGTGTGCGTGTGTGTGTGCGTGTGTGTGTGTGTGTGCCCTCCTATTACATTATGGGTGAGTGTAATCCATCGTGGGTGTAGTGGATGTCTGCATGCTCCTCTATTATATTATGGGTGAGTGTAATCCATCATGGGTGTGTGTGTTTGAATGCTCTCTTATTACATTGTGGGTGAGGTGTGATTTATCGTGGGTGTAGTGTATGTCTGCATGCTCCCCTATTACATTATGGGTGAGTGTAAACCATCATGGGTGTAGTGTGTGTTTTACATTGTGGGTGAGTATAATCCATCATGGGTGTAGTGTGTTTTTGTATGCACCCCTATTACGTACATCATGGATGAGTGTTTTCCATCATGGGTGTAGTGTGTGAGTGTCTGTAAACCCTTCTATTACATCGCGGGTGAGTTCATTCTATTATGGGTGCAGTGTGTGTGTGCGTGTGTGTGTCTGTGTGTGTGTGCCCTTCTATTACATTGTGGGTGAGTGTCATCCATCATGGGTGAAGTGTGTCTGTGTGTGTGTGCCCTTCTATTACATTGTGGGTGAGTGTCATCCATCATGGGTGTAGTGTGTGTATGTGTGTGTGCCCTTCTATTACATTGTGGGTGAGTGTCATCCATCATGGGTGTAGTGTGTGTATGTGTGTGTGCCCTAATATTATATGTGGGTGAGTGTAATCCATCGTGGGTGTAGTGTGTGTTTGCATGCCCCCCTATTACGTACATCATGGGTGAGTGTGATCCATCATGGGTGTTGTGTGTGATGCATTATCAATACTGTGTTGTCTTCATGCATTATCAATGCCCATTTTGTTCTCATCTGTCTACATTCCCAAGACGGCCTTTGTGTGTGTGTGTGTGTGTGTGTGTGTGTGTGTGTGTGTGTGTGTGTTTCATCCCTGTGCTGCTTAGGTCACGCGTGCTTTAGTTACGCACCACCACCTCCACCACCACCACCACCTCCACCACCACCACCACTACCGCCACCACCACCACCACCACATGCCCATCCCGTCCTCATCTGTCCACATTCCCAATAAGGCCATGTGATCCATCCTTGTGCCAATTTCATTTTCACTTCTTTGCCGTCAGACTTCCAACTCGCTAGCTTGTCTTCAAAATCGTTGCTTCTCTTGCCAGGGGGTCTCGTGTTGTGTCCCTGTACCTTCTTTAGCCATGGACTCGTGTTCTGTCCCTATACCTCCTCTTGCCCAGGGGTCTCGTGTTCTGTCCCTATAGCTTCTCTTGCCAGGGGGTCTCGTGTTGTGTCAATATACCTTCTCTAGCCATGGACTCGTGTTCTGTTCCTATACCTCCTCTTGCCCAGGGGTCTCGTGTTCTGTCCCTTAAGCTTCTCTTGCCCAGGGGTCTCATCTTGTGTCCCTATACCTTCTCTTGCCATGGTCTCGTGTTCTGTCCCTATAGCTTCTCTTGCCCAGGGGTCTTGTCTCCGAAATCGTTGCTTCTCTTGCCAGGGGGTCTCATGTTCTGTCCCTATAGCTTCTCTTGCCCAGGGGTCTTGTCTTGTGTCCCTGTAGCTTCTCTTGCCCAGGGGTCTTGTCTTGTGTCCCTATACCTTCTCTTGCCATGGTCTCGTGTTCTGTCCCTATAGCTTCTCTTGCCCAGGGGTCTCGTCTTGTGTCCCTATAGCTTTTCTTGCCCAGGGGTCTTGTCTTGTGTCCCTATAGCTTTTCTTGCCCAGGGGTCTTGTCTTGTGTCCCTATAGCTTCTCTTGCCAGGATCTCGTGTCCTGTCCCTGAAGCTTCTCTTGCCCAGAGGTCTCATCTTGTGTTCCTATACCTGGACTCCTTTCTTTATTTCTTTCTTTGAATTTTGCTAAGAAGTCTTTTGCTTTGTCCCTGTGCCACTTTTTCACTTCTTTGCCGTCAGACTTTCAACTCGCTAGCTTGTCTCCTTCCGTTGCTTCTCTTGCCCAGGGGTCTCGTCTTGTTTCCCTAAACCGTCTCTTGCCAGGGTCTCTTGTCCTGTCCCTGAAGAAGCTTCTCTTGCCCAGGGGTCTCATCTTGTGTCCCTATACCTGGACTCCTTTCTTTAATTCTTTCTTTGATTCTTGCCAAGAAGTCTTTTGCTCTGTCCCTGTGCCACTTTTTCACTTCTTTGCCGTCAGACTTCCAACTTGCTAGCTTGTCTCCTTCCGTTGCTTCTCGCCAGGGGGTCTCGTGTTTTGTCCCTTGAGCTCCCCCTTTCTAGAGATGGTCTTTGGTGGCACCTCGAGGAGAATGAGGAGAAGCGACATCCCGGTGCGTTGAAAAGGAATATCAAATGTGTGGGAAAACGACTTCATGACTTAAGTTCTGTCCCTTGAGCTTGTGAGTATTAGAGAATGTTTTATGAATAGGGAATGCCTTACTAATACGAATGATTCCTTTTCTAATAGAGGGTGCTTTTGTTGGTAAAGGATGATGTATTTGTAAAAAAGTTAGGGAATGCTGCCTTTGAAGGCACGTCGAGGAGGATGAGATGAAGCGACATCCCGGTGTGTTGAAAAGGAAGATCAAATGTGCGGTTGCAAATGGAAGAGGGATGAGGAAGGTGGAATGGGTGTGGGGGTGGAGAGAAACACGAAGGAGGAAGAAAGCGTCCAGGATGAGTGAAAAGAGGAGGAAAGATGAGAGAAGTTGAGGGAAAGGATAGGATAAGGAATGGGAGAGGAGTAGGTAAGAGGAATGAGTAAAGGGCAAAGAACAGATAGAATGTTGGTTACGCGAAAGGTGGAGGATAGGCAGATTGAAAGGAGTAGGTAAGAGGATAGATCGAGTGAAAGGAGCAGGATGGCTAGAGCAAAAGATGGAAGGTGGTCGAGTAAGAGGAGGAGAGAGAGGATAAGCTGAGTGAAAGGAGCAGATAGGGAACGGGAAAGGAGGAGGAAATGTGATTAGCTTGGTTATGGGAAATGTGATTAGGTGGTTATGGGAGATGTGATTAGGTGGTTATGGGAAATGTGATTAGGTGGTTATGGGAAATGTGATTAGGTGGTTATGGGAAATGTGATAGGTGGTTATGGGAAAGGAGTGGGTTAGGGGTTGGTTGAGGAAAAGGAGGAGGATTGGTAGCGTGAAAGAAGGGCGACAGGTAGAGAAAAAGGAGGAGGAAAAATGATATTTGTGTGATGGGGCAGGACAGGGTAGCCTAGCTTTATTAAGGGTAGGAACCTTCAAGGGCAACGCAAGTGAAAGCGGTAGTGCGTTGCAGACGGATGCATCTTTTGTTAGGATGGGCGAACAAAGGAAAGGCAAACAGCTGCGCAGTTGAAAGCAGTAGTGCGTTGCAGTTTGATACATCTTTTGTTAGAAGGGGTGTACGAAGGAAAGGCAAACAGCTGCGCAGTTGAAAGCAGTAGTGCGTTGCAGTTTGACGCATTTTTCGTTAGAAGGGGCGTATAAAGGAAAGGCAAACAGCTGCGCAGTTGAAAGCAGTAGTGCGTTGCAGTTTGATACATCTTTTGTTAGAAGGGGTGTACGAAGGAAAGGCAAACAGCTGCACACTGAAACCTGGTAGGCGTGTCTCGGCCAGCGAGGAAGTCAAAATTGGGTTTTGTGAGTAACATAGGTATTAACATAGGTATTAACAAACGATAATAATGCCTTATCTATTAAAATTAGTAACTTCAGATTGCCAGCCAAGAATTAACTTATTCAAACGAGAATATTAGCTTTATCTATTAAACTTAGTAAATTCAGATCATCATATCCAGATCATTCCCTTAACATACATCACGTGGTTGCCCACCCCTTCTTAACTGCAGATCCCTGTGCTGAGTGCATTGAACCGGGACAAGACACGCAGGCTCCAGCAGGTGGTGGTGCTGGTGCAGGTGCTCGCACATGAGATCAATTCGGGCTACAAGTACAGTGTGGTGCCTGTGGAGACGTTCAATGGGGTGAAGGTGGGTCGCATGAGTCATGGATGGTGGTGCAGGTGCTCACGTATGAGAAAAAACTCGAGCTTCAAGTACAAACAGAGTAGTGCCTGTGAAGACTTTCAATGGGGTCAAGGTGGGCCTCTGTAATCAACGAGGGCAGCCTCGTGGTCTATTTGGAGTTATGACGATCGTTGGGAGGGTGACGGAAGTGGGGGTGAAATTGTGTTGAAGTTTAGGTTTAAGTTTAGTTTGGATTACAAAGGCCTCCAGCCTGGCATGGCTGCTCAACCTATAGGTCCCGACAAATAAATCAATCAAAAAGATCGACAGCTGCACTAATAAATTTGTGAACTTCTGCTAAATTGTGTGGAAGAGGTGAGGCATGCCTTAACGCTAGGGTTGGCCAGAACCGTATTTATGCACCGTATCTGACCGTATATTCAGTGATTACCCTGCCAAAATACCGTATACACCCCGTATATATATATATATGGTTCTGGCCAACCCTGCTCAACGCGCTGATAGAGATCCCATCTATTTCGCTACTTGTCCGTCGTTTCCTTACGTCTTGTTTGCACTTTGTTGTAAAGGCCACGGGAACGCCTCAGGCTTAAGACACAAGAAGCGTATGCGAGCTGCTGCTGTGGGCACCAAAGCTTTGAAGGTCACAAGCTCCTCTTGTTGTCATTCCTCATTATCACTGCTTATGGTCATTGGGTTAAATATTGTGTTGTCCTACCAAAACTGCGTCAACCCAAAATGCCCTATCGAGATGCCGACACACACACACACGCACACACGCACACACACACACACACACACACACACACAGACACACACACACACACATGCGCACACACGCATTCACACTCACAACTTGCACAGTTAAACACAACTTTCGCCCCGCAATGTCTTATTTTGCATGCCGCCACAATGTCTCTTGTACTTTTGCACATACACTCATTATCACCATATACCTTCTCTTTTGTCTTTTGTCCTACAGTTGCACAACTTGCAGCACCAGGCAACCCTTCCTTTCCACACACAAGCACCAATTGCCATCACAATCTCTTTGTCTTTTGCTCTACAGTTGCACAACTTGCAGCACCAGGCAATCCTTTCTTTCAAAGCCTGCACTTGTCATCATACGATCCTTTCTTAAAAAGCCTGCACATGTCATCATACGACTCTTTCATTTAAAGCCCGCACTTGTCACTGTACCTTCTCTTTGTTTTTCCTCCTACAGTTGCACTTTCGTTAAATGCCCGCACTTGCCACCGTGCCTTCTCTTTGTTCCTTGTCCCATGGCTACAGTTGCACAACTTGCAGCACCAGGCAACCCTTCCTTCCCACGCACACAAGCACCAATTGCCATCACAATTTCTTTGTTTTTTGCTCTACAGTTGCACAACTTGCGGCACCTGGCCACCCTTGTGGATAGCTGTTTGGTAAGAGAGCTATGGCTCAAGTTTAAGTGTACCCTAGGTTCCTGTCTCACACCTTTTAGGGAATGTTTTCACTGAAGCCTTGTGGATAGCTGTTTGGTAAGAGAGCTACGGCTCAAGTTTAAGTTTTATCTCTTGCGCCTTTTAGGGAATGCATTCACTGAAGCCTTGTCAGATGACCAGTGGAGTTTGATCACCTCTTGTGGATAGCTGTTTGGTAAGAGAGCTACGGCTCAAGTTTAAGTTTCTGTCTAGCACTTTTTAGGGAATGCATTCACTGAAGCCTTGCCAGGTGACTAGTGGAGTTTGATCACCTCTTATGGGCCCCTTTTTAGTACAAGGAGCTGCAGTTCAAGTTTCAGAAATGTTTTCTCTCTTTCTAGCTGGTCGGTAAGCTGCAAGATACGCTAGAAAGGGGCAACGTAAACTTTTTGCATCCATACGGCATGAGTTGGAAGTATTAGGCGTGAGCACGTTGCCTCAAGCCAAAACATGTGCATTTTTTCTCTGTGCTTGTAGTCTTGGTTCTTCAAATATGGCTTGGACGAGGCTGTGACTGGAACATCAGCACGTACTTGCCTGTCTCATATTTAGGGTTGGCCACAAACGCATATACTCACCTATATGACTCTATATTTGGTGACTTCCCTGCCAAAAAATACCGTATATACACCATATATCCGTTCCATATTCATATCCGATTCGTATTTGATTGCACCATAATTAATACAATCTTCCATAGTTCTTGGTAAATCAAATACTACCACTGGTTGTTTCTTATAAGCATATTAAATGTCTGCTAATTTCCTGATGCTAAAAATATGTTATCAATCCCCATTTGATGCATCATATGATCTACACATGCACTTTACACATGCACTTTACACATGTACTTCACACATGCACTGTACACATGCACTGTACACATGCACTTTACACATGCACTTTACACATGCACTTTACACAAGCACTTTACACATGTACTTTACACATGTACTTCACACATGTACTTCACACATGCACTTTACACATGCACTATACACATGTACTTCACACATGCACTTTACACATGCACTTCACACATGCACTTTACACATGTGCTTCACACATGCACTTTACACATGCACTTTACACATGCACTTTACACATGCACTTTACACATGTACCTTTCCCTGTATTTCCTTGTGAATCCAGTACCAATCAATATTTCTGTGATGTGGTTTTACTTTAGTGCTGTTAACTACTTCTTGTTGACAATGTTTTATAGGTGGTGAATCTTCTTCATCAACACTGTACTGTTCTTCCTTTAAATTAATATAATCCTTTATCTTTTGTGAATGTTGTAATACAAATTCTGGGTATTTATATTTGATCAATGTCAGATAATAGACTAAAAGCTAATAATGAGTATATGTCACATAGCATAGATTTAGTTGAATGGTTAAAAGAGACGCAGCGTATGTGCCAGCTCGAAGTCGAGATGCGGGTGTTGGTCATACACCCTCATCTCGATTTCAAGCTTGTTATACACCATATATATAGGCCCCCTAACCCTATATACATATATATATATATATATACGTGTGTGTGTGTGTGTTTTGGTTGTGGCCAACCCTATATATATAACCCTATATATAACCCTGTATATAACCCTATATGTGTGTGTGTTGGTTGTGGCCAACCCTACTCATATTTCAGTTATGTGCTGTGTACACCCGCATCTCGACTTCAAGCTCGATGGGGGCTACGCGAGCGATCCCTGCACAAAGCCTGCTCCTACTGAAGGAATTGCTCAATGCTCGAAAACACTTGCACCTTTGTGCTCGCCATTTGCCATGGACACCAATGTATGCGCTTGTGTGCCTTTTGCAGTCCCCGTTTCTCAACTTTGGGCTTGAGGGGGGCCGTGTCGTCACCCTCGCCACCTCAGAAGCTGTACAGCACAGTCCAGAGATCCTGAAGATTAATGCCGTGAACGGAGATAGGTGAGCTGTATGGCCAGCACTAGCGAGCTGTTTCCCTTTCACTATGTAATGTAGCTGCATTGTCAGTACACCACAGAGATTATCAAAAGCATCACGTGGGTGTGGAGAAATGGGTGGTTTTGCCATGGTGCGAGTGTTGCTAAAGTTCTTTATATGGCATCAAAAGGACTTGTTTGTATCGAATGCTCACCTTGCCTAGAGCATTTTGCTGGCAGCAGATTGCTTGCTATTCAAAGTGTTGGCTCTGGCACTCACAGGAACATGGCCAAATTCTCCCTGCGGTTAAACTTTCGTCATTGTTGTTGTAGCATTTCTACTTGTTTGTGCTTCAATCTAGAGACATCGCGTACGTTAACACCAAAATAACCACCGATAGCACTCATAATCCGTTTCAATACCATCCATGTTCATATCGTACAACCGCGGGTGACGTCCTTGCTTTCAATCTCTTGCTTTTCTCTTAGGTCTGAAGACTTGCGGCAGCCCCCCACAGAAGAGGAGATGCAGGATTGGGAAGATGCAGAGGCTATTCCTCTTGCACAGCAAGACCAAGGGGGCGAGAGCTATTGAGTTGTAGAAAGTCTTTATTATTGCAAGAAGTTTTTCAACTACCTGTGTACTCTTGGTCTTCCTACATGAGGCAGAGTGTGCCTCCGGTTGAGAGCATGGCGTTGATATTGCACGACAAAGCTTCAATTTTAGCGCAACTATTTTAGTGCATTGCAATTTAACACTGCACTTTGAGTACAGTTAACGATTGCCCAGGTTTGTTTAGCTATAAAAGGTGCAGGGTGAAGGCAACGCATGTTATACGATTGACCCTCTGTCATGCATTATATGACACTCACTGGTACATGACTGTGCTCCGTGCAGGACACGCATAGTCTGTGTGACTGTAATTGCTTCTTTCTGTTTGGCATAGCGAAATTGTTACACGTATTGTGTGGGTATGGGCTCTCTAATAGACGATCGTCCTGGTGACCCAAACTAATCTATTTGCTCAGTTGTTTGGCGTGTATGCAGAGAGAGTGTGTGAGCATGAAGGTAATCTGTTTGCTCAGTTGTTGGCGTGTATGCAGAGAGAGTGTGTAAGCATAAAGGTAGCCGTCATTTTCATATCAGTTTATTTGCTCAGTTGTTGGTGTGTATGCAGAGAGAGTGTGTAAGGGTAAGGGTAAGGGTAAGGGTTACACAGCTATATCCGCCAGCGAGGGCAGTTGAGCTATAGCATAAAAAAGCCAGCTTCAAGAAGAGAAAGAGGCCAGACTGAACAAGACACCAGAAAA
>Ga0307963_1002943_pt1 | contig 13479 bp, 17 predicted proteins | sample OrgLakmetagen594_FD_201829 | JGI IMG/M metagenome (GOLD analysis project Ga0307963, IMG submission 201829) | Saline water microbial communities from Organic Lake, Antarctica - #594 | ecosystem: Environmental > Aquatic > Non-marine Saline and Alkaline > Saline | place: Antarctica: Organic Lake...
ACACACACACACACACACACACACACACACACACACACACACACACACACACACACACACACACACACACACACACACACACACACACACACACACACACACACACACACACACGCACACACACACGCACATGCACACGAACAGGCACGTGCATGCGCAGACGCACATACAACAATGCCTGCCCTTTTAAAATTCTTTCTTTCTGCTTCCTCCTTTCAGGCTCCTGGGATTGTGAATCCAAAGGAGACATCCACAACGTGAATAACCTCACCTTGACCCATTTTCTGGCCGTGACTGTATAGCTACTGCCCAGCGCCAGCAGAGCCGCGCTAGTGTGCTAACTTAATTGGAGCAAATTAGGCGAAGCGCCATGCTACTGGGGATGAGGAGGCAGTGGGCTGCGGGCGGAGGGCAAAGCGCTGGAAGCTCAGCGCGCTCCCCGATCCCCAGACATGCGCCCCTTGCGTCTACATTCTTGTCAGGCAGTAGGTGCGTGTTGGTGTAGTCTAATGCGTGGGTTTGTATGCACGTGCGTGCGTGTGCTGCTGTGCACACATGTATCTGCTGGAAATTTCTTGGAAATTTCTGCTCTTATTACGCCTACAATCAAACTGTGAACTGTGGATGTCCTCAATTAAATGGCTTTGCACTGCTGCGCGCACATAGCAGGCCCTCATATCTTGTGGATTGCGCCTCCAGCACGGTTGTGACGGCAGCCAAAGACCCTCGTAGAGAGGTGAGTGCAGGAGCTAGGGACATGTGTAGGGTTGGCCAGAACCATACGTATATACGGTGTATGGTGTATATACGGTATTTTTTGGCAAGAGGATCACAAATATAAGGCCATGTGCGTTGAATATATACAGTTCTGGCCAACCTTAGACATATAACCTCGTCTACAGGCACGACAATGGATTTTTATGCTGATGGGCCGTGCCTGTGAGAGCTTCTAAAGCCCAAGTAGGCAGAAAAAAAACACCTCCCTCGTTAATTGTGGAACAGAAGTTGTAAGTTGTGAACCACATCTTTAAATTTTCTCCTGATGGGGATCACGAGGGGTACAGGCTCGGCGTAAGACAAACTCCTGAAGAGGGCATGTCTGGTATGGATAATTTCAGCAGCTCAAGTGCTGTCTGGGCCACGGCAGAAAAGTCATCATTTATGTCAATGTAATTCAAGCCAGCCGCCCGTTTTTAACTGCAGGCCCTCTGCACGCCTCTTTTGTCCTCCCGACCAGTCGTGTGCCCCCATTGTTACAGCTGTCCTCCTGCCCTCCAGGGATAGGGAGAGGGACCAAAACCTCCTTATGTCCTCATTGTTGTAACTGTCCTCCTGCCCTCCAGGGATAGGGAGAGGGACTAAATCCTCCTTACGTGCCCTCATTGTTGCTGCGCTCATGCCCTATCAATTCTAAGGTTGTCCCTGACTCGTGTTCATCCCACGCAGACGATCGGAGCCTCCTACAGTGCCAAAAGCAACAACATGTATTGGGAGACACGGCCTGTGCCTGTGGTGTCGCGGCTACTGGTCTTAGGTGTGTGTGTGTGTGTTTGTGCGTGTGTGTGTGTTTGTGCATGTCTTAAGGCTTTTGTTCATGTGTAGACACAGATTTCACGCACACGGCCTGTGCCTGTGGTGTCGCGGCTGCTGGTCATAGGTGAGTGTGTGTGCGTGTGTGTGTTTGTGCGTGTGTGTGTGACTGCATGTCTTAAGGCTTTTGTTCATGTGTAGACACAGATTTCACGCACACGGCCTGTGCCTGTGGTGTTGCTGCTGCTGGTCATAGGTGAGTGTGTGTGTGTGTTTGTGCGTGTGTGTGTTTGACTGCATGTCTTAAGGCTTTTGTTCTTGTGTAGACACAGATTTCACGCACACGGCCTGTGCCTGTGGTGTCGCGGCTGCTGGTCGTTGGTAAGCCTCTAGTTCTAAGCTCTCAGAACCAAGTGGACCATATTGCGCCCTTGGTCGTTATTTTGTAACGCTGCTTAAGGGATAGAGGGTGAGCATTTAGAGCTAAACAATGGTTTGTTCAGCAATCATTTGTCGTCATGCCGGCGTTTGCCCGCCCATTTCGCAGCTTGCAAATCCTGTTCAGGTCAAGTCTAGCAGGGCTTCTGTGCCACAGCGCCCCAAAGCCTTGTAGGAATAGTATAGAAGACACTGTACCTGAACGATGTGTAAACTAATTTGCTGTGTGGAATAGTAGGAACGGTGTAGAAGACACTGTACCTGCACGATGTATACACTTATTTGCTGTGTGGAATTGTAGGAACAGTATAGAAGACACTGTACCTGAACGATGTATAAACCAATTTGCTGTGTGGAATTGTAGGAACAGTATAGAAGACACTGTACTTGCACGAAGTATAAACTAATTTGCTGTGTGGAATTGTAGGAACAGTATAGAAGACACTGTACCTGCACGATGTATAAACTAATTTGCTGTGTGGAATTGTAGGAACAGTATAGAAGACACTGTACTTGCACGAAGTATAAACTAATTTGCTGTGTGAAATTGTAGGAATAGTATAGAAGACACTGTACCTGCACGATGTGTAAACTAATTTGCTGTGTGGAATTGTAGGAACAGTGTAGAAGACACTGTACCTGAACGATGTATACACCAATTTGCTGTGTGGGATTGTAGGAACAGCGTAGAAGACACTGTACCTGCACGAAGTGTAAACTAATTTGCTGTGTGGAATTGTAGGAACAGTGTAGAAGACACTGAACCTGCATGAAGTATAAACTAATTTGCTGTATGGAATTGAACACAGCACGCACACCGCATGCACTCGTTCCATTTGCCTGATCACTTTTCATTGATTTCTTTCGCTCAGACGATAAATGCAAGCTGAGCTGTCTCTCTGATACGTATGCATCAAGCACTCTATACCATACGCATATATACGCATATATATACCATACGCATATATACGCATATATATATTTACCATACACATTGAGTTCCATTGCATTTATTTGGGTGGTGTGGACACAGGAGCTGAGCTTTCTCGATGGTATGCGCGCAGCGCGCTGTTGAAGCTGCAGCAGCAGGAGCCAGGGGAAGGCAAAGACACACCTGCATCCCTCATGCGTGAAATGCTTTGTCGCCTAGGTCCTGCGTTCATCAAGATTGGACAGGCTCTGTCAAGGTGAGTGGGTGCAGTGTGAGTTTTGTGTGTGTGTGTGCGTGCGTGTGTGAGTGTCTGTCTGTTTGTGTGTTTCCTGTCGCCTTGACCTGCTTGAAATGATGAAGCAGCTAACATCCTGTCACTCTGTCTCTCTGTCTCTCTGTGTGTGTTTATGTCACTCTGTCTCTGTCTCTCTGTCTCTCTGTCACTCTGTGTGTGTTTATGTCACTGTCTCTTTGTTTCTCTGTCTCTCTGTCTCTCTGTCTCTCTGTCACTCTGTGTGTGTTTATGTCACTCTGTCTCTCTGTCTCTCTGTCTCTCTGTCACTCTGTGTGTGTTTATGTCACTTGTGTATGATTTATCTTTTTATTTTGTTTGAGTTTGCAATCGCCCCATCCTATGGTTTGCAATCGCCCCATCCTAGCAGTAGTCTGAGCATTGTATACAATCAAGGTCATATAAGTGCAAAGCTCCTAAACTGCAGGGATTATAGCAAAAAAGCAAATAGGGATTCACAGGGTTGCAGGCTGAGCCTGACCGCTTTTGTAGGGTTGGCCAGAACCATATATGTACGGTGTATATACGGTATTTTTTGCAGGAAAATCACCAATTATACGGTCATATACGGTGTATATATACGGTTCTGGCACACCCTACGCTTTTGCAATACATACATCGCCGTGCCGTCGTATATATGTGCAGCCGCCCTGACTTGCTGCCGCCTCCGTACCTGCTGGAATTTGAAAAGCTGCAAGATCGCATCCCACCCTTCTCCAATGAGAAAGCCTTTGCACGTGAGTGTGTGAGCGTGTCATTCTCTTCTTCAAACTCTCAAACTCTTTTTTCTTATCCGTAGTATTTTCTTTTCCCCTGGGTGGGGGGTGGGTTTTTTTAGACACTCCTAAACGCGCTCCTTTCTCAATAGCAACAAACTTTCAGTTTTTATAGGTTCTGGTTATTGGCTTTATTCCAAGTTTCTGCTCAGATGCCCTAGAGGCATACATAGCGATGTAACCGTACCTTACCTTTGCATGTGAGTGTGTGAGCGTGTCATCCGTGCACGCTGTGCTGTTGCGGTGTGGGTGTATGTGCCTGTTGGTTATGCCTTGGTGCGTGTGCCAGTCGGTTATGCCTTGGTGTGTGTGCCTGGTGCCTGTTGGTTGTCTCTTGGTGTGTGTGCCTGTCGGTTATGCCTTGGTGCGTGTGCCTGTTGGTTATGCCTTGGTGTGTGTGTGTGCCTGTTGGTTGTGCCTTGGTGTGTGTGCCTGTTGGTTACGCCTTGGTGTGTGTGCCTGTTGGTTATGCTTTGGTGCGTGTGCCTGTTGGTTATGCCTTGGTGTGTGTGCCTGTTGGTTGTGCCTTGGTGTGTGTGTGTGCCTGTTGGTTGTGCCTTGGTGTGTGTGCCTGTTGGTTACGCCTTGGTGTGTGTGCCTGTTGGTTATGCTTTGGTGCGTGTGCCTGTTGGTTATGCCTTGGTGTGTGTGCCTGTTGGTTATGCCTTGGTGTGTGTGTGTGTGCCTGTTGGTTATGCCTGCGGTCTTGATCATCTTTCTGCCCTCATGACGACAAAAATGCCTTTGCGCAAGTGGGTGTATCATTCGAATTTTCATTTGTGCGTGTCTCACTAGTGCGAGCTGTGTTGCTGCAGTGTTGTTATGTGCGCAGGTGCGCCTGTTATTGTATACATTAGCAGCTGTGAGTGTATTATTAGAATATTCATTTGTGCGTGTCTCACTAGTGCGAGCTGTGTTGCTGCAGTGTTGTTATGTGCGCAGGTGCGCCTGTTATTGTATACATTAGCAGCTGTGAGTGTATTATTAGAATATTCATTTGTGCGTGTCTCACTAGTGCGAGCTGTGTTGCTGCAGTGTTGTTATGTGCGCACGTGCGCCTGTTATTGTATACATTAGCAGCTGTGAGTGTATTATTAGAATATTCATTTGTGCGTGTCTCACTAGTGCGAGCTGTGTTGCTGCAGTGTTGTTATGTGCGCACGTGCGCCTGTTATTGCAATACATTAGCAGCTGTTAGGTGTTACTTGATCTTATACCGATTATCGTGTAAACAGATTACGTGGATCTGAGGGTGTTTTCAATGCATGCTGCGCCAATCTAATGTTGGCCTGCGCCACAGGCACACACACACACACGCACACACACTCTCTCACACACACACGCACACACACACACCCACACACACACGCACACACACACGCACACACACACTCTCACACACACACTCTCACACATAAACACACACGCACACACACACACACACACACATGCACGCATACAGTAATAGAGGCGGAGCTTGGCACGAGCATTTCCTCCCTCTTCTCGGAGATCAGCCCACATCCAGTGGCAGCAGCCAGCTTAGGCCAGGTGTACCGTGCGGTGCTCCGTCCACAGCCAAACCTCCCAAACGGAGCAGTTGTGGCAGTCAAGGTGTGGGGTGGAGTGGGGCTCCGTGGTTGTGGCAGTCGAGGTGGGGTGGGGTGGGGCTCCGTGGTTGTGGCAGTCAAGGTGAGGCAGTGAAGGTGTGGTGGGTTGGGGTTATGTTCGTGTGGTTGTGGCAGGCAAGGTGTGGCGGGGTGGGGCTCCGTGGTTGTGACAGTCAAGGTGTGGTAGTCAAGGTGTGGTGGGATTGGGGTTGTGTTCGTGTGGTTGTGGCAGTCCAGGTGTGCGGGGGGAGTGGGGCTCCGTGGTTGTGGCAGTCAAGGTGAGGCAGTGAAGGTGTGGTGGGTTGGGGTTATGTTCGTGTGGTTGTGGCAGTCAAGGTGTGGGGTGGAGGGGGGCTCCGTGGTTGTGACAGTCAAGGTGAGGCAGTCAAGGTGTGGTGGGTTGGGGTTGTGTTCGTGTGGTTGTGGCAGTCAAGGTGTGGCGGGGTGAGGCTCCGTGGTTGTGACAGTCAAGGTATGGCAGTTAAGGTGTGGTGTGGTGGGGTGGGGTTTTGTTTATGTGGCTGCAATTACGCGGTGGGCTTATTGTGGTGATGTAAGTAAGGTGCGGTTGTGGGGTAATGTTATCGCCTGTAATTTTAGGTAAAATAGAGCGGAAGCTGCGGTCCCAAGCCAACAGTCAAAAGATCTGCACCCACAGCCAAAACCTATATTTCTTAGGTGCAGCAGCAGGGGTGCAGGCTCGTTAACGCAAATCCAGTTCTAGAACGAATTCAATGACAAGTGTACGGACATCCTTCATGCCAACAAACCTAGATGCAGGTCCATGAACGCAACAGAAGAGTTTAATGGCAAGTGCTTCCCCTTCTACTACGCATCTTCAAGCGCAACAACGGAACTCCCAGGCCATCCGTTGACGTGCACATCCTACGCTTTTCCTCCCACCTTTTTTAAACATCCCCACAAACCCACACCAATATAACGCCCAAGCCACCCGCTGTCACTTGTTCACCGCACCTTGTTCATCGCACTCATTGCACCTTTCTCATCGCACCTTGTTCATTGCACCTTGTTCATCGCACCTTGCTCATCGCACCTTGCTCATCGCACCTTGCTCACCGCACCTTGTTCATCCCACCTTGTTCATCGCACCTTGCTCATCGCACCTTGCTCATCCCACCTTGTTCACCGCACCTTGCACACCGCACCTTGCTCATCGCACCTTGCTCATCACACCTTGTTCATCGCACCTTGCTCATTGTACCTCGCTCATCACACCTTGCTCATCGCACCTTGCTCGTCGCACCTTGCTCATCGCACCTTGCTCATCGCACCTTGCTCGTCACACCTTGCTCATCGCACCTTGTTCATCACACCTTGCTCATCGCACCTCGCTCATCGCACCTTGCACACCGCACCTTGCTCATCACACCTTGCACACCACACCTTGCTCGTCACACCTTGCTCATAGCACCTTGTTCATCGCACCTTGCTCATCGCACCTTGCTCATCGCACCTTTGGCTGAAGCAACAGTGGCACAAGCACACTCTCTGTAACAGAACCTCTCCTTTTCCTCAGATCACTTAACAGACATACAGACTTTCCAGAATGTATCTGTCTTTCTCCTCTCTCTGGCCATCAGACTATGTCTGCATCTCACGCAGGTGCAGCGCCCGGGGTGGACACACACACACACACAAACGTAAACTTTGGCTCACACAGGTGCAACGCCCGGGTGTGGCACACACACACACACACACGTGAACTTTGGCTCACACAGGTGCAACGCCCGGGTGTGGCCCAGGCCATCAGCATGGATGTGTTCATCTTACGCTGGGCGGCGGCAATCATTCGACGCGTCAGGAAGCTGAACACCGACCTGCCTGCCCTTGTGGACGAGTGGGCTTCCTCTCTGTTCAGGTGAGGGGCCTTGCATTCGGGTATCACGCACGTTGGCAGTTGTGATATAAAACCTAAGGTGTTCTGCTTCCTCCCTGTTGTGTAACAGCGGCCTCATAACTTGAACAGCAGGGATGCCCGCTCGCCCTCAAGGGCACTGCTTGACGTGAAGTACAAGACACTCAAGGGCAGGGGTAACAGGGAGTTGTTCTGCTTCCTTTTTTGTGTGCCAATCAACAGGGAGGTGTTCAGCTTCCTCCCTGTTAATTGACACAAAAGAAAGGAAGCAGAACACCCTGCCCTTGAGTGTCTTGTACTTCACGTCAAGCAGTGCCCTTGAGGGCGAGCGGGCATCCCTACTGTTCAAGTTATGGGGCCTTTGTTTGCGTGGCGTGGTTGTTTGTTTCCAGCAAATGTAGGGCATGCCAGGTGAAAGGCTGGTGCCGGGTGAGCTGATGATGAGCTGATGAGATAAGATGAGATGAGATGATGAGATGAGATGATGAGATGAGATGAGATGAGATGAGATGAGATGAGATGAGATGAGATGAGATGAGACGAGATGAGATGAGATGAGACGAGATGAGATGAGATGAGATGATGAGATGGTGAGATGAGATGAAATGAGATGAGATGAGATGATGATGAGCCAGATGAGCTGATGCCAGGTGAAAAGCTGAGGACAACCTTGTGGTGCGTAACACGCGTAATTACGAGCTCAGAATCACCGACCTGTATAGTTCGTGTGAGCCTCACGCACGATAAAAAGTGTGTGTGAGCTGCACGCACGATAACAAGTTTATGTGAACTGCACGCACGATAAAAAGTTCTGCGGCACGGAGCAGCAGCATGTCAGGGAGAGCAGCGTTGTAGAAGATGCTGTTGAACTCAGGGTTGGCCAGAATTCAAAGTGTCATTTCTAATGCTTTATTTGTGATGGCAGATTGCAAATTGGCACCTTTGTCACTATATTTGTTTCTACCAATAAACCGCTTTTTAGACTTTCTAGTTCCGCATTTGGTTTTTCCAGAACTGTATGTTTACGTAGGGTTGGCCAGAACCGTATATGTACACCGTTTCTGACCGTGTGTATGGTGATTTCCCTGCTAATCATACCATATAAACACCGTATATAAATATTTATATATGGTTTTGGCCAACCGTATGTATATGCCGTATATGACCGTATATTTATATTTTCTTGGAGATAGGTTAATCTTTGCAAGGCTTGAGGTGCAAAGATGAACCCATCTCCAAGAAGGACTAAATATACCGTCATATACGGCATTCGATGAAGTCTCTGCAAAAAATACCATACGTATAACGTATACACATGGTCCTGGCCAACCCTATGTATACTCTGCCTTGCGTGCACACAAATTATATCATGCTCAAGTTGAAGGTGACAGTGTGGTATATTGCATGATCGTTCAAGAAATGCACAAACAAGCACAATGTGCTGTTTGCTCACAATATGTGGGCGTGTTAAAAGTCATGGACACGTGGAGCCAGCCTTTATTGTAAGCATTGGTACAAGCAATCGATGCGTGCACTGTGTTGTTGTTCATCACACACACACGCACACACACACACACACACACGCGCACACACACACATACGCACGCACGCACGCACGCACGCACACACACACTTAAACACGTACACACGCACTCAAACAAACACACACACACACACACGCGCACACACACACACGTGCGCGCACGCACACACACACACACACACACACACACACACACACACACAATCCGCATAAATTCACAGGGAGCTTGACTACCGGACGGAGAGCGATAATGCCCACAGGTTTAAGGAGCTGTACTCACACATGAAAGAGATCTACGTCCCCGACATGTATAACAACCTTACAACCGCACAGGTGCGTGTATGGTTGTGGATATCTGTTGGTTTGTGGTATGTTTCATGGTTGTCAGTCCTGAAAACCACAATACAACCGCACAGGTGCGTATATGGTTGTGGACGTCTGTTGGTTTGTGGTATGTTTTATGGCTGCCAGTCTTGAAAACCACGATACAACCGCTCAGGTGCGTATATGGTTGTGGACGTCTGTTGGTTTGTGGTATGTTTCATGGTTGCCAGTCTTCAAAACCACAATAAGGACATCCATGTGCCTGTCTTGCACGACAACCTCACACCCAGACGCGAATGTATATCACTGCTATATCATGTGTATATCATGTGTATGTCATGTGTACATCTTGTGTATTTCATGTGTATACCACGAGTATATCTTGTGTATATCATGTGTATGTCACGAGTATATCTTGTGTATGTCTGGCACGGGCTGACAGTTGAATGGGTGAGCGTTGTTTTTCAGGAGTTGCTCATCACCTTACGTGTGTAAATCACGATGTGCAGCACGATCTGGTCAAACAGGTAATGTTGTGTGACGAGCAAATTCAGGTTGTCAAAACTGGTGCACGCAGAGTGGCTTGCACCCGAGCTTCAGCCCCACGTGAAATGAGTCACAAGTAGGGCTAGCCAGAATCATACATAAACTGTGTGACCACGATATTTTCTGCAGGGATTCCTTCAAATATAGGGTCATATACGGCGTGCACGTACGGCGTACATATACGGTTCTGGCCATTTCTTCAAATATAGGGTCATATACAGCGTGCACGTACGGCGTACATATACGGTTCTGGCCAATTCTTCAAATATAGGGTCATATACGGCGTGCACGTACGGCGTACATATACGGTTCTGGCCATTTCTTCAAATATAGGGTCATAAACGGCGTGCACATACGGCGTACATATACGGTTCTGGCCAACCCTAGTCACAAGCAGTAGTACCACGAGCAGTGTACAGCACAAACACACAACACACACACATACACACACACACAACACACACACCTCACACACACACACACACAAACTCTCACACACACAGCACAAACACGCAAACACATACGCACACACAACACACACACACAACACACACACCACTCTCACACACACACACACCACTTACACACACACACACTCCCACACACCACACTCCCACGTTTGCACGAGGACAGGTGCTGACCATGGAGTGGATTGATGGCGTTCGCCTGCGCAGTGCTAGCAGTGCAGATCGTATGGCTGCTGTAGCGCGACGGAGTGCCACTGGCAGCGGGTTGCCTCAAGATGCTGCGGGGCTCAAGGGTTCGGAGGAAGATATTGCACTTGTGGAGGTAGGGAGGGTGTTTGTGGGCGTGTGTGTGTGTTTAGGTGTGCATGTGTGTGTGTGCGTGTGTGTGTTATGTCTCTCTCTCTCTCTCTATTTATTTATCTCTCTCTCTCTCTCTATCTCTCTCTCTCTCTCTATCTCTCTCTCTCTCTCTATCTCTCTCTCTCTCTCTCTCTATTTATTTATTCATCTCTCTCTCTCTCTATCTCTCTCTCTCTCTCTCTCTCTCTCTCTCTCTCTCTCTCTATTTATTTATTCATCTCTCTCTCTCTCTATCTCTCTCTCTCTCTCTCTCTCTCTCTCTCTCTCTCTCTCTTTCTCTCTCTAGCACTTCCTTTTTTTCTACTTTTCCCTGCACAATTTCAACCTCTGCTTGCCTTTTTCTGCAAGCTCAACCTCTGTTTGCTTCTTCCTGCCAAGTCCAACCTGCTCTCCTGCCGTTTCCCCACCTGTGCACTACTTCTGCAGGCAGGCGTACGGTGCTCCTTAGAACAAATGCTGGAGGACGGTTTCTACCACGCTGACCCTGTAAGTGTGTGTGTGGGTGTGTGCGTGTGTGGGTGGGTGGGTGGGTGTGGGTGTGGGTGTGGGTGTGTGCGTATGTTTGTTTTTGCGTGCGTGTGTGTGCGTGTGCGTGTGTATGTCTGTGTGTGTGGTTGTGTTGATGTTTGGTGTGAGTGAGGGCAAACGTGTACGTGTGTGGGAGGGGGGCGTGCATGTGTGCATGCGTGCATGCATGCGGGCAGGATTTGTGATGTTTGAAGACTTGCATAATTGGAAGGAATATGATAACCTGCCTGTCAGAGTTCCTGTACGTGTGTAAGTGTTTCTCTGTGTGAATGTGTGTGTAAGTGTTTCTCTGTGTGAATGTGTGTGTGTGTGTATGTGTGTGTATGTGTGTGTAAGTGTTTCTCTGTGTGAATGTGTGTGTGTGTGTTTATGTGTGTGTATGTGTGTGTAAGTGTTTCTCTGTGTGAATGTGTGTGTGTGTATGTCTTTGCAGCGCCCAGGCACTGCTTAAGATAAAAAGCGATCACAGGAGCTTGTTTCACTAAAATTAATAGTTTCACTAAAAATGATTGTTTCACTAAGAATAGTTAGTGCAATTGTATACGCTGCTTTGCATTCATGCACTTTCATTATGTGTACATCCAACAGAGAAAGTCTGTGCATGTACTTTCATGTACTTTCATGTAGAAGGTCTGTACATGTTGTTCATGTACTTTCATTATGTGTACATCCAACAGATAAGGTCTGTGCATGTGTGCATGCAGCATCCTGGCAACCTGCTGAAGATGAGGGACGGCAGGCTCGCTTATTTAGACTTTGGCATGTGCGGTTCCCTTGACAAAAAGGTGTGTGTGTGTATGTGTGCGTGCGTGCGTGCGTGCGTGCATGAGAGCGCGCGTGTGTGCACGAGGGGGGTGTGCATGTGTGTGCGTGTGGCGTGTGCATGTGTGTGTGCGCGTGTGGCGTGTGCATGCGTGTGTGTGTGCGTGTGGTGTGTGCATGCATGTGTGTGCGTGTGGCGTGTGCGTGTGTGTGTGTTTTTTGGGTGCAGGTGTGTGTGGCTTGACCTGACCAATATCCATATGTATGTTTGAGTGTGCGTGTATGTGCTTGTGCTCTTTGCCAAACACGCAATCTACGTGCATATACCTCTGACTCTTAGTAACCTAGTATGCTGCTTGAGTTAGTCCGAGTCCGAGTGTGCATACAGCCACATCTCACACACACGCGCACGCGTGCACACACACACACACACACACACACACACATACACACACTACGCAGACGCGGCAAGCCTTGGTCATATTCACCCTCCATCTGGTGAACCGGGAGTACACGAATGCTGTTAATTGTATTAGACACACACGCACACACACACACCACTACCCAGACGCGGCAAGCCTTGGTCACATCCACCCTCCATCTGGTGAACCGGGAGTACACAGCACTGGCAGATGACTTTGTAAACCTTGGGCTGCTGCCTCCTGGGGCTGACAAATCAAAGGTGGTGCCAGCTCTGACAGGTGCGTGAGTGCAAAGCTGTGTGTGTATGTGTGTGTTGTTGGTTGTGTGTGTGTCAGGGAAGGATGTGGGTAGGGGCTCTGACAGGTGCGTGAGTGCGAAGCTGTGTGTGTATGTGTGTGTTGTTGGCTGTGTGTGTGTGTCGGGGGGGGATGTGTGTGGGGGTTTGTGTGTACGTAATGCTTCTCAATTCTCAATCTGATGATGTTTGCCTGTGGTGATGATGTTTGCCTGTGGTGAGGCCACTGATGGAGGTTAGGGCGCATCCACATGCAGTCATCGTCAGATGGGGAATCAACACACACACACTAAGCACACACATACACACACACACGCACACGCACACACACACACACTAAGCACACACACACACTAAGCATACACATACACACACTAAGCACACACACACTAAGCACACACACACTAAGCATACACGCACACACACACACACACCTGCTGTTGTGTTCCAGTCCGCGCTGGCCCCTGGGGCAGAAAAACACGGCTCCACCTCTGCTGCTTGTGTGTTGTGTGTTGTGTGTCGTTGACGCCTGTTGCTTGTGTGTGTGGTGGTGTGTGTCCTGGACGCCTGCACTTACTGCTGCGTGTGTCTGCAGATGTGTTCCAGTCTGCGCTGGCCAGTGGGGCAGAAAAACACGGCTCCACCTCCGCTGCTTGTGTGTTGTGTGTTGTGTGTCGTGGACGCCTGCTGCTTGTGTGTGGTGGTGTGTGTCCTGGACGCCTGCACTTACTGCTGCGTGTGTCTGCAGATGTGTTCCAGTCTGCGCTGGCCAGTGGGGTGA
>Ga0307963_1002947_pt1 | contig 13475 bp, 6 predicted proteins | sample OrgLakmetagen594_FD_201829 | JGI IMG/M metagenome (GOLD analysis project Ga0307963, IMG submission 201829) | Saline water microbial communities from Organic Lake, Antarctica - #594 | ecosystem: Environmental > Aquatic > Non-marine Saline and Alkaline > Saline | place: Antarctica: Organic Lake...
ACACACACACACACACACACACACACACACACACACACACACACACACACACACACACACACACACACACACACACACACACACACACACACATGCACACACATGCATACACACGCACAAACGGACACACACACACACACACACGCACGCACGCACGCACGCACGCACACAAACATACAAACACACACGCACACATAAACTCACACATAGACACACACACATGGTTACCGCTTACCCCACACTTAGAGAGTGCAGCCAATGAAAAGAATGGAGAACTGGGGAGGGAGGGGACGAAGCAAGTCACGCGCTCCCCAGTCTCCAGCAGGCCTTCTTTTCGTCCTGCATTTGTGAATAATGCTGTCACCTACGTGAGGCCAGGTGCGTAATGGGTATGTCCTTCTTGCGTGCTCACGGTTTTTCAGCTGAATCAGCAAGCTCTTTAGGCTTCATCACTGCAACATGCAAATAACCCCCCTCACTGACCGCAGACGATCGTGGGTTGGGAGGGCTGCTGACGAGGCATGTTGGCACTACTGCAAAGCAGTGGGAATATTTCAGCTCCAAGCATAAGCCAAGGTACATGCTGCGTGTAAATGTTTTTTTCTGTACTGCTATATTCGTAGGCGTCATGTTCTGTTTATATTTTCTGTGTACCAAGCTGCATCTTCCTGAAAGAGTATCAACCCTGACTTAGTCGATTGTCTGTAATAGAAGGTTCAATTCAGCAAGTTAAAGCAGGATTTGATGTATTGCAGGGTCCGGCGCTCCATTTTTGGCTTGAAGGTGCTGAATCCGTACTCTGTACCAGCACGTGTATGGTGTGGGTTCATGCTAGCCGTGGATCTCATTTACACAGGTACTGGCCTCGCTGCATGCCTGCACCTTTCTTTGTTGCAGGCAGCAATGTCATTCCAGTAAGTCTGCGGCTACCGCTACCGGTATATTATAAAAGTTATGTGTGATATGTGATATGCAATTATGCAATACATGTGGCAAATTTGTGCACATATGCAACATTCATTGTTTTCTAGATTTGCACATTTTCTAGTATAAATTCTGACTCCTTCTTTAGCCCAATGTCTTCAGTATGTAGTGGCGGCAACATTTTGGTGTCTACTTATTCTCTCTCCACACGTTTCACATACCGATAGACGCTGAACAGTTTCAAGGATCGTGGCCCTTTGTATAAACATTTCTATCCTAGACGCAAGCCTTCTCTCTACAGTGTTCCCCCTGCTTGCTATCATCCAAATCTGCGCTTACAACGCGCCCCCTGCCTCGCAGCCTTTGTCGTGCCAGCGAGCGTTGCTTTTTGCACCAAAGACTACGGCAGCTCCGTAGATGCGTGCACACAAGTGGATATTGTTGGAGGTAACATTTCATTTTTTTCATTTGACACAGGAGGGAGGTGATAGGCATAAGGAATAGGTATATATAATTTTGACAAGATATTCGTTGCGGCGGAAGTACTTTTTGGAGACGTGTCCCCTTACATTGTTTGATCATAGTAGCGTATTCATTACGGTCTACGAGCTTATTGCTCAAAACTGTGCTATGCCATCATGTTGTGTTAAGCAATCGTGCTCCGTAACGCTAGAAGGACTAGTCACGTGCCGTTTTACTTGCGCCAATTCTTTGGTTTATCTTTTTCACAACTGATTGCAACCAATTCTGTTATCTGAATTTCACCATATCTACTTGTCATTACCAAACAGGCAGTATCTACCTCGCAAATTTTCTGCTGATGTTTCAATTGGGCATCGTTGTGGTGCACAAGCACATGAAAATAGGTGAGAAGTTGACTTTGTTGGCAACCTTACTGGGCTAGATAGATGGTAGAAACAAATCAACCTACACATCATTGCCAGCTGTTTTCAACTAAAAAAAGCAGTTTATCCCTTCAAGCATGTATACATTTTCGTAACTTACATAAGATCATCCCGTTTGCTTTCACCATCAGTCCTGCTTGACGGGCTCGACGTTGCAAGTGCTTACTTCTACAGTTGGCGCTGCTTCCTTGACGTCCTTTCCTTCCTTCCGTTTATTTATCTGGTATGGTACAGGGTGATGGGTAGATCAATGCTGCCGCCTCTAGCTGCAGCGACAAGCTTTGTAAGCGGTAAACCAGGCTTACATTTTCACTTGCACCTGATGCAATAGCTGAGCAGCAAAGTTTTTGCGTCAACATTTTGAATGTGCTGGTTGCCACTTGCATAGTACATCCAGAAACAATGTCAGATCGTAACGAAAGCCAATGAGGCATGATATGTCAATAAGTTAGAGAGGCACAGAGCAGCAGGAAAGGGACACTTCTAGCACAACGAAGGCTCCCAGACTTGTTTGTGTGAAATTCAAGCAGGAAAGCGCTTCAACTTTGAACCCTTCACCTGTCTTTTACGCAGCTGGTCATAATGGGGTTGCAGCCGTACAACCAAGGGTCTGTGGGTGGCACTACTACATGGGTGCAATTGGTAAGATGCTATTTTTGGACAGGCACTGCCAGCTCCCTCGCAACGCCGCCCTTAGTAGCTCACCGAACTGTTGAAACGTCTGAAAGAGCAAGTTAGATACAACAGGACCATTTGACCTGGCCAAAGCAGTAATTCACAGAATGACCATCACATTTTAAACCCCAGGTGAGCCTAGTAAGGCTGCTGCGCATGCTGCGAATGCTTTCCATATCCAAGGTAAGCTTCAGTGCTGGCCACGTGCTTTTTTGTGCATGGGTCGTTTTAGCGTATAGTGATATAACAGTATCCTGTTCAGCCTACCCTTTGACATCATCGGCAGTTTTCAGTCATCTTTTAGAAAGCAGCTCTATGCCAGTTCCTTAAAAAGACATGTGAACAAGAAAAATTGAAAGAGACAAGCCCAGCAATTTAGGAGAGCCCTGGTGCGTCCCTGCTCAATTTCACTCTTTATTCTACAGCACAAAGGACTTAATGTATGTGTCGTTACATTTTGTCATTGAGCAGCAATTAATTATACCATTGAATGCGTTTTGTACAGATGGTCTCGATTGACTCATCTGGCGGGCGTTTTGCGGACCTCCCCTTAATCGGAGGCTTACTTTCTGTGCCCATCATGTACCTAATGTTGCTGGTCTACATCCTGGCTGTCCTGATCAACCTCGAGGTGTGCGTAAGGCTTAGCGCACACAGATGAGCTAGATGAATGTGTATCCAGCTTATTCTGATTATCAATCAAGAGAAGATCAAATAAAAGGAGATTTAAATCAAGGTCGTTGTGATAAACAGCTTTACCAAGTTACACACTCTTGTACTCTCAGGCTTGCATACTGATCCTCTCCGCCTACCTTCACTCACCTGAGTATACTGTGTTCTGGTGCGTGGGCAATGGTTTCTAAGAAGTTTGCTTGTGAGTTTACAGAGACAAACTTCAGAGCATATTAATGCGCCAGGATACTGTTAGATGTAGAGCCAAGGTTTTTGTCTGCAAGCAAAAAGCTGAAACTACTATCACTCCAAATCACTAGCTGCAATTTCAATCTGAGAGCAATGTTGCAGGCTGATTAACTACTTGAATATTTTACCAGAATTCAATTGTTACACTAGAAAGTAGAGCCTACTGAATTTTGTCCTTTTCATCTCGGCAGGGACGTTATTGAGTGGGAGGATGTTTGGAGCCAATCCCAGGGCTACCAGTGAGTTGGCTTCATTACTGCGACACTCCAAGGCTCATAACTTGCAGCATACATAGAACTGTGTAGAGTGTACCACGTGGAAGTGGGTGGCCAACAAATTGAACTCACATGAAACACAAGTTAATTGTAGCATTGTCCGAGGGGCTTCTTTCCTTGCGTGTCTCACAGGTGGTATGCCTCCTTGTATTGGGCCATCACCACTTCAACATCCACAGGCTACGGTGACATGTAAGCGCTCTCTGTGCGTTTTCCCCCGCTTCCCTCGTTCCTTCCCTGTTGTTGCCTCATTCCTGCCCTTCCTTTCCTCTTTCTCCAGAACCCCACAGAATGTCACAGAAAAGGCAAGTCATGGAGATTGTGTGTTCGTGCTTGCAATGCACGTATTTCGTTACTATAGAACAGTTTCTGGTGCATTGTTCCCGACTTCGAGCCCTTTGCAAAACTGCCTTTCCTATCTGTCAAACAGATCTTGTCAAACATAATGATGATTTTGGGCATGATTTCTTTTGGGCTACTAATTGGCGCATTTGGCAACCTTTTGACAAGAGCCAGGTATGACCACTATAGCTACCTCTAAGTAAAGTTTGTGCTGCAACTCAGATGGAATTTATGAAATCCCATGTGCTCACTTAAAACTGCAGTGCCGCGGCTCATGCCATGTACACACATCGCAAAAAGGTACGTTTGCTTGAACACACAAGCCCACACACACGAACACGAGCAAACACATGCACGCGCGTAGACACGCGCACATACGATCTAAACAAGTTACACACATACACATACACAATCACATTCATAAACACATACATACACACACATTCTGACTCAGCAAGCTGCCTTTTCCGCTTGGTCAAAATATTTGGGAGCGGTGTTGCTTGGTACAACTTTTGACACTGCAATGTTTTGGCACGTACTACAGGTGCAAGAGGTTGACACCTGGCTTAACAAACGGGGTTTGTCACTGGACCAGAAATTGCGCAATGAGATCGAGGTACTTTGCCTTGACATCTCCAACTGGTTTTATCACAGCTCGTGATTGTCTCAGTGCTATCATGCTTGCTGCGCCTCAACCATACCAGCTGTGATATGTTGTCAATTAAAACGCTTGTATTCAGGCTTATTTCTTTGAGCACTGGGCTGCGCAACGCGCTGGTCCAGGGCCAGAGACCCACATCCTGAATGAGCTTCCCTCAAGCTTAAGGGCCAATGTGAGTGCAAAAGCAACAGAAACAGGGCTAGAACTAAGTGAGCAAGACCTTCTTGTAAGAGTCAAGCAGCTTTAAGTTGTAATCAAGTACAATGGTGTTGTTTCAACTTGCAGGCAACTGAGCGCATCGCCCTTCCCTTTGTTAAACGTGCTCCACCCTTGGGACAGGTGAGGGGTATGATCTGATCTGGCTTGGGTTTTAATGCCACCTGCTTGGGTGATCTGGCTTGGGTGCTGATGCTACTGCTTGGGTGATCTGGCTTGGGTGCCGATGCCACCTGCTTCATTCCTCTGTTCTTTCCCAATAACTGCTTATTGCAAGGCAAGGAGGTATTGAAAGGAGGGGGTCGTGCGTGTCTGGTCTCTTGAGGTGGCACACACAGTGCATGCATTTCCTATGGTGGTGGGACTTCCCATAATAGTGTTTAGGTAGTATTGTTACAGTGTTACCCTAATGCAGCCACGACTCACCTTTCCTTCCTATTTTTGTTTACAGTTACCTGACAGACTTCAGCGAGCAATAGCAAGAAGGTTACGCCCAGGTAGGTTTGTAACTGCAGCTCTGTATTGAGCACCAACCCCTGACCCTCTCTTTGTTCTAATTTCTTCTCTTTTTAATCTGCTTGCAGTTCAATTCTACCCAGGTAAGGAATAGCAAAGCTGCCGCCATTTTTATACATAACCACAGTAGTTTTGGGTCCCTTATAAACCTTGTTCGTTATTTTAATAGAGCGTATGTAACAGTGCATGGTGCAGCCGCAAGCTTCATGCCTTGCAACTTGGACATCAAACTTCTGCGCACAGGCCAAGAAATATGTGTCCAAGGTCACGAGGCCACTCGTTTATGGATTTGTGAACGCGGTTTAATAGTGAGTGCACTTAGGGTTTCAAATTGTAGTTTTTTTTTTGTTCTTCCGGGGCCTGTCAGGTTCCTTGATGATCATTCTATCTGAGAACCAAATATTGCAGTTACAGTCACAGATAAGAATGAACTGCATATTCCATTCCTAGACGGATTGCTAAAAGCATGGCTGTGAATTCCAAGCAGTTAAAGTTCCTGTATACTTGTAACTTTGCATATTACGACCACGTCTTGTGTATCTCGGCCTTGCTTCGCTTGTACTACTTCTCCTTGATTTATTCCTGTCAGTACTCTTCTCAACTTATGTATTTTAAACAGTGTCTGTTCCATTTTACCCGGAAGGTGGCACTACAACATGGTGGAGAGCAAGTGGCTGAGGGTCTAGACTCTGAAGAGCAAGAAATGCACAGGCAGGGCTTTGGGCCTCCCCCTGCCCCTGTGAGTTCACGCATCTTGCCTATTTTAAAGCTCTGCAAACCGCTCTCTATAACACATTTCGCCTTTTATGCAAAGGTCTAACCGCACCTTAAGCAGGGGTACTTCTTGTGACATTTTGCGAACCCATTTGCTCTGTCAACTGCTTTTATCCTTTTACGCGTTGCAGGTCCGGCTCGTGCACGTTCCATGCCTTCTTGCTGAGAGTGTCATTTTGGCGGACGACATTGAATTGTGCAAGAATCACCTTTGGACGTAAGCCTCTTTCACTATACGTTAGAACAACACGACAGTAAGATTTCTTTTAACCTTTGCTTGGACTGCAATTACACGGTTCATGGTGGTATCTCAAGTCCCTTGTGTTTCGTTCTACGCATTGCGCATAAGTAAATAGGCATCCACTTGGCATACATCCATATCACCAGGTACCGAGCAATTGAGCACGTCCAAGCATGGGAGTTACATATTAGGGACTTGCTACCACTGCTACGCATGTTCCCCGAAATCAAGGTAAGTGCAAACGTGTTTTTTGTCGTTTGCTGTGTGACTGCTGAAGCAAGGTTGCAGCTATACAGAACACTCTTCTTGTGGAGGCATCAGGAAGTGTAACGTTTGGACGGCATGTGTCAAATCGATTTTTAATAATGTTTTTGGAATCCTGACGTCAAGAGCTATCGATGAGTATACATATGAGTTAAATCCAGAGGGGGGGGGGGGGCGACGTGGTTTAGTTTGGGGGGGGTTCCAGTTTTTTCTAGACCACTTTCACCGAGTTTTAAAATATATTCTCGGAATCCTTAGCTCAAGCCCAGTCAATTGGCATTTTTTTGAGCAAATTGGGCAAAAGGGGGGGTCTGTGGGCATGTCCAAAAGTCAGAGGCACACGCGTTCGGGTGCAGACTGTGGGGTGAGTCAAGCCAATGGAGCAGCAGTTCACTCCAAACTTCCAGAATTGTTCGAGCATAAGATAGTGGAATTCTGAAGGAATGGAAGCAATGTGGGGCTGTGCAAGCCAGTTTTGAGTGCCTGGTAGATCATGTGTGCACGGGCGCCCGTATCTCAGTTTTTGCCCCATAACTTTGCAAAACTTATGTTTCAGATCTTGATGAGTATGCAGATGGATGCAGAATTCAAAGAGGAGCAGATTGGTACCCCATTTGTCTGGGTGGGAGCACTGGAAGGGGTTTTTTGGGGGTGGGTTGTCCCTCAGGATTGTCCACCCCAAAATTTATACGTGCCTGTCCAAAAACAAAAGGCGCGCGCCTCCTGGCTGCGTCCTCCTTTTGGCAGCATTCCATGATCTTTAACTGCACATCACTGTCAAATTTTTGCAGGTGAAGACGCTCTTCTATTCCAGGGACAGGCTTTGCAGGTACGGAAGGAATCCCAGAGGTTTTGGGGCCTACTAAGTTCAGTGTGTTCACTTGAACTCCAGTTCTTAGAGTGAAGCAAAGTGTACCACTCATATCACTCTTACTTTTTATCTGTGTTCCTCTTGATTTCCCCTATCTTTATTTCCTTGGTCCGCACAACTGCTCTTCCTTCTTTATACAAGTTTGCATTTTTCCTTCTAGTCTGGGCAGTTGTGAGGACCCTAGTTTCTCTCTTAGCAGATGCGACTGATCCTTGTAAATAATTCACCGTCATCTCACAATATAAACAATGGAGTCTGAAGAGCTTGCTGATTTCTCATGGTCAGTTTGCTACGTGTTGCTCACCTGCGGCGTTGTACCCTGCTCCACACCTTTTAGGGATTTGGCTGGCGAAGAGCGCGCTGACAACGATTTCTGTGAGGTGTGGTGTGATGATGTACCCTTTGATTTGCAGTGGTCCTTCACCTTGAAATGGCAGGATTTTTCCCAGCTATATTCCTCTTCCTCCTAGTTGCTTAAGTCCCCTGCACCGCCTGCTGCCTCTGAAACCCTTGGCTATCAGCTTTTTGCGTTGCTCGTGCCTGTTGCAGCTGTCTGAACTCATGCGGCCTTCCCTTGAGGCGTCCTACCTAGACACAAAAAAGGTGCGTCCTATCTCGACACAAAAAAGACTGCGTCCTACCTAGGCGTCCTACCTAATAGACACAAAAAAGGTGTGTGTGCTCTGTTCCGTCGAAGCCAGCTTGCAATACAGATTTGCATTCACTGTGTCAGTGCTCATTCTGCTGGACGTGCATAATGCAGCCGCAGGCTGAGTGTGCATCCTTGAGCCGCTGCCCGCCATTACAGCCATTTCCTGCTACTTAAAGGACTAGGACCATTTATTCTACTTCCTCACAGGTTGATGATCTAATAGCAGACTTACTCCATGCTGAAGTCGAAAATGGGGAGCTTGCGCATATTCTTGGGGTGCTGGCTGAGGTGAGTGATGACATCACAAGTGTGTTTTTGAGGCCTATCATGATCATCAAATGTGAGTACTAGTGCCGCATAACGTAAGCAGCGTATTATATGCTGCATTGACCATGAGGTCATACGATTTTTGCAGAATAGTACTTCTAGGCAGTAATCGACATTGTTCGGTTTTCTACGTCATTCATATCATTCATCTATTTACCAGTATAAGCCTGCGCTGATCCATAAGTACATCAGCATGTGGTGTTTCAGATGCAGCTTATGCTTTTGTGCTTACACTTTGTAGACACCCTTTGGCTAATGCTTTGTGCCTCATTGCCTATGTTGCACCACAGGTGTGTACAGTACACCCATGGCTTCCTTTCAATGTGCTCGGCCCCGACGCTTCAGTTTGTATGGACCAAGACAATAACAGGTCTGCACTTCACGTTTTGCTGAAAATAAAGGAATGACACATATTCCCCCAGCTATGTTTTGAACTGGATGTTGTTGTTGGAGGAAACATTGTGTTTGCAACTACATCTCGTTTTACAAGGTAGAATGTCTTTTTTATAACAGTTGCTCATATGGCAAGCATATACCTTTTATCTTACAGACCGGACAGCCAAAAGAAGCCAGCAAGTTTTGGGAGCAGCATGGCAGCAACATCAACTCCCTTCAACCTGAGTAAGACCTTTTCCCCTCCTGCAGCCTCCTACTCCCATTCCCTCAGCCGCTGCTCTGATCCCGTCGTGCACAAGCTGGACCCTACAATGCAAGGGGAAACTCAGGGGAAGAAGGAAGCTGAGGCAGGTGCTGCAACTGAGGATCTTCAGCAGCAACCAGGAGGAAAGGGAAGGCAGAGCCTTGTTACCGGTTACCAAAGTATGTTGCAGCGACAATTTCACCCACGGCAAATGTCCCACCACCATCGCATTAGCTCCGCCCCACCCACAAGCCATCTAACTACAACCCCCTTAACAGATGCTGGAACCAACTTGTTAAGCAGCAGGAGGCTACCCTCAGCGGGCCCTCCCGCATCATTTCCTGCCCCTTGTGCTCTTCATGAGGACCCCACAACTAAAGCAGCCCCTCCTTCCTTTTCACCTGATCCTTCATCAGCAGCCACCCCCAACACCCACTTGTTCACCAACACGCCGTTCAATAGCCAAGTGGCTGCACAAGGTTTGCACCGGGAGCTTCATGGTGAGGCCTTCTACCCCATTACTGAGGGCCAACCTGCCCCCCCTGCGCCGCCTCTTCCGCCTGAGGGAAATAGTTCTGGTACTGCTTATCGCAATGCTTTGGGACCAGCTACTTCAAGACTTGACACTCCACCCCCCCGCTTTCAGCAGTCGCAGCAGCAGCAGCAGCAGCAGCAGCAGCAGCCATGTCCCCTGTGCTCGCACTCCACCTGCCCCTGCTGTGGCGCGTGTGTCGGGATTGGGGCAAAAGAAATTCAGCAACGGCATGTCCAGTACCTTGGAAATCCTCTGCTCACCGCGCATTCGCGCTTGCACCCAGATGGCCTATTACGCAGGATGGGTGGGGAGTGTCAGGAGGAGCAGCCGCACCCTGGGTTAGACAGGTCAACTCACCGACAGGTGAGTGCGTTTCTCGGTTTTGGCCTTCAATCGTCGTAGCTGTGTTTTCCTATTGATGCAGCAGGTTTTGCCCATTCTACTCCTTGCCTCTGTCTTATTGTGCCTTGCCTCTGTCTTTTAAGTGCATCTGCCTGATTTGGTGGAAAGCCGCGTGACTCCATTCGTCACGTAGTGCAGACCCATTACAACCTTTTTCCTGCTCCGATGATTTCCTTTTTCATACTGGATAGTAGCAATTGAAAAACGCAGAAGAGTCTGCTGAGATGAATCAGCGTACATGAAGGCAGGGTTTCTGCTCGTGCTCATGCTTACCATTTTTAATTCCTTTTGGGGCATACTATATATTGTGTTCACTTCGTGGATGCGTAATTTGATTGAAATAGGACTGCATACAAGCCTGCAAGTGAAGGGAAGACCATGCCATGCGATGACAAAGTTCAGTCTGAAAATGTTAGGCAAGCAAGAATTATATGCTATTTAACCCTGTGAATTTTGTGCCGCAGGGATCGTTATTGAGCCGCCTCATGCTCGGGGCTGGAGGAAGAGGTCCTGGGGGGGGAAGAGGAAAGGGCCAAGCGGGAGCAAGCAGGCTTGCGTCTTCTGCTCTGGGCAGGTCTTCCCTTGCTATGGGCTCAAATCCTTTTGAAAGGTAGAGTACAAGTGTTGTCACAAACATTATTTAGAGCATCTAATTGCAGCATCTTGTTCAGCAATTCCTTAAGCCAAGTCCGTCGGAACAACAAATATTCTGGGGCTCCTCAGCCCAACTTGGATCCGCACCAGCAAAGCAAGGCATGAACCGGCCCAGCTAGAAATTGTAATATGGTAATCCCCAGGATTACGTCTGCCATGGCGTGGAACCCGACATGAAGCGTGCAAGCGCAACTCACAGATGAATACAAGGACGTGCTGAAAAGTGCCCCGGTGATATATTAATACATGGGTGTATTGCCCACAATTGCTACATATGAGCCCGCCACTCAAACCCACGAGAACGCGAACTTGAACTTGCGGGGTGAAGTAACGGGTTTGCTTTGCTTTTGGTTGAGGTTGCTCCTTACTTCTTTGGCTTCAATTTACATGTCCAAAGCCCGTCCGCAACCTCCGACCATTTGAGCTTGCACGCCTCTGCCTAACAGCAATCACCCGCGCGCGGCAGAAATCTGTATAGAACGCTGAGCTTGCACGCCGCTAGATGTATAAAACGCTGAGCTTGCACGCCGCTCCAGAGCAGGAGTAAATTGGCATGCGTGCTCAGCAAAGCATAATCAAAACAGCTATTGACGGGCTGGAATTCCTCTTGTTTGATGATTTTGTTTAAAAAATTGTAGGTATTAGCGCGTAATTTGCTTGCTTGCCCTGGCCCCCCCCCCTCTCTCCCGTTCACCCTGCCAAGATTTGCTCAGCAGCATACCCATATTTTTTACATCACTTCTTTCTTGATTGCCTTGCTCCACCCCCCCTTCACCCTGCACAAGAAATGCTCTACGCCAGCCTGTCTACGCACACATAATTTGTCCCTCCCCGTATCATGGCTTGTCAGCTACTGATTATTTTTTGTTGTCGACTTCAGGCAATTTACATCAAACAAGAAACATTACAAACCATGTTGGCTGCATCTTTCATATTTGCAGGTATCATAATTTGGGGATGGCGTCCATTCCTCTGCAGGCTGAGTATCTCGGATCAGGCCTGTAGTATCATAGTATCACAGAGACAAACGTTCGGTAAACATTTAGTGCTGCTAAATGTTTGTCCTGGAGCCTTTTTCATATGTACATATAGCATAGGGAACAATTATACGAGCGCAGCAGAGGTGTTGCTGTGTTGGCAGGTTGGTCTGCATCATTTGTTCACACGCTTATCATCATCAATGCACTTATTTCGTTGTGTGTAAAAAGAAATTTGTGGATTTGTGATTAGAGCATGTTCTGTTGTCTATTCATGAGCGCATGCATGTCTGCTGTTTGGTTTTGCTTTGTTACAGGAAGACTGTCGATTGTTTTTATTTCAATTAAGACCTTGGCGAGCCCATGACAATTTTAGGCAAACATATCTTGGCCAGAAACTGAGATTTTTTTTCGTTTGCATAGTCTAATGGCAGCGAATGTTATAACTTCAAGCGAAAAAGGGAGAGCAGTTGTGTTGACCAAGCAAGAACATGCTATGAAGAAATAATACAGAACTGTAGCGTCACTTGGTTCACTTTAATATCAAAGATCTCGAGTTTAAGTGTAATAAGCTGAACTCAGCACCAAAATGACTCCTCTCCTTATTTGATTTTGAGGGTATTACACAGATTAAGGGGTGATAGCAAATTTCCTACTACGCTGGAAGAAAATGAAAAGAGCGCAAATAGTGTAAACATGGATTAGGAAAAAGAAGGCAAGTAGCAAAACAGGTTGGACGTAAAAAGAAGGCAAGGGAGGAGCCCGAAGGAAAAAGGTTCAGGCGGAAATTTTGGGGATCCAAAGAAACCACACACCGTCTCCGTTATGCAAACGACAGCCGCTACGCGACAAAAATGTCTCACCACTCGCTACTTATGCAAAATGCATCACGTGCATAGATGGCAAGATTATGAGTGTCTTAAAGCTCAGAAGAGGGCTTCATTTTTCGTTAGATGCTATAAGTTTGTATATAAACAAATATATTTGCTTCATTCACTTTAGGATCAGGATCTGGTAGGATGTCTATTTTTGGGGGAGGGGGGGTGGGGATTACCAACGCACGTGTACGGAGGTGTTTGACTTAATGGCTAACATTCTGTTTCACGAAATGGTTTTGTGTGGGTAACGACAGCTGAAGATATCGTTCTAAACCTTTGGCAGTTGCCTGTGTCCCTGTCTCCTTATTAAGAATTGTGAGAATTGTGAGGATGCATAAAAGAACTTATGAATATAAAGAACTCTTGATAGTATGAATTGTTTGAAAATACACCCTTGTCTGATGATCTCCTTTGCTTGCTGTTGCAGCTGCAGCTCAAGTTGCCCCCCCAGCCACAACCCCCTCTCCTCTCCCCTGAATTTTCGGCTGCCCTCTTTGCGGCTGCCACACAGCAGCTGCATCAGCAGCAACAGCAGCAGCAACAGCAGCAACAGCAGCCGCAACAGCAGCAGCAGCAAGGCGTCATTTCGGGGCTGCCAACCAGCTCTTCTCCTCACGACGCCCCCCCCCTTCTTTCTCTAAGCAACAACTTGACGCGCTGCAAGCCCTCGTGTCTGGAAATGGTCAGCCCCATGGCCAATCTTTTCGCACGACTGGTGCTGCAACTACCAGCATCAGCAGCAGCGCTGACCTTGCCCACAGCCTGATGAGCATCACGCCGCTCAACATGGACCCCACACACTTCAGCGACAGGCCAGACCACTTA
>Ga0307963_1002948_pt1 | contig 13473 bp, 12 predicted proteins | sample OrgLakmetagen594_FD_201829 | JGI IMG/M metagenome (GOLD analysis project Ga0307963, IMG submission 201829) | Saline water microbial communities from Organic Lake, Antarctica - #594 | ecosystem: Environmental > Aquatic > Non-marine Saline and Alkaline > Saline | place: Antarctica: Organic Lake...
CATTTTGGGCCAAAACCTGCCTGCTTGACAGAGGTTTTTTTTTGGCGCCTCTGTGGTAGTTGTCATTTTATGCTAGATAAGTTAAGGTTACATCACTATATATGCCTCAAAGGGCATCTCAGCAGAAGTTTGGAAAAGGCCTGAACTACACCTGGCTAAACAAAAGAAACAGAAGCTAGAGGAAACATGAAACTGATGTATGTAGAAGAGAAAAGTTGTAGCACTCCTCTCTGACTCAGAGGGTCCTCCTGCCTGATATTTCTGACCAATGTTTTCAATTGGCTTGCTCACTCGATCGATTTCTTCCCTTGCAAACTCCCTTAAACTTCACGCATATGACCTGATTGCCACACGCCTTTTGCCTCCCAGGCTTGCTGGACATTTTCTTGTTCATCTACGTTGGCATCACTTTGTTCACCCTGGAGATTTTCAGCATCTGGCGATTTGCGGTAGGTGTTTGATGTTTGACCGCAAAAGTCTATAAAGCTGGCCGAAGCTGCACAAGCTTGCATGGCTGTATGTTCTCACAAATTGCTGGGCACGCACATTCATCTAACGGTGTCTCTCCTATCACCATCATTGCTGTGGGTCAAATCAAAGGCATTGCATACCAGAAAAAGTGGTCTTTATAAAACAACACTGATACTAGACAAGCTGTTCGTCCCATTCAGCTGCACGCCAAGGTCATGATTAATCATTGTGGGAACCAACAACACACAGTGAAAACCAATCCCCTTCAATTTTTAAATGCGTTGATTTTTAATTGCAACATTCTTGCAGGCCCTGTGCTTGATTTCCATAGCAGTTGGGCGCATGGCTGGAATCCTGGCTTCTGTCGTGGTGCCTAATTTCCTGCGCCCTCCTGCACGGAAGATAAGCCCTAAAGTCCTGGTGCGTGTATTACCTCTTTGGTCTGTTCTCTTGTTTGATCTACATGCATGCTTGTATTTACTTAATGTGCACCGTGTTGTTTTGCTCTGGTAGTTTCACCTTCCATGTAAAGTGCAGTAGGCCACATGCATGAGCATGTTTGCAAACTCTGTCTTGAATGCCAGCTTCAGTCTGGAGTGGTGCGCTGGAGAACTAGCTAGCCTGGAGCGATGCTTCCACGTTTAATGCATCTCATGCTGGAGCAGTGCTCCCAAGTTCAAAGCTGCCACGTTCAATGCTCCCACGTTCAATGCATCCTGCTCCCACGTCTGATGCTCCCACGTTCAATTCCTGCTCCCACGTTCAATTGCTCCCACCTTCAATGCATCCTGGAGCGATGCTCCCACCTTCAATGCAGCTCAAACTTTGTGGACTTGGTACCAGTATTGCCTGATGCAGAAGCAGAGATGGTGACCCTCACAACCTGGACTTCCTTTGTAAGCACGCGTGTGGCCGTAGATATGTTGTCTTTGAATGCAGTGGCCATAGTTACGTTGTCTTTGGATGCAGTGTGCCATTACAAGGCCATAGTTATGTTGTCTTTGGATGCAGTGTGCCATTACAATACCATAGTTGTGTTGTCTTTGGATGCAGTTTGCCATTAAAAGGGAGGCATTGGTATGACAAGAAATGATTACAGATCTAAATCATCAAGCTGTTGTTATCCTTGAATCTGAGTATGCCCCTGTTTCCTTGTTCTATTCAAGCAGGTGCTGCCCTGGTGTCTAGGCCCCAGATGAGCAATGTCTCTCGCCCTTGCTGATAGACAGAGTTGAGAGTACGCAAAGCTTTGCAAGCTTCACCCTTTGCTGTGAAGTTACTTTAGTGGCGGTCAAGTTTCAGAAGAGCAATGGCCGTTGCTCCAGCAAACACACACACATACACACACACAAAAGGGTCACGCAGACCTTATTTTGGACGGTATCAAAACATGACATTTGTTGCATCCTTAACCTTTTGCTCTGCAGTTTTTGATGTGGTGGTCAGGCCTCAGAGGCGCAATGGCCTTTGCCCTAGCGACACTCGCAAGCGATAGGTTCGGAGTGAAGGGCGAAGTGATCCGGACCTGCGTTTTCTACATCGTAAGTTGCAGCTCTGTCTATGGGGTTAGGGTTCGCACTAAATTGAATAGCCGCCAATGACTTGTATTTGCCAGGTATTTAGGGGGACTTTATCTGTGATGCTGTCTGCTCTGTAATGGTATGCTTAAAACGTTAACTAGTGTCCACCAGGCACTCAGAAAGGTACGTGATTTTTCAAAGGGGGTCATCTGAGGATTCCAATGAGAGTACTTTTGAAATGTGAATTGAGTATGGGCGCCGGAGCTGGCTACTTTTACGCTCAGCACCCAGATGCAGCTGCATTGAACACCCAAGCTTGAAAGTAGCCAGTAGCGGCGCACACGTCTAATTGCCCGTGGCATGAACCCAACATTTCACTGCCAATCCGCCAGATCTCACCAACATCTGCACTAATCTGGACCCTTTTTAAATCAATGATGTTCTTTTGGCTAATGTCATTGCAATGAAAACGTAATGAATGGAATCAATGTGATGCTGTCTGCTCTGTAATCAGGGCTGTGCTTATACGCCGTATCTCCATTTTCGGACCGTATATCCGGTACGGTTACGGTACGGTATGGTCCAAAACCGTATGATACGGTCAAAATGAAAATACGGTACGGTTCCGGTACGGTACGGGAAACCGGTCGACCGTGCAAGCTTGCATGGCCACCCGTTTTGAGGCGCGTGCCCGCCCGCCACTCAAAATTTCTGTCCCAACAACTATCATTACATTAAACTCATAATAAAGGAATGAAACAAAGATGAATTGAGGCCCAACACAAAAGAGGCAAAGGCAGGCTTTGGGGGAGGCCAGCCTGTCTGACCCCCAGAGCCTGCTGAGGGCCCCTGCATACCCCCCTGCAGCAGGCCTTTAAGTGGGCCAGTTAGAAGCAGGCAAGGGTTAGGGAAAATGCCTGGGTGTGGGAGCCTGCTTCGTTTGACAAGCGTCCAGTTCCAGCAGCAGCAGGAGCAGCAGCAGCGGGGGGTGACCAGGAAATGGCAGAGGAAGAAGAGGCTGCAGCAGCCCCAGCTCCAGCAGCAGCAGCACAACCAGCAGCAGCAACAACAGCGGCAGCAGCGATGGAGGTTAAGTATGCTAAGCACTGCCCCAACGTGAGGTCAGCGCACGAAGCCCGCATGAAGGAGCACCTGCTCAATATCAAGATGTGTGGCTTCCTATCCTCTACAGCAGCAGCTGAGTGCCCAGCAGAAGAGGTGCAGAGCAAACTCAAGTCCCTGAGGCAGAGCAGCAGCAGCACCACCGAAGAATTAATTTTTTGACTGAGGCTTTCAAAGTTTGGACCGTACCGTACGGAGTACCGTATTTTACCGTATATACGGTCTAAAACCGTATAAATACGGCTGTACGCCATATTTCCGTACCGTACCGTATAACCGTACACCGTACCGTACACTGTCTGTAATGGCACGTCCAAATATTCAGCTTGTGCTCAACAGGCATTAACAAGGGTACGTTATTTGTGATGCTGCCTGCTCTGTGATGGTACGACCAAATCGTCAGCACTGTCGTGATGAGTTTGTCGCTTAGCTATATGCCGTGCCTATCATGCACATCACCCTGCTTAAATATTTGCTTTGGTACCAGGAGGCTCCAGCAAGCATAACCAGATTTGAACGGCACGTGTCAAATCAATTAAGAATTATATATTTGGAATCCTCTCGTGGACATCTGTCGATTGATATAAGTACGGGTCCAATTGGAGAGGGTGAGGGAGGGGGGGTGTCCGAGTTTTTTGCCCCCCCCCTCCAAAACTCTACTTGGCCACTCCTACGAAATACTAAATTTATTGTTGGAATCCTCAGTTCAAGCCCAGTCGATTGGCACCCTTTTTGGGAAAATTGGGTTAAGGGGAGGGTCTGTGGACATGTCCAAAGGTCAGAGGCACACGCACTCGAGTGCAGGCCGCGGGGTGAATTAAGCCAATGGAGCAGCAATTCACCCCAAACTTACAGGAAAGTGCCAGCGTGAGATAGTCAGTGGAATTCTGAAGAAATAGAAGCAATGTGGGACTGTGCAAGCCAGTTATGGATGCCTGATAGGTCACGTGTGCATGGGCGTCCGTATCTCAGTATTTGCTCCACAACTCTGCAACACTTCATATTCAGGTCTTGATAAGTATGCAGATGGATGCCTATTTTAAAAGGAGCAGATTGGTACCCTTTTTGTCCGGGTGGGGTCACCGGAAGGGGGGTTTAGGAGGGGGGGGGGTCAGGGGGGTCCAGCCCAGAAATCATACATGCCTACACATTTTTTCTTGAGCCTTCTGTTGGTACGCTAAAAACTTTTTTGCAGGCGTTCATGATCGTCGTCTTCAACAGCGGCACAATCAGACGGATACTCAATCCGTCTCAAATGACCAAAGCTGATCGGGACCACCCGCATCCTGGAAACTTGTTTGCAGGCCTTCCTGACCGTCGTTTTCAACGGCGGCACAATTGGATGGCTGCTCAAGGTGTCTCGGATGACTGAAGCTGATCGCTTGGCAGGGCTAGACAAGAAGTCGAGCCTTGCTCCCGTGGACGAAGAGCAAGAACCATCTGATGGATTAGGTGTGTGTGTTGATGGCAAGCTCACAATGATCAGGCTAGGTATGTGTGTGTCCGTATTTATGTCAGTCTGTTGCGTATATGTGCATTGGGGAAGTTGCTGATGGAGAATTAATCGTTTAATGTAGTAAAAATTTGCATGCAACTACCCTTCCGTGCACTGACTGTAGCTGTATGCACCTACAGTGGTGTATGCTCTTAGGAAGAACCTGCATGCGCTGCAATGAATAGGAGAGCACCTGCAGTGACTGCAAGCTGTTGCAAACAACCTGTATGCGCTGCAATGAATGTGAGAGCACCTGCAGTGGCTGCAAGCTGTTTTGGTGAACCTGCATACACTGCAATGGATTTGAGCACCTGCAGTGGCTGCAAGCTGTTGCAATGAATCTGTATGTGCCGCAATGAATTTGAGAGCACCTGCAGTGGCTGCAAGTTTTTCCAAACTACATGTATGCATTGCAATGGATGTGAGAGCACCTGCAGTGCTGCAAGATATTTTGGTGAAGCTGTACACGTACCTGCAATGGATATAGGCACTTACAGTAACTCTGCCTTCAATATAAGGTCGCCTTGTTTTGCAAAACCTTGTACAATGAACAGTCAGGGTTATCTAACCAAGATTTCCTAATAAATAAATATGAGAAAAGCCTTGTGCTCCAATTTTCACACAACTCTCAGTCTAGAACGGCTTGATACACATTAGACGACATGCACCAAGCTAATACCTATTAGCATTGTTTCAAAAGGTAGCTTATTTCTCCGGCATTCTGGGAGTGGAATTCGCCTGCATGATGCTCATATCACATCAAGCTCTCTCTATCTTTTCTCCCAGTAAAACCGAAGTGTACAACCCTTCATACTTCTCTCCTCTGCACAGATGCCAATGTTAAGAAGAATTAGTTTGTCATTTCATACCATAACACACACACACACAAACACACACACAGATACACACACATAAGACACACGCATACACACATAAGGCACACGCACACAACTAAATACTATACGCAGGACATCCCTCCCAAACACCCTCCAGCCCAACCCACCCAGCAGCACCCCCCCGCAGCTACTTTTTCACCCTTCCTGAATCCATTGAAGAGCACCAGCCTGCCAAGACAGATAAGATCGACTCACCAAGGACACCCACAACAATTGCTGCAGTCAATGCAGACTCTTCTCAGGGTTTTATTTTCACACCCCCCAACCCCTTGAACCAGGTGTGTACGTGTGTGCATGTGCGTGTGCGTGTGCATGGGCGTGCCCATGCGCATATACATGCATGCGTGTGAAAGTGTGTGTGTGCATGATCGTGTGCTTGTGCATGATCGTGTGCTTGTGCATGCATGCGTGTGTGTGTGCGTGAGCGCGTGCTTGTGCACAAGCATGTGTGTGCATTGCCTACTTCCTGGTGACTCTATGGCCTAAAAACACCGAAACGAAAAGGGAATTGAGAGATTTCACCCACTCCTTTTGTGAAAGGGAGGTGTGGTCTACAGAGACACTATGGCACTACAGTTGCAGCAGCCAATCCAGGAAGAACTTGGTGGGGAAATCCTTATGTACACTGAAAATTGGTACATAGGTAACTGAAAATTGGTACATAGGTAACTGAGAATCGGTACATAGGTAATAGGTACAACAAAAATCGGTCAACAGTGGCACCACAACATCACACTCGCAGCCGGCAAGAAAAATGCATAACAAACCTTTCCCTTATGTACCATGAGAATCAATTACGCAAACACTGCAATGCGTAAAAAAGAGGAACCCCCCCCTTTATGCGTCATGTTTACGACAATCGATCTTCAATCGCACCACAAAACCGCACTTGCAGCAGCAGCCGTCACCGACTCCTCGGGACTACACCTTCTCTCCCCCCAACCCCTTAGATGCACAGCAGCCTCCTAACAGTGCACCTCCGCGCTCCGTTAGCACACGTCTGGGGGCATTGTCCCTACCCATTGCCAGGTACTGGGGCAGTGCATGCAGCCATCTTTTGGTTCCCTGTCCTGTGTGCAAGCCGTGCTACTTACTGTGTGTGTTTTGTGTGTGTGTGCGTGAGCGTGTGCGTGCGTGTGTGTGTGTGTGCGTATGTGCATATGTGTGTGTGTTTGTGCACTTGCGTGTGTGTATGCATGTTTATTCAAAAGTATATGTGCAAGCTTGTGTGTGTATGCATGTATACATGTGTAGGTAAGAGTGTGTGTGCACTTGTGTGTGTATGTGTGTGTATAAGAGTGTGTGCTAAATCTGCAAGTTTGTTGTGCTCATTTCGATCCGGATTCCAACCTTGGAGGCCTTCGGTTTATTAAGAGCTTAGAGCACCACCCTTGGACTGCTGCTTGCTTTTCAATGCTTGGACACTTGCGGAGCACTTGAAGTGTCGTGTCAGTCTTGTCTAAGAGCACTTGTGCCTTATGTGAGGAAATTGTCGAAAAGCACTTGCACCTGTGTGTGAGACTTGTTGCACCTGTGTATGAAATGTTGAAATGTTGCACCTGGATATGAACGAAATTTGCTGCACGACGACCCTTCTCAGGCTGGTGAAGGCATCAACGCTGAATGGCACGTGCACTGTAACTGATGGCAAGTCTTTACTGTGCTGTGTTGTTCACCACATCAAACAGGATCCAGCGCCGCTCCCGACCCGCCCCAACCCCGCAACGACGACCCTTCTCAGGCTGGTGAAGGCATCAACGCTGAATGGCACGTGCACTGTAACTGGTGGCACATCTTTAATGTGCTGTGTTGTTCACCACACCACACAGGATCCAGCGCCGCTCCCGGCCTGCCCCAACCCCGCAACGACAGGCCCCTCAGGCCGGCGGGTTGTCGATACTTGATCGGATCAGCAGGCAGCCACGGCCATTAGCGTCACCCAGGTACTCTATTTCAATAACAGATATGAAAACCATTTCAATTAGACATGAAAACCATTTTAATGACAGAACCAAAAACCAAGTCATTGTACAGAAATATTTTAGCTCGTTGGTTGCATCTTTCCCTCGTTTTACCTTCCCCCCCCTTACTTTATAAGATTTGTAGTGGCTAGCACTCAGCCCAGCCACGCTTCACCCAAAAAGGGGGAATTAATGCCCCTTTCCTGAATTACACATCTGAGGTCACCCAAGTGGTTTCAATAAATTAACTTAACACTCATAAAAATTAATGAGTTTGGGGTCAAGGGTGTGAGTGGGGGGCTGGATTTGTACCATTCCCTGCCAGAAAAGGTGGCTTGGGTCTGCTTGGGTGTAGAAATGCAGGTTTTGGTCTGAGTTTCCCCCTTTTTTTGTTCCCAGACAGGTTTAGGGTCAAACCATACCCATCAAAGCAAAAAAAGGGGGGATGGAAATTTGCCCCTAAAGGACTTGGTGCGTGGGCCTGTTTGCTGGGCAAAAGTGGTACATGTCTGGAAATCCTGGATACACGCTCTCTGGCCATCCCTGAGTGTCGGGAGCCCTTCAGTATGCTTCCAAGGCATGCCCTGTCAATCATTATGGTCTGGAATGCTGTTCATGATAAATCTTTGAAACTATTTTTTTCCAACGTTTTGAATAGAACTTTTATTAAAAGAGTTAGACTGTTTTAACTCTAAATTATTAGACGTTGTAGTTTTGGAGATGGGCACCGACAGCTCAGATTCTTAAACCTGTTCAAGGATTTGTGCTCAGCTGTCTAACTTCAAGTCCGACTCGACCAAATGACTCCGTTGCAAGTATACCATAAATAATGACGATCTCACCCCAGGAGGAGCTGTGAGCGGGCCATTCCAGGCCATGACATTGTCAAGTTCTACAGCTTTTGATATACGCTGCTCATCGCAAAAATCACCTTTGCAATCAATGCATCTCGCTCAAAGCCTTGTTTTTAAGTAGTTCCCTGCCAAAAGGGGGTCAAAAACCGGACCTTCACCAAATTATCCGCAATATTATTGCAAACACCCCTGGTAAGTTGATGGTACCGGGGAGAACACGCGAGCCTCATTTGCTGCTAAAGTTTGCCCCATTCCTTAACCCTCCTCTATGCCCCTGTTGTGTGCATTTTTTAACCCTCCTTATCTTGTATGGATTGTCTGTGCCCCATTTCCTCATTCCTTTTGCTGAAATCCTTTCCCATCTATTCTGCGGCTTGATGGTGCCCCATCCCTAAACCTCTCTTCCACCTTTTGAGGCCCAATTTCGCCCCATTCCCTCTTTGCAATTGCGTGTGCACAACCATCCAGAAATAGCAGCAGCTGGTCGGTATTTGTCGTACATATAGTGGGCATTCTGGAATAGGATGAAAGGACCTCATGCTCGTTCTAAAAGTGAGAACCTCATAGTTTTTTGGCCGTGTGCTTGTGTCTCTAGTTGTGATTCTGTGTCTATTTCCATAAGGTGGCAAGAATCGCAGGTGTACACGATGCGTAAGGTTTTCCAGAACCGTACGCACACCTATTATTTGGACGTTTGTACGGTTTCTCTGTTAGGAATATCTTGTGCACACCATGTATACACACATGTATGGTTCTGGCCAACCCTTACTGTACACACCATGTACATACATACATGTATGGTTCTGGCCAACCCTTACTGTACACACCATGTACATACATACATGTATGGTTCTGGACAACCCTTACTGTACACACCATGTACACGTACACACATGTATGATTCTGGCCAACCCTTACTGTACACACCATGTACACACACACACACACTCACACATGGTTCTGGCCAACCCTTACTGTACACACCATGTAAACGTGCAAACATGTATGGTTCTGGCCAACCCTTACTGTACACACCATGTACACGTACACACATGTATGATTCTGTCCAACCCTTACTGTACACACCATGTACACGTACACACACATGGTCCTGGCCAACCCTTACTGTACACACCATGTACATACACACATGTATGATTCTGGCCAACCCTTACTGTACACACCATGTACATACACACATGTATGGTTCTGGCCAACCCTTATTGTACACACCAAGTACACACACACACACATGTATGGTTCTGGCCAACCCTCATTGTGTAAGAACACCCTAATCGAGGAAGGATTCTTGGCCGAAAAAGCAAATGTTCTGTTACAACGGCTTTTTCGTTCCCCCCCCCCACACACACAGACATGCAAATGCACAAACGATGTGCACACACGTACACACATGCTCACACATCCGCACACACTCACACACACGTCTGCACACACATACACACACACACACATACACACACACATACACACACGCACACACGTGTCTGCTCACACGCACGCACAAACATTCACACATACACACATTAATGTGTGCTCGTACACACACACTCACAGCTATTCTCCGTGGGAGGACGAGCAGCGCATGCACGCCCCCTTAAATGCGCATTCTTACAAGCCGTGGGAGGGAGCGGATGACATTGAACGACTGTCGTCTCGTCCTGGCATAAGGTGCAGAAGTAGTGTAGGAATGCCCTTTTCCGTACCGTCATTTGACTTTCATCAGGATACGGTCTCAGGTCAAGCCTGCAACCCTCCTGATCCCCGTTGCTCTTTTTCTTTGTGGTGGAGTTTCACGGTGCTCAGCACCCAAGTGGCAAAGTGGCTCATTGTCCTTCATTGATGTGAGGAGTGGCTCATTTTCCTTCATTAATAAAGTGGCTCATTGTCTTTCCTTAGGAGTGGCTCATTGTCCTTCATTATTGTCCTTCATTAATGTCCTTCATTATGTCCTTCATTCATGTCCTTCATTAATGTCCTTCATTATTGTCCTTCATTATTGTCCTTCATTAATGTGAAGATTGGCAAAGTGGCTCATTGTCCTTCATTAGAATGTGAGGAATGGTCTTCACTGCCTGCGTGGTTTTCTTTAGAGTCCACACTGCTTAAAACAATCGTTCACACCATGTCAAATTGCTCAGAACAATCATTCACTGATTTTCTCAAGTCCACACTGAATAGAACAATCATTCACACAATGTATGCCTTGTCTTCATGTATAAATGTGTGTGTTTTGTGTGTGTGTGTGTGTGCTCACAGGTATCGCTTAGGCACTCGGTCTGCACCCATAGCCAAGCGCAGTGTGGGCTTACTAGGTACCCAGTCAGTGAAGCAAGGCGAGGACAACCCCAGACGTGCACGCGTCCACTACCAGTGGAGGCAGCAGCAGCACCAGATGGAGGTGGTGCAAGAAGAGGTGCGGGCCCGGCTCTTAATCGGGCTGTTCTAACTGGGCTATGAATGAAGAGTAGGATGAAGAGCAAGCTGTTTGGATTGAGTTTTTCATGCGAAGCTGGACAAATGCTTGGGGCGCGCATTGCAGTCACCGTGGTGCCTTTGAATTTTGTTTATGGGTTTTCTTTATGGTTCCACATATTGGGTTACCAAGTGCTGGTGGATTTTCTTCATGAGTTGCACATTGGGGTTAAAGTGCTGTTTCCTTTTTTCTTGGGCGACATGTATTGGGATTACTGTAGTGCTGGTGATTTCTTCATGGGTCGCGCACTAAGGTTCCTGCAGTTCTGTTGGTAATTCTTCATGAAGTACGTACACTGGGGTTACCATAGTGCTGTTGGTGTTCTTTATGGGTTTTCTTCCTAGGTACGTATGTTGGGTTACCAAGCGCTGGTGGTTTTTTAATAGGGTACGTGTATTGGGTCACCACAGTGCTGGTGGTTTTTAATAGGGTACGTGTATTGGGTCACCACAGTGCTGGTGGTTTTTTAAAAGGGTACGTGTATTGGGTCACCACAGTGCTGGTGGTTTTTTAAAAGGGTACGTGTATTGGGTCACCACAGTGCTGGTGGTTTTTTAAAAGGGTACGTGTATTGGGTCACCACAGTGCTGGTGGTTTTTAATAGGGTACGTGTATTGGGTCACCACAGTGCTGGTGGTTTTCAAAAGGGTACGTGTATTGGGTCACCACAGTGCTGGTGGTTTTTAATAGGGTACGTGTATTGGGTCACCACAGTGCTGGTGGTTTTTAAAAGGGTACGTGTATTGGGTCGCCACAGTGCTGGTGGTTTTTAAAAGGGTACGTGTATTGGGTCACCACAGTGCTGGTGACCTTTCTTCATCGACCTTTCTTCATCAGTTGCACATTGGGGTTACCCCAGTGCTGGTGAGATTCCCGTCATTTCATGTGGGGAATGCTATCACGGCCTGCGCAGTTCTTTGCTTTTTGTTCGGTTGTAGAAGCAGTACCAGATGGAGATGGGGAGTAAAATAGTGAAAGTGCGGTTAGTGTAGTTTTGGGAAAGTGAGGTTAAGGCTTCCACATTAGGATTGAAATGTCTAAGCAAAGATCCTTTGTTACAACCAGTGACTGACGGAGGAGGGAGGGATATAAATAGAACCAGACAGGTGTGTGTGTTGAGGCAGCAGTGCTGAGTAGTTGGCTCGGGCACGCACTTCACGTTTTAGCAGTACCTGGTGACGGTGATGCAAGTACACTAAGCCTCTAGGAATAGGAAGCCACACACACACACACACGCACACGCACACACACACACACGCACACACACACGCACACACACACACGCACATGCATTGATAGACGGTTGTATATGGGACTCAAACATCTTCACCATCGATTACAGAATGCTTTTTGCAGAGCAAGGAAAACAGTCCTGTCAGTGATTGATCTATCTGAACGCACCAACCCGCAGGCACAAGCCGCTGAGTCAGCCAAGCACGAACGCACTTTCATGGAGTGGCTGCAGTCGTACAACCTTGTGTTTTACAACGCCATGATGTCGCTGGATGAACGGTTCCTTAGCAAGGTAGGAGCCTGTTTTCACCACAGCCATTTTCACCACTAGGGGACAACCCACAACCATCTTCACCACTAGCCTCATTGTCACCCTTGTTTTGATGATTTTTTTAGTTTGAGTGGTGAGTGTATTTATGGGGGGAGGGGTGGGGGCGTAGCGCGAGTCAAGTGTGATGCAAGTATGCAGCCTAGACTTCCTGAGCACTTCTTGGTCTTCATGGTATGCAAGCGTGCAATGGAGCAGAAGAAGAGCGCTCACAGTTTACCAGCATCGTGAACCATGCTTTACCATGCTGCCTTCCCCCTAAATCAGATCGCTTGACAATGGAACCAGCAACTCCCTTGCGTTTGTAAAAACAATTAGAAAATATACCTGAATTACAAGATCAGATTATCCAGCCCCAGCCATCTTTTTCGCCACACCTTTGTTGTCTATCATTGTTTAAGTCAGTCTAGGCAAAGGAATCTATCTCTAGCTTCCTGCCAATTGGGAAATGCTTTCGTAGGCCTTACCTTGCTGGAAAGGTACATTACAAACCGCAAAGTTACATTACGAATTAGATGCTGCCAATTGGGAAATGCTGTTGCAGGCTTTAACTTGCCGCAAAAGTTACGCAGTTTGGACCACCTAAAAATTCCCTGTGGTATTGGGAAATGCTGTTGCAGGCCTTAAATTGCTGCAAAGTTAAACAACAACAAATTAGACAACTTCGCCCAAAGATTCCCTACAGCAAACAAGAAAATGCAAGTGTTGTCTTGGTCTGTTTGCTCACCAATCCTTCAAAAGGCTTGTCTACTCAGCAATGGCGATGCAAGATTTGCATAAGGTTTGTATGGGAGTGCATTCAACTTCTGTACTGTACTGTCACATTCGGTGTCAATTCCGTATTCGCATTCGGTGTCAATTCTGTACTGTGCCGTCGCATTATGTACTGTTCCGTCGCATTCGGTGTCAATTCTGTACTGTGCCGTCGCATTCTGTACTGTGCCGTCGCATTATGTACTGTGCCGTCGCATTATGTACTGTTCCGTCGCATTCGGTGTCAATTCTGTACTGTGCCGTCGCATTCTGCACTGTGCCGTCGCATTATGTACTGTGCCGTCACATGCGGTGTCAATTCTTTGCATTTCAGCACAAAGTTTGT
>Ga0307963_1002949_pt1:2500-13469 | contig 13469 bp, 11 predicted proteins | sample OrgLakmetagen594_FD_201829 | JGI IMG/M metagenome (GOLD analysis project Ga0307963, IMG submission 201829) | Saline water microbial communities from Organic Lake, Antarctica - #594 | ecosystem: Environmental > Aquatic > Non-marine Saline and Alkaline > Saline | place: Antarctica...
AGTGGGTGAGGTAGTGTTGTAGGGACTGCGTACATAAGAATGAGTGAGTGAGTGTTACGGGGATGATGTGCATGCAAAACTGAGCGAGTGGGTGTTGTGAGGATGTGGTGTAAGGTGGTGATTATAATGCCTAAAAGCCTCCTTCCTGCCTGCACACACACAAACACGCACACACATACACACACATGTGCAAACGCACATACACACACATACACACACGCACACACACAGACACACATACACACACTAACACACCCATACACACACATTCACACATACACACATACATGTTTTTTGTACATACTCATACCACGCACACAAACGTGCACTTACACACAAACGCACACATGCACACACAGGCACGACGCTTCTTGCATGGCCGATGCGGCGAACGCGCTCCGTGCTTCTCATGCAAACTACTGGGGGTTGGTTCTTCCAGTGCAAACGGAGCAACAGCAGCAGCAACAAGCTACTCTTGCGCCCTTAGCTGAGGCACGTGTGGTGATGTCTGCATCCATTGATGCGGGGGAGGTGCCTAGGAGCTCAGGTATATGCACGTGCGTTTGTGTGTGTGTCTGTGTGTGTGTGTGTGTGTGTGTGTGTGTGTGTGTGTGTGCGCGCGCTTACACATGTACTCCTGGGGATATAAAGGCTGATTTTTCATTCCTTCCGTTACATATTTACGCACAGCTATGTACAATTAAATTTCACAAATTCACAAATGCACTGGCAGATGATTCCTCCAATGTACATTAAACGTACGGAAATGCTTAGATACACATCTCGTTACCATTACACACACACACGCACGCACATACACATACACACACACACACACGCACACGCACACACACACACACACACACACGCAGGTGGATGGCGGGAAGACGAGTCTCACCTTGTAGTCCTGGATGGTCTGCTAACCGAGCCTGAGCGTTCGGAGCTGCTTGACTGGCTCACTGCACCTGGTAGGTAGGGGTCGAAAAGAACATCTGAGCGTTGGATAAGGAACTGGAAAATTATATGAGCGCTCGAGGCTTGACTGGCTCACTACACCGCACCTGGTACGGAATTTAAAAAAGTTGGTGAGGAATATAAGAGCACTGAAGACTTGACTGGCTCACCGCACCTGGTAGGTAGGGGATAAAGAGAACATCCTGTCGATCGGTAAGCTTGCCATAGAAGCATGCAAGCATCTGTATGACCATCCCAAGTATATGGAGCTCTGTCGCAGGCCTCGATCATTCTGGGCTCCCTTCCAACCTTAAACCTCAAACCTTAACAAATCAAAAATGCGCTAAACCCTTTATAACTAGATCCTAAATGCATGTGCTCCGTCACAGGCCATGACCACTGTGGGCCTCCTCCTCGACCCTAACCCTAACTCTAGATTCGTAAACCTTTTACCCTCTAAACCCTAAAAAGCGACCAATGAAACCCCCGATAATAATCATGATTGGATCCCAAATGTGTGTGCTCTATTACAGGCCACGATCATTCTGGACCCCCTCCCCAAGACAAGTGGAGTTTGACATGCGTGGACAGAGAGGGCGATCAACCCACCTGGGGGCTGCAGCAGAAGATGTTAGACGCACTTGCTTGTGAGTGTACAGATGTGTGCGTGTGTGTGTAGCTTGTGTGTATGTGTAGCTTGTGCAGCTTGTGTGCTTATGGATGTGTGTGCGGGCTTGTGTGCTTATGGATGTGTGTGCGCGCTTGTGTGCTTATGGATGTGTATGCGCGCTTGTGTGCTTATGGATGTGTGTGCGCGCTTGTGTGCTTATGGATGTGTGTGCGCGCTTGTGTGCTTATGGATGTATATGTACAATATCCGTGTGTGTTAATGCATGTACAATGTCTGTGCATTAATGCATGCACAATATCCGTGTGCGTTAATGCATGCGCAATATCCTTGCGTTAATGCATGTACAATATCCGCATTAGTACATGCGCAATATCCGTGCGTTTAGGTATGTTTGTGTGTGTAAGCAACCACTAATCTGCATTAAACACGGCTTCCAGCTTTGCTGTGATTTTTGTATAAATCTCCTCTGCAAACCTTATCCCCCTGTCTCTCCTGTACTAACTATAAAATGTAGTAATTATGAATTGTACTAATTATATACTACTTTTATTGAACTACTTATGTTGTACTACCTTATTGAACTACTTACGTTGTACTACCTTATTGAACTACTTATGAATTTTAGTAATTTTAAATTGTAGTAGCCATTTGTGTACCTTGCCTGTCCCTGCAGACTCTGTCTTTCGCCAGCTCCAATTGTAGAACTCCCTCTACCCTCTTGCCCCTTTTCCACACTCCAATCATTAATACTCTCCAACCGCTATTAATCTCCAATCATTGGTAACCTCAACATCTGTTTCAGTTGATCCAAAGCCCCTAATGTTACACACACCACCTGCAGCCTCTCAGTAACCTTAGCAACTGGTTAAACTATGATTCCTTGCCCCTGATTTTCCACACTCCATCTGCAAGCCGCTCTCCTCTGACCTTTTATGCTGTAGCCATCTTGTCCTCCCCTATTTCCCCATATACTGTAGCCATTTTGTCCTCCCCTATTTCCCCATATACTGTAGCCATCTTGTCCTCCCCTATTCCCCCATATACTATAGCCATATTGTCCTCCCCTATATCCCCATATACTGTAGCCATCTTGTCCTCCCCTATTTCCCATATACTCCAGCACAGCTGTGCACACTGCAACCATGCATAGCCTCTCTTTCTACCCTTCCACCAACACCACATAAGCAGGGTCTCCACAACATCTTTGTCTGAGCTGCAATTCAGCCTAATATATTACATGTTTTTCAATTTCCAACCGCAGCCTCTCCCCCCCCTCCGGTAATTGCCCTCCAGACAAGACTGGCTGCCTTGTATCCAGAATACAAGCTGTGCCACATGCCGTGCGAGGCGCTGACTACTGGCTCAGGTACCGCAAATATTTAGGCGCTGACTGCTGGCTCAGGTACTGCAAATATCTAGGCGCTGACTACTGCTCAGTTACAGCAAAATGCCGTGCCGGGCGCTGACTGCTGGCTCAGGTACTGCAAAATATCTAGGCGCTGGCTGCTGGCTATATCTAGGCGCTGACTACTGCTCAGTTACAGCAAAATGCCGTGCCAGGCACTGACTGCTGGCTCAAGTACTGCAAAATATCTAGGCGCTGGCTGCTGGCTATATCTAGGCGCTGACTACTGGCTCAGTTACAGCAATATGCCGTGCCAGGCGCTGACTGCTGGCTCAGGTACTGCAAATATCTAGGGTCGGCCAAACCCATATATTTAAACACACACATATATATACGTGTATATGGTGTAGGTGTGGTGTACCGTATATGGTGTATGTGTATGTATGGTGTACCGCATGCGTGTATAAGGTGTAGATTCGGTACTTTGAGCAAGGAATTACCATACGTATGGTCATATACGGTGCGTACGTACGGTTATGGCCAACACAGTCTTTGATCTGCATGCACAAGCGTAATCTCAGACACGCAGCTCGTCTGCTCATGCGCTTGCAGTGGCAGGAAGTGTGCCCTTCCTTGTGGCTGCTTTTACAGTCCAGAGTGGGTAAATGTGAATCCACCAACAAAGATCATCACGAGTGACCAGCCACTTTCACATACACGGCGGGATTGAAGTCTGACACAGTTTGTGAAGATGCTGTGAAACATGAGGGCATGAGACTAGTTCCTTGTATCAACTGTGTCAATGTGTCGACTACTAATTTGTCTCACTGTGTCAACTGTGTCAATGTGTCGATCAACATAACATAACTGTGTCAATGTGTCGACTAGTTTTTTGTATCAACTGTGTCAATGTGTCGACCAACATAACATAACTGTGTCAATGTGTCGACTAGTTATTTGTATCAACTGTGTCAATGTGTCGACTAGTTATTTGTGTCAACTGTGTCAGTGTCTTTGCTGATCTGGTTGCAGAGGAGGATACGGGCGGCCTGTCTTCCTTTGTGGGAAATGCAGTGATACTAGTTATATGTGTCATAACTGTGTCAATGTGTCGACTAGTTATTTGTGTCAACTGTGTCAGTGTCTTTGCTGATCTGGTTGCAGAGGAGGATACGGGCGGCCTGTCTTCCTTTGTGGGAAATGCAGTGATACTAGTTATATGTGTCATAACTGTGTCAATGTGTCGACTAGTTATTTGTGTTAACTGTGTCAGTGTCTTTGCTGATCTGGTTGCAGAGGAGGAGACGGGCGGCCTGTCTTCCTTTGTGGGAAATGCAGTGATGCTTGGAGATCCCTGTGCTTGGCATGTGGACGCCAACCCGGCTTCTTTCCCTCCTTCCTCACCTTGGGTTGAGAGTTTTGGGTTCTACTACAACAGGTGTGGATGGGTTCTACTACAACAGGTGTGGATGGGTTCTACTACAACAGGTGTGGATGGGTGTGGGTGAAGGTGGGTCAGATGTGGGTGGGTTGGGTGTGTGGGCTTCTTTGTTTATGTATGCCTGCATGTTTCTACCTGAAGGATGTGCTTCAATTTGAGATGCGGGGTTTGATGAAGTTGGCAAGAAGATGGCTTTATAATTTGGCTTGACTCAGAGTTATTCTTTGCCACGTGGGCATCAAGGTAATGCTATTTGTAATTTTGCATGCTGCTTTTGCAATGTCGGACACTACCAAGTCCAGCTGTATATATAAAATGTATGGCATGGTGCCATATGCCTAGGGTTGGCCAGAACCGTACACATGTACACTGCATAAACTGTATAGACGTATATTTTGTGATTTTTCTGCTAAAAATACCGTATGTACACCGCATATACCTATAAATGTATGGTTCTGGCCAACCCTACATGTGCCCTTAAGAGGATGCAAACTGCTGTGTCCCAACGCCCCTCTCTGCGTCTGTAGAATAAATGCAAAGTTACGCAATCCCGGACTGAGCAATACAATCTGCAGCTCAATACCATAAATTCACTTTGCCCTTCCGTATTCACTGTAAGGACAGCACAAGTCTCTCTCTGTGTCTGTGCACGAGATGCAAAGTGATACAATCCACGATAAGGAACGGCTCTGTTTTAGCCCACCATACCCACCCTCTGTCCTTTTGGATATGATGCAGGGAGCAGTTCAAGCCCCTCTTTGTGTCAGTCCTGCTGTACTTGAACGAGTGGCCTGAAGAGCTGCACGCAGAGACCCTGTTTTGTGACCCGTCCTCCCAAACAGGCTTGTTCGTGCGGCCAGCGCCTGGAAGGTGTGGCTGGTGGTTCATTCTGGCTTAGGGCAGTGCCTTTGGTGATGGTTCTTTTTTGGTAGGGTAGCTGGTGTAGCCTTCAGTTTCCTTTAGATTGCAGGCTTTGTGTTGGTATCATCATCTGGAAGGGCAGCTGGTGGTCCATTTCTTAAAAAAGCATGAAGCGTAACAACACTGTAGTTGGTGTAGTGCAATCTTTTAGATTGCAGGTCTTGCGTTTGAGGCCATCACCTGAAAGGTTCAGCATCTGACCATTGCTATTTTTTAGGAAGCGTGACGTAGGCATGAAGTTCACTAGCAAAGACGCTTGTGAGGAAAGGCATGAGCTGTTTTGCTTGGTCCTAGAATGGCACGCAAAATACGTAACTGCGAAGCAGATGACACAGTATTAAAGTTCTTGCAGCTAAGATCTCACGTACTGCAAATTCCTTCCTTGTGCGTCGCAGGGTCGTTCTCATGGATCAAGTAAGTGGACGGAATAATGGTAGCTGTTGGTAGGTGCAGGCCAAAAATCTACGCAAGCAGTACAAGGCACTGCCCTCGTAGATGAAGATAAGGAGTCATTGAAGATGCCCTAGGGATTAACACCCCATGTCTTTCAACGTCCCGTATCTTTCTCTTCGTCACGCGATTCTGTTTAAGAAAGAGATCCAAAGGATGCAACAGCGTACACGGCATCCCTCACGCAAACACCTCATCAATTAGCGTAAAGTCAAGATGTCTATTTCTAGTGTAGAAGATGAAGGCTCCAATGCTCACGGTCAAAGTACTAGCTTAACGAAATGCCCGCCAACCATGCCAGCTTCCGTTGGGAGGAGCAGGGTTTTGTAAAGTGAGGTTACATCACTATATATGCCTCAAACGGCATCTCAGCGGAAGCTTGGAAAAAGTCTGAAACCACACCTGGCTAAACAAAAGAAACAGTAGCTAGAGGAAACGTGAAACAGACGGGGTTTTGTAAGACACAAATCTAAATAAGGCATAAGCTATGGGTACTGCTAGTCATGTTACGAACCATTTACGTGTGCGTAAGATGCAGAGCCATTCAGGATTTACAGGATTTACAAATAAAGCCATCAGTCAAAACGTGCGACTGCTAGGCTGCGTATAAAAAGCGTGTAAAAACTGTGATGATTGTTGGTGTAGCACTAAGATGCAGAGCCATTCACCATCTCGTTGGCATTGGCATCACTTGAGGGTTGATACGTATTAACAGTAGTTCGATACGTATAAATAGTGGTTCGATATGTATAAACAGTAGTTCAATACGTATGAAAAGTAGTTCTTCCTTTTCTGCAGGACATGACGCACAGAATCGTGGCCCCGTCAAAGGAGGCTGGAGCAGCACCCAGGTCAGAACGCTTAAATCCTCTTAACTAAAAGTAACTCCTGTGTTAATATCCTCCTGCGTGAATGTCCTGTGTTTATATACACCCGTGTCAATAACCTCCTTTGTTAGTACCCTGTGTTAATATCCAATACCATTGCAGCATGTACACGACTAATAGTCATTGCCTTTGCAGCATGTACACGATTAATATCCATTGCCTTTGCAAAATGTACACGGTTAATTTCCATTATCTTTGCAGCATGTGCACAATTTAACATATAAGCGTCGAGAGGCAGCTTAAGCGCCTGATTTAGAAATTATGGAGCAGGAAAGACCTTTGTTAGGACCTTGCCTTTTTTCCGCACTTTATCTCGTGTCTTGCATCCTCCTGCAAGTGAGCTTCTCATTTGCCATTTGCCATGGTGGGATTCTTTCACCACTTGATATGGTGGGTTTCTTGAGCCGTATGCCATGGTGGGCTTCTTCAACCACTTGCCACACTCACACCATCCAAAGCAAGCACACAATAAATGACTTCCCTGCCCTTGACAAAGTGAAGTGCGCTTTCCCTCTTCTTGTCCTTTAACTTTTTGTTTTGTTGTTCCTTGAATCGCTGTCCCTGGCTCATCAGGTATTCGCTGGTATGGAAGTTGGTGTTCTTCCCCAAAGGAGAACCCACCCTGCCTAAAAATGCCCTAGGCTCCAGCTCTAGCAGTGACAGCAATTATAACGGCAGTGGTCCTAGCACTAGTGGCATGGGCAGTGAATCCAGCAATAGTAATATTGACAGTGATGGTAGCAGCGGTGGCAGCAGCAATAATAGCAACGGCTTGAGTTTCACAGACAAGGTGGGAGCGGGTGAGCAGCAAGTAGGTGGAGGAAAGCTGCCTAGCATCTGTAGACCTGAGTGGGGGCCACCGCTACAATTTGGGTCAGCTGGGTCACATTTTGGGCAACGTGCCTGGTCAAAAAAGTAATGTCCATGTCAAGCGAGGCTGCATAACATGTGGGTGAGCCCTAAGACTGATCTAAATATAGGTGGATAGCGTTGTTTAGGTTTAGGTAGATGGAGGAAGTAGCGTCGTTTAGGTATAGGTAAACGAGCCTTAAGACTGGTTTGTTCAATTGGTTAGCTAACATGCTTATGCTTAATGGATGTTTTTGCCGACATTTTTTATTTGGCCAATTTAACAACAGTCCTCTTAAGCAAACTCGCTCTGTCAGACACACAATGTCTGAGGAGTCCATCCCTCCCTCATTTCTATACTTTGTTGTTTGAGTCGTCGCCTCATGGAGAAGAGAGATGGAGCACTACATGCCTATGTTGACTTCATGCCTGCCGGTCCATGTTTAAGCTGGTGGCTGTCATAATTTGTCCTGGCATATAAGGCGATAAGGCGGCACAAAAGTAGTTGGCAAGAAAAAATTTTAAACTGTTTCCTCCAGGCTTTGGCTCGTGCTCGTCAATCATACTCGTTTTGTGTTTCTGTAGAATCACCTTGCGAAGCTACCAATGTTTGAATGTATGCACAGTGCTATCAATGTATTCTTAATGCTCTATCGAAGTTGAAATGAAAGTATAGTCTTGCTTCCACGACCGCAACAGTCTGTTTTCTGGAACGAGAAAATCTCTATGATATCTCCCTTTTTATCCCTATTTATCCCTAACTGATTTGAATTATCCTAAGCTTGATGCTCGCTCTGTTGGTCTTAGATTTTCTGGTGGTTTAATTCCTGTGTGGACGTTTTCTCGCTCTTTTTAAGCAGCCAACGTGCAGGCTAAGTCTGTATGGCACACTCTCCTTCAGCACTTAAAATCCATCATTATAATACACAGGAAGGCTTTAATAAGAGGGCAAACAATATACGAGGCTGCTAAGCCTGAAACTCCTACAACGAACAGTGATTTGTCCGGCAGAGCAAGAAAAAAGACGGGTGCAAAAAATCGAAAGGCACAAACAATTTGTGCAACGTGCTGTGTTGGAATTAGTCCCTCAAAGCAATTGCCTACTCCATTATTATAAATCAGATTCAATGGACGTCATCTCATCCCATCCAACAGCAAATTATCGATCAATCAAATACTGGAGATCAATCAAAGTCCCAAATGTCAGCCAAGGAGGAAATGGCAGCTGTGCAGACACGCACAGGTATGCCATTGTTGGTGACACACACAAACACACAACAGACACATGCACATACGTGCACACACACACACACACACACGCACACACACACACACAGACACACACACACGCGACCAGCTTATTTACAATTCAGCGACAAGTCAGCGAGCCCACAGTATCCCGGAGCGGTTATTCACGCAAATGTCGACTATCGACTATGCTGCTAAACTTGTCCACCTGCCCTTTCCAGTACTGTTAACAACAGTCACTAGGAGCCGGGTCAGGCCGAGCCTGCAACCCTCCTGATCCCCAGCGATTAATTCCCCCCACTTTGTGGTATAGGAGCTCTCTTACAGCACCCAATACCAAAGTGGCTCCTTTCCCATGATTTATGTGGGGAGTGATGTGCCCCTGCAGTCCTTCTTTTTCGGGCAAAGTGCGCCGACTGTGCAGATGGAGAAGTAGAGAGGGCAGGAAAAATGATGTCTACTGCATCATTCCATGCTGTCCGTGCTGCAGCCTTTCCACGCCATCAAATGAGCTGGGCACTCCGCGTTCTGCCTGCATGACAGTATAAAGTGAAGCAGAGCTCCAATGGTCCATACAAAAAGAAAAGTGCACAGCACTGTCAGTACTCATTGGTGCTCTGCAGCACGCATAAGGGCTTTATGCTTGGGTGTTGTTGGCCAAGCGTAACTCCCCCCTCCTGCATTCAATGGAATTGAGCCGGAGTAAAACTTTTCAGGCATCAAAAAATACTCCCCGGGTAAAGAAGAAGAAAAAACTGCGCAGGCAGTGAAAAACCACTCCAAGTAAATCAAGGAAAAGGAGCCACTTCGGTACTTTGGTTTATACAAATCACCAATGATGCATCATCGCGTGGCCGGGCTGCATCCGTTCCTGGTTGACCCCGGACATTTATCTACAAATTATGCAAGCGTATGTTTCATAGCGTACGAGTAGTCCACTGCCTGCACAGTTTTTCTTTATTTTTCTTTGTGCATGGTCTGTTTATGGGCACTCATAGTGTAGGAGTACTATTATAATATTATAATGTAGGTATTCCTTAATTGATGTGGGGAGTGGCTCCGCTGCCTGCACAGTTTTTCTTTATTATTCTTTGTGCATTATCTGTTGATGGGCACTCTGCAACGGGGGGCTGATTAAGCTATGCCGACGTGAAATGTAGATCATACGTTACTGTGCATCATCTGTTTATGGGCACTCTGCAATGGAGGGATGATTAAGCTATGCCAAGGTGAAATATAGATCATACGTACAGGTTACCCCCATTGAGCATGATTAGGCTGAATTTTGCAAGTGTGTTTATTGACGTGTATATGCTACTTCCATACTAGGCGAGTGTGTCTGTGCACTGAAAGGGTTTACTATGCTAGGCAAGTTCGTCTGTGCGCTAAAAGGGTTTCAATAATCACACTGCAGCCTTCAAACTCAGCGAACTGTGACGCAAACTGGCATGCATGGATGGAAACAAATGAGCAAAAGGAAGGGATGCAAAAGGAAAAGGCCTTCATAACATTGTAATTCATTCCCACAACGCACAACACAAAATTATTACATCTTGTGTTTCAAGTAGAACTTCAAACAGAGTCTTACCTTATGCAGTCTTTCCACCCTGGTGCCCCCGACTAGCTGCTGAAGCTGGGCTTCCTGCACACGTACAACGCATATCTGTATGTTATTCGCGCAAAATGTGAATGAGAAAGTGCAAACTGTGTGTAATGTGTAGGTATATGCAAATGTATGTGTACATCTGTGTACCTGTGTGCCCGCAAATGTATCTCTTCCTGAAAGTGGCCCAAAAAACCAAGACAGCAAGCTTTTTGTTTGTGTCTTTCTTGTCTTTTATCTGTAAAAATTGTTGGTTTGGTTTGTCCAAAGTTAGGAATTGCTGAGTACTCTGCAGCATGCAGAACTACTCTACTTGGTGGAGGTGAGTGTACGCAAATGTCACTTTAAACTGTCTTGGCACAGCTTGTGCTGTGGCAGCCATCTCTTTTATCCCTGTGATGGTACAAGTGTAAATTCCCCCTCCAGCAGTTCGGTGGATATGAGCCGGAATAGAAACTAATTTGAGGATGAGCGCTGGTTCCAAGGTCAAGTATACTTTAATCTCACAAGCACTTGATGCGGGAGAGTACAATAAGGGGGACGGCTTCATTCTCTGCGTGATTCCTTCCAAATACTTCCATCTCTCAAGCATATAATACGGGGGATTACAACAAGGGGGGTGGCTTCATTTTCTGCGTGA
>Ga0307963_1002951_pt1 | contig 13463 bp, 20 predicted proteins | sample OrgLakmetagen594_FD_201829 | JGI IMG/M metagenome (GOLD analysis project Ga0307963, IMG submission 201829) | Saline water microbial communities from Organic Lake, Antarctica - #594 | ecosystem: Environmental > Aquatic > Non-marine Saline and Alkaline > Saline | place: Antarctica: Organic Lake...
GGCACACATAAGTAGGGTTGGCCAGAACCATACATTTATAGGTATATACGGTGTATATATGGTATTTTTGGCAGGGAAATCACCATACATACGGTCATATACGGTGTGTATATACGGTTCTGGAAAACCCTACACATAAGAAACGCACTTGCTGCTCCCCCTGCCCAGCGGTGTTCATGTCCCCTAGCGCAGCTGCCAGCACTCGGATGGCGGAGGTTTTCATGCCAAACGACTGGCCCACCTGTGCATATGTGTGTGTGTATGCGTGTATGTCTGTGGTGTGTTGTAATGTGAATACACGCTTCCTTGTGTGAAGGTAGGGAGCCCAACATGGGGGAAGGTAGGGAGAGGCAAGTGAGCAGGCAAAGTATTTACAGGATTTGCATCACAAACGCAGGCCAAGTTCCGAGGCCAAGTGAATACAAACATGCACATGCAGGTAGAGACAAATAATGTTAGGTAACGTACTGCCCGATAGCAACGCAAGGAGTTTTGCAGTTGGAAACACGTGATAGGGATACTAGCATTGCATCAGAAAATGAGGATGACAACGCTTATCTATGGTCCTTGCAGTCATGCATATGTGTGTAGCTATGCGTGTAGCTATGTGTGTAGCTATGTGTGTAGCTATGTGTGTAGGTATGTGTGTAGCTATGTGTGTAGCTATGTGTATAGCTATGCGTGTAGCTATGTGTGTAGCTATGTGTGTAGCTATGTGTGTAGCTATGCGTGTAGCTATGTGTGTAGGTATGTGTGTAGCTATGTGTGTAGCTATGTGTGTAGCTATGTGTGTAGCTATGTGTGTGGCTATGTGTGTAGCTATGTGTGTAGCTATGTGTGTAGCTATGTGTGTAGCTATGTGTGTAGCTATGTGTGTAGCTATGTGTGTAGCTATGTGTGTAGCTATGCGTGTGGCTATGTGTGTAGCTATGTGTGTAGCTATGTGTGTAGCTATGTGTGTAGCTATGCGTGTAGCTATGTGTGTAGCTATGTGTGTAGCTATGTGTGTAGCTATGTGTGTAGCTATATGTCCATTTCAAGAAGCGCATACATGTATTCTGCCAATTATTTCCTTCTGGCACACAGTGAGATTTCGCTACAGAGGAAGATCATATTCAAGGAACACATATAATTCCGCAACAGAGACAAAACACAAACCAACAAAATCCTGCACGTGGGCACAGTGACTACTACATGCAGCTGGGCGGCATAAGTAAGTTACACGCATACTCACACACGCATACTCACACACACACACACACATACACACACACACACACACTCACACACACACACACACACACACACACACACACATCTACATCAGCATTTACACTTACACCCGTACCTGCACCTGCACCCAAGTTACACGCATACTCACACACATGCTCACACACATGCTCACACACCCACATCCACACCCACACCCACACCCACACCCACACCCACACCCACACACACACCTGCACCTGCACCCGCACCTGCACCAGCACCCGCACCCACACCCACACCCGCACCCACACCCACACCCACACCCACACCCCCACCCCCACACCCACACCCACACACATCCTCGCAACAACCTCAGGCCACGCACCAGCATGAGCCCGTGGCGCACAATGATCATCTCGTACAGCTGGATGGCCTTATCAAGGAACGTAGGCAGCGGCTGCAGGCCCATCTTGACGGCATTGTCGGTGAGGGCGGCACGAATGGCATCGTAATCCAACTCTGGTAGGGCCACTCCAGGGAACAGGTCGGACAGGATGCCTGTGCAAGGAATGCAAAGTGTCTGGTGTGTGTGTGTGTGTGTGCTGTGTTGAAGGCGTGATTGCTGCGTAGGATGTGGCACGTAGGGCGGTGTGGCACAACCCTGACAAGACTCTGAGGGAATAGATTGGCCAGAACGACTGTGCACAATGTGCTAGTGCTGTGTGTGAGTGTGTGTGTATGTGAGTGCATGTGTGTATTTATGTGTGTGAGTGTGTGTGTGTGAGTGCATGTGTGTATTTGTGTGTATGTATTTGTGTGTGTGTGCGTGTGTGTGTGTGAGTGTGTGTGTGTGTGCACGTGTGCACTGCTTCAGCGCCCAAGTGTTGGAAACAAGAGCCAAAGAAAAAGAAGTGTGTTTGCTTTACTCATGTCGCCAAAAACAAGTGTTGACATTTACTCAATTGTGCTTGTTGCTTAGACACAGACAAACAAAGGTGTTGGCGTAGCCTACCACTTGCAACATACTTCCGTACCTTTCAATAGGAGCCAATTCAATGCATGTCTTACCTCGGAACAACGGCACATCCTCATCCAAAAACTTTGGCAGGTTTAGATCAGTGATGGCACGAAGCATCAGCACATCCTGCAGATCAAATACCAACATTAGGTTTAATGTCCTAGAGTGTACTCCGGCCAACTAATTGCAGGCAACTGCCTAATGAGAAGTAGCTTCAATTTCACATAGTGACACTCATGTACTCTTGCATAAAAATGCGCATATGTCAGGGCACGTGCCAGGAATGTGCATCAGTGTTTCTTTTAAGGCGACATGAAAACACGGGTTTTCGACTTTTGGAATTGACATGTAACTAAGATTCTGGGGTTGACGACGAGCAGCTCCTGTGTAAAATGGTTCTGTGGCCCTTAGAGGGCCCTCACACACAACAAATCCCAAAAATTCTCCGAACAAATTCAAACATTTAATTAATGATCATGTTGAAATGAGCGAAAAATCCCCACCAAAAAAGGCCAGAGTTGCCAGGGGGAACAGTGATGGAAAGTACTTAGGGGCCCATGGGCCCACGAACAAGTTTCAAGCTGAGTGGCTTGAGCATCCAGCCCCAGCAGCGATGAGTCTAATAACGAGCCAGAAGCAGCACAGCCCCCCCCCTGGCCCCTTTCTCAGCCAAAGAGTTTTGGGGGGAAGCCACGCGCTTAAGGGCGCGGGATAATTGGGGAGTGGGTGAAGGTAGCAGAGTTGGTGATGGTAATGGTGCCAGGGTCAGTGGAGGATGAGCGTATGTTTAGCACGCTCAAGTACATCCGTAATTCCCAGCGCAACAGGCTACAAGCGCAGCACCTGACGTGTTGCGCATGGGGGTTTAAGAGCTCAGCATTCAGCGTGGAGTCCTTCCCATGCCCAGAGGTCATTTTGGGGTGGATTAGCGCTAAGAAGCGCCGTGGGATTAAATAGATGAAGAGCTCAGTTAGAATGGACAGTTTGCAATTTCAAACAAACTTTCTTATATTAATGCAAATGCTTCCTCACACATAAATTACTACATGACATCAAACGCTGGGAGACCGCAGGCGGGCTGGGGCAGGAGAAGAAAAAGACATGAGAACCCAATTTCTCAAATTGTCAGATTTGGAGGAGACATGAATTCCCAAATTCTTAAAAAACACTGATGTGCATGTGTGGCTGTGTGTTGACTGTACGGGAATATGCCTGTGTATGCGAGCGCGCAAGGCTGCAAGCTGTCTGTATGGAAATGCGTATGCGTGTGCATGCGTGTGCATGCTCATTCCTATACCTCCGCCATATCTGGGAGCTTGCGCTTAAGGTTGCCCGCCGCACGCAAAACAGCCATCACCGCACGCATGCCATAATCGTAGTGGTCCTGTAGATGAAGGAAGCATGCAGAAACAGTGTGAATCTTGAATTCTGCCAGCAGAAAAGCTCCTGATGTGCCGGTGCTTGCAGGTTAATGTGATGCATGTAAAGAGCCCAGCACACCAACACACTCGCATCTCCCACACAAACCAGCGCATGCACCACTCACCTGACGTGACAGCTGCTCAGAGCACAGTCGGTACGTCTGCACCAGCTTTCCAGCTAGGGAGCGGGCGTCAAAGTAGCCAAAGCTGTACAGCATGATCTCCGCAATCATATGGTAGTCAGGCACCATCTGAGATGCGAACAAATTGACAAGAAAGTTGAAGGAACAAAAGGAGGAAAGTTGAAGGAACAAAAGTTGAAGGAACAAAATGAGAAGAAAGTTGAAGGAAGCCATGTGTGCAATAATGCCGAGAGTGGCGGACAATAACCTCCGTGATGACGGCATAGCCAGGCACTACCTGGAAGGTCGTTTTCGAGGCACTATCTGGAAGGTCGTTTTCCAGGCACTATCTGGAAGGTCGTTTGCGTTCATTTATTTGTGTCGAGATTTAAGAGCGCAATGAGCAAGGCAGCATGTTCGTTGCCGAGGCGTAGGCTGGCGCTGTATGGGATTTGCATGGAACAAATGGAAGAGGATACTTGTGCAGCAATGCCATGAAGAAAGCACAACAAGGCCTTTGCAGTCATATGGGGGTGTGGTAGATGGGCCCTGTCTAGGATGCCACATCAAAAGACAAGGCCGGCTCAAACCAGGCATGCTGCACACGTAGATAGACACAATGAAACACACGCATGCTGTCATCAAAAATGCCAGTTCATCCATTTTTAGCAGGAGAAACTTGTGGAGTACATTCGTGCAGAAAGGCTGAACTGTTATAATTTATGAATACTGCAAAGTTGTTGGGGGAGGCAAGGACAAAAGCTAGCTAATAGCAGACGTGCTGGCACACTTACACACATACACTCGAATGCACATGCACATGCACATACACATATACATGCACGCACACATTCAATACAGACATGTACACAAACACACACGCTCACGCTCACATACACACACACTCACCATGGCAACATCTCTGAAAAGCGCCTGTGAGCAGAAAGCACACAGTATCCATTTGAGTAATGAAATTAAGCACATGCCTTGTAATGGGTGAAAAACACGGCTATCGTTAGACCCCCACCACTCCCCCTCCGCACGCGCACACAATGCAGCAACATGACGAGCAGCACAGGTGGGTGTCAAAACAGCGATGATAATTGTAATCCAGCCTCCATGGTGACATCTGTCTATTATGTTGCACATCAAAAAAACGGGATCTAAAACATTGAATATGATGGGAACATGTTGTTTTCGCCCATATCGTGTGTCATCTGCTTTTAAAATGTTAGGCAGCTCAGAGCAACTAGCCGAGCTTCTTAGAGGTGCAGACGCTGCGACATGTAGGATCCATGCACGTTGATTTGAAGCAATGCATAACCAACCTTCAGGTTGTCAGGCAGCTCAGAGCGGCCAGCGTAGCCAGGGTTCATGGTCACAAACACGTTGCAGGTCTGTACTAGAGGCAGGTCGACACCCTCAAACACAAAGCGTTTTTTGCCAGCTCCCTTGGCACGCTGGATGGTCAGTACCTGTCCACAATGAAGAAAGCATGGAGTCGCATTCAAACAGCAAAGACTAATGCTTATAAGGGGGGCAGCACCTGCGAGGAAAAAAGTGGACGTGTCCAGACTCAATGGACAACACTGATCACCAAAATAAGGAACGTCGCTTCAAGGCCTGCATTTCACGTTGAAGGCCTTTTCTTTGTGACTAATTGGCAAGTTACACGTCCAGCACAATGCACAAGCGCACACACAAAAACACAAATACGCACGGACACGCATCCACACCAAAGCACACACACCTGCTGCGCCACCACTGACAGCACTTCAAGCTCAATGCGGTTGAACTCATCAAAGCATGCCCAGGCGCCAGAAGCAGCCAGACCCTTGAAGAACTTGCCCTGTGTTTATGTGTGTATGTTTGTAAGTGTGTGTGTGTGTGTGTGTGTGTGTGTGTGTGCGTGCGAGAGTGTATATGTAATTGCAGAGCAAATTGATGTTTAAATATCAATTTGCTGCACACATCATACCTCTCATCCCTCCAAAACAAACTTCAACTGCTCTCTCTATCCAGCTTCTAACAGTCATTTGTGACCAATCACGTGTCAACTTACCATAGCAAGGTAGTCCAAACCATCACTGCAGTTAAACACCACGCATTGGATTGCAACAGCCTTGGCCAAATCCTTCACCGTCTCCGTCTTGCCTGCAAGCAAACAGCACGTGCAAGAATTTCAAAACAACAGAAATTATATGGAATGGTTTCCAGTGCTGGAGTGTGACAGATACAACAAACGGTAAACTCCGCAATCTCCGTCTTGCCTGCAAACAAGCAGCGAGTGGCGATTCTGAAGAGTGGAAAGAATTGGGCCAGCTCAGAGCTGGACAGTGCCAACCACTATGACAATAACAGCCTTTACTGTGGCAATTCTGAAGAGTGGAAAGCACTGGGCCAGCTCAGAGCTGGACAGTGCCAACCACTATGACAATAACAGCCTTTACTGGCTACAGACAAGCACAACTGTACTTACTATTTCACCCTAAACCCATTAACCTTACTACTGTACCCTATCCCCTTTAACATTACTATTGTACTCTAACCCCATTACCCAAGGCTACTGTACCCTAACCCTATTAACATTACTATTGTACCCTATCCCCATTACCCAAGGCTACTGCACCCTAACCCCATTGACCCCATCCTGAGGCTACGGTTCTGCCTGCACCACAACACAACACAGGCATCGGCAAATCACAAACACAGGCGCCGGCACCATTCTCAAGCACCTTGCTACTGCAAGAGGGGCTGCTAGGTTAAGCGGTGCCATCACTCTAATTTGACTGTGTAGTTTGATCACACTGATTTGACTGTGTAGTTTAATCACACTAATTTGACTGTGTAATTTGATCACTTAGAGTGTGTAATTTGATCAATCTAATCTGAGTGTGTAACTTGATCACTTTAATTAGACTGTCTAAATTGATCACTCTAATTTGACTGTGTAGTTTGATCACTCTAATTTGTCTCTAGTCTGACTGGTAAATTGATTACTCTGAAATGACAGTGTAATCTGATCACTCTATATAGATGACCGTGCATAAAAAAAAAGACAACCTCTCCAGTCCTCAAATGAAGTAAACGAGCGCACCTGTGCCTGCAGGTCCTGCAGGAGCGCCTCCAAGGTTGAGATGGTGGGCACCCAGCAGCGTGCGATAGCACCTGTGTGTGTATGTGGTACGTGTTTATGAAATGAGTGCCTGTAATGGGCACATTGCAGCGAATGTGGGAACGCCTGTGCGTGTGAATGTGAGGACGTGTGAATGAAATGGGTGCCTGTGGTGGGCACATTGCAGCGAATGTGGGAGCACCTGTTTGTGTGCAATTGTGTGTGAGTTGATTGAGTGCATGTGTAGGTGCATGCCATATCGCCCACGTGCATGTGCATCTGCTATACGTGCCTTCCAAGCTTGAGCACTGTGCAGCTATCACTAAACGCATGTTTATGCAAGTGCCAGAGAGACGCCAATGTCTGACTCCGATAAATTTAAATATATCGACCAGATGGAGGTGTGATGGCCCGCTAAGGGGCAAATGCAAGCAGGCATGCAAAGATAACACGAAATACACCTGCTGGAGGTGCAACGAGCAGTTCAGGGCAAATGAGCAGTTAAGGGCAAATGCGGGCAGGCATTGAGAAGATATAACATCCACTTGATGGAGGTGCGAGAAGCAGGCATGCACCGAGCGACCTAGAACTAGCTCAGGGGCATATGCAGAGAGTGGGGTAATAAAGCACGCTTGCCTGCTCTGAAGATGCAATGAGCAGACTCACAGCAAGCAGCACAGCAACGACACTGGACACCAATTGCAGCAAGCGGCACAATTTTGTAATAGCAACTGGACAGATAATAGTTTCGAGTAGAGCACACCTGCCTGTCTGTGTGGGGTGTACTGAGCAGGTGTGAGGCGTCGCCTGATCGCATTGTTCGATGCGAGGTGGTGCAGACTGTAAGATAACAAAGCACGCGTACCTGTCTGTGAGGGGTGTGATGACCAGGCGTGAGGAGTTGCCCAGGTACTCGTAGCCGTAGTAGGCCTGGGCGTTGAGCATGCGCACCAACAGGACGCCCTTCTCCCAATGGTACCTGTCGCGCACAGCAATGGTTGAGTTTGGTGTGTGAGCGAGTTTAGTGTGTGATCGCGTTTAGTGTGTGATCGCGTTTAGTGTGTGATCGAGTTAAGTGTGTGATCGAGTTTAGTGTGAGATCGAGTTTAGTGTGTGATCGCGTTTAGTGTGTGATCGAGTTTAGTGTGTGATCGAGTCTAGTGTGTGATCGAGTTTAGTGTGTGATCGAGTTTAGTGTGTGATTGAGTTTAGTGTGTGATCGCGTTTAGTGTGTGATCAAGTTTAGTGTGTGATCAAGTTTAGTGTGTGATCGAGTTTAGTGTGTGATCGCGTTTAGTGTGTGATCAAGTTTAGTGTGTGATCGAGTTTAGTGTGTGATCGAGTTTAGTGTGTGATTGAGTTTAGTGTGTGATTGAGTTTAGTGTGTGATCAAGTTTAGTGTGTGATCAAGTTTAGTGTGTGATCAAGTTTAGTGTGTGATCGCTGGGTTGCACCAAATTCACGTCGTCATCAATCAGCATCATCATCTTCATCGTCTTCACCATCATCATTTGAGATGTGCGGCAAGTGAAAGGTTGACTAATGAGCAAGCACACCAACAGGACACTCAGCTCCTTATGGTGCCTGCACAGACAATGGTTAACAGCATTTCAGCACAGAGCCATGTTGATTGAAACACAAAGCGAGGGGGGTGACACACATATGGTTGTGGTAATAAGAAAGCATGCCAGTTGGCATTACGACATCTTGATTCTACATGACCAAGCACTAATGCAAATATTCTTAAGGAAGTTGGCCGTGACGGCAGCTGGAAAAAACTGCCTTTCCAATTGTGCTTGACAAAAGGCAAAGCGGTTAAATTAAATTTTGTGTCCAGTTGTGCTTGGCGAAAGGCAAACCAGTCACCTCTCAACATCACCTCCTGTGTATAAGTGAAAGATGTTCCTTTTCCGTGCTTTGGCCTTTCTCCAACACCACTTTGCAAACGACGCAAAGCCGTCCTCCACACCCTCCATGCCAACATTGCCTCTTTCTCACACCATGTGTTCTGCAACTCTAAAACCTCTCTCAATCAGCTGCACTGGAAAAACCCTAAGCCCAACAGTTGCACTTTTTGACTGATGGCTCAACCTTTAAACCTGTAAAACCACTCTCAAATCAGCTTCACTGGCAAAATGCCTGTTTTTGGCCGCACCTCAGGCGACTCAGCCACCCAAAGTCGTCCTCCATGGCCACCTTCTCTGTTACCATCTCTGCCACTACATCTCGTGCATGCACATCGATAACCACCAGAGCTCCGATGGTGGAACGTTCCAGGGCGGTCAGGTTGCCACGGACTAGCTTGACCTGTGTGTGCGCGTGTGTGTGAAAGAGGCACCCGTGTGTGAGAGTGTCTCCGTACTCACAAGCTGGAAAACGCTTGCCGAAATCCAATGTGCTACGTGCTTGGGCAACGATGATTAAAGCAGCCAAAAACGGCTGATCATCGGTTCTGCACCTGGAATTGCGAACAAAGATATAAAGTCTTGCAACAAATGAACACAAACAAACACGTGCATACACAGTACAAGGTATTGCCTACCTCCCGCATGAGCTCCTCTGTGTTTTTCTCAGCCAGCTGCTGTAGGCCGTACATGCCCCCGTCCTTCATTGCATCTGTGACGGCTTTAGTCCAGTAAACCTAAAGGAAAGCAAACAATTATATAGAATCACACAAAGCATGCACGCAAGGATGTCGAATGAAGTATAGCCTCATGACATAGTATTGTGTGGCAGCTTTGCTTTGGCAGCAGCAGTTACTGATACTAAAGCACTTACACCAACATAACACATATGCCATCGGTGTGGTTACTCATTACTCGTAAATCATGATAGAGCACTCACACCAACATGTCACACCTACAGGGTAAATGAAAAACAATGAACACAAAGGATGCAGTAATTCATATGCCATTGTCCTACACGGCATTCGTACGACACTCACCTATTAAAGGAGCGGAGCACACACACACACACACACACACACGCACACACACACACTCTCTCATGTTTTTCATGCATGCTGCAAACTCGCTGGACTTTGGCAACCCTGACAATGCCGGTAAGTAACTGCCGAGTGCAAGCATTTCACAGTTCAAGCAGCGTTTGGCTGGAATCACCAGCTCCACCACTAGCACGATTTGACAACACGAGCACTACCAGTATGCAAACACCATGCAGGTGCAAGTGCAGGTGCGGGTCTGTTGTATGCACGTATGTGTGTATGGGGGGGGGTGCGTGTGGGTGCGAGTGCGCGTGGGTGCGTGCGTGTGGGTGTGCAGGTGGAGGCAGTATGCCCCTAGTGCAAGGTGCCACAACCCTGCACTTACCACTATCGCAGTATGCCCCTAGTGCAATATGCCCCTAGTGCAGTATATGCCCCGGTGGTGCAAACGCACCACACTTCAGGCGGTGTACGGTTTATATTACCTGCCCCACTGCAAGCACAACTTGGCCGGGCCATTCCAGGATCCAACGCTCCCTGGGCCGGTTTTGGTATGCCTGCAGGCAAAGGGGTACAGGCAAAGGTGACACGCACACAACACAGACTAGGCCAGGCCAAACCCATTCCAGGATTTAATGCTCCCAGGGCCGGTTTTGATACGCCTGCAGGCAAAGGGGTACATGGACAGGTGACACACACAAATTACCAAAGGCATGATTAAGAAAGCAATGATGCCCATGGGGAGTCTCTGTACGGCGGTGGCCGGGAAAAGAGGTACCCAGACATCATAATAGGAAAACACACAACACACATTGCATAAGGACACACTCATTTAGTGTCCATCATGCAAACATCCACAAAGAAACCCCCAACTGCATTTGCACCCGCACCCACACCCACTCCCACATCCACATCCACACCCACACCAGCACCAGCTAGCACCCTCACCATCAAACACCCACCTCAATGGCATCCTTGGTGATCGAGGCCAGGCTCTTTCGCATGAGCTCCTCGCACTTCAGCAGCCACCGCTCCACGCCATTCATCTCCCCTTGGGTCTCCACGGGGAATACGTAGGGAATGTTCTCGCCCTCAATGGACACCAGGCCGGTAATTTCCTGCATGCGCAAAATTCATCTTTTTAAGACAGAGCTAGAAGCGCACACGCAAAATATATAAGCACCATCAGCAGCAACCCCATATCTCCTCAATGTAAGTGTGAGTGTCGCCAGGTTGGCCAGAACAACAGGTTGGCCAGAACAACAGGTTGGCCAGGACAATAGGCTGGCCAGGACAACAGGTTGGCCAGGACAATAGGTTGGCTACTACCAGTTGGCCAGAACAGCAGGTTGGCTACTACCAGTTGGCCAGAACAACAGGTTGGCCAGGACAACAGGTTGGCTACTACCAGTTGGCCAGAACAACAGGTTGGCCAGAACAACAGGTTGGCCAGAACAACAGGTTGACCAGAACAACAGGTTGGCCAGGACAACAGGTTGGCCAGAACAGCAGGTTGGCCAGAACAGCAGGTTGGCCAGAACAGCAGGTTGGCTACTACCAGTTGGCCAGAACAACAGGTTGGCCAGGACAACAGGTTGGCCAGGACAACAGGTTGGCTACTACCAGTTGGCCAGAACAACAGGTTGGCTACTACCAGGTTGCCTTGCTTATAACATTTTTGTAGCGATTGGCTGTACCAAGGGTGCCTTATTGCAATGGTTTTCTTTATATATACGTGAGCATCACATATTGGATACGCCCGGTCTTCGCTTACTTTTCTCCTTTTTGCCCTACTTCTTTGGCAATCAATCACATGACGCGCCATTTGAGAATCCTATCCGTCACACCTGCTCCTCGTTGAACTTGAACTCAGCCACAGCCTCAAATATCTTCTTGGCGAATGGCTGGACTGCCAGAGGGTTTTTGGCTTCGGCAAGGATTTCGATCAGCTCGTCGTTGGAGAGGAAGAAGAACCTGGAGCAGATGATATGCATGGGATCGTGTGGGCAATGTGTAGGGAAGGAATTGCACAACTAGAAAGGGGTAGGAGTAGGGAGGAGTAGGGTTGACCAGAACCGTATATATACGCCGTATATTCGGTCTTCACTGCAGGACTTTTTTTGGCATGTACGACGTATATATACGTTTCTGGCCAACCCTAGGTAGGAGGCAATCAAGGTCTTGTACTTGAGAGGGTGAAGGCTGAAATGTTCAGCTTGTGCCTGCTCCCGATAATTTCAGCCTGAAATTCAGCTGTAAAATACCCTTGAAGCAATGTCTGTTTGCATGGCAAAGCGAGTGATTTTACATACGCACTCGAGACCATGAGTGAGCGCTCGCTCAAATTGCACACATGTACGATCATAAGGTCATGCGTAGCGCGCACATACATACATTATTATACAGTGGGCACATGCACACACATACACACACCTAGGGAACAGCAGCTTCTTGGAGTCAAGGTATGCGTTGAGCGACTTCTCGATGATGTTGAAGCTGTTATTGCAAGAGCCAAGGTCGTCCAGCAGGTGCTCTGTGTCACACACCTGCCGTGTGAATGAAAAAGCACGCACGCGTGCACCCTTTGAATGTGCACACACTCATTGTAGTTGCAAGCGAAACTTGTTGTCATTAAAGGGCTGAGAAGTTCACAGCAGTAGGGCGGGCCACTTTTTTTAAAGCCTCAGGCGAGGCCTGGGTGGCGCAAGGACAATTAGCAAGGACAAGCTCATGTCAACACGCACGGGCATCAACCATGCACGCAAGCATCAACCAAACGCACACACAGCTAACGTATAGCTACTGGAAACAAAGACACACACATCAAATTATACGTATACACGTACACACACAACTGCAGCTTGTCGTTTGTAGTCCGTACCTGTAGTACAAGGGGCTGCCGTTGAACCCCAAGGATGATGTTGCGCCATTTTGTGTCAGCCGCCTGCGATTGGAGACCAAGTGCACAACCAGCATTAAGCATTAAACCAGCATTGTAGCACTAAACCAGCATTTTAGCACTTACCAGCATTATAGCACTAAACCAGCATTTCAGCACTAGACCAGCATTTTAGCACTAAGCCATTTTAGCACTAATTCAGGGGGGGGAGCAGTGATATGACTTGTCAAGAACCAGCACAGGCAGGTCTGGGGGATGCATGTAAGCTGGAATGTATAAGATTGTTGGCAAGCGCGTGACTTGAGCGTCTCAAGATAACCAGTTTGAAATTGTGATTGCGAGCGAAAAGGGAGTAAGCAGAGGCATGAAAGACGTTGTTGCGGCTGGGTTTGCAGTGGGAACCAATGACGTACACAACACCTGGACTTGAAAGTAAGAGTATGAGTGTTTGGTAAAATGCCAGCTTCATTTTTTTGATTGGAAGGGCGGGATTTTACACACGCACCCAGCATCTGGTGTAATGCATGCACTTATGACCTGACACATTAATTGTGAGTGCGTCATAAAGTGGCTGCCAAGGCGTGCCTTTTTTTTAAGGCAAGCACGTTGCATCTACCCTCAGAAAGCTACTGACCTGAAACTCAAAGCGTTCCCTGGGCATCTGCTTGGAGATCTCTTCACTGCCATAAACCGGGCCTAGGTACATCCACTTGGCCTGCACAGGGTGGGGCA
>Ga0307963_1002957_pt1:0-5000 | contig 13452 bp, 12 predicted proteins | sample OrgLakmetagen594_FD_201829 | JGI IMG/M metagenome (GOLD analysis project Ga0307963, IMG submission 201829) | Saline water microbial communities from Organic Lake, Antarctica - #594 | ecosystem: Environmental > Aquatic > Non-marine Saline and Alkaline > Saline | place: Antarctica: Organic...
AGAGAGAGAGAGAGAGAGAGAGAGAGAGAGAGGGGATCCCTGGCATTGATGGTGAGTACAGGACTCACAGTGGCATAAACAAAAGAAAGGCTTGCTGGCTTTGAGTATACTAGTTCTTTTTTGTTTGCATTGTGAGATGCAGTAAGCGGGGGATTTATTACCAAGGCGGAAGAACTGAATTTCATGTGTTATATACTGAACTCAGCAGTTTCAAAGTGGCAGATACAAGGAGAGGGTCTCTGGCTTTGTTGACCTCTCTGTCTTATGGGCACATGAGTACAATATAGCCTCACAATGACAGATACGTGGAAGAGAGCATGCTATCCATATTGCACCACAGCTTTGTGGGTGTCTGAATAAGCAGTGTGCAGCACGCACAGATTGGATGGAGCTACATTCCATGTCTTAGGGCTGTTTGCTGTCTGAACTCCAAGACATACAAATTACATTGTCTACATACACCAAAAACAACCGCATCCATTAAATTAATAGGATGACTGCGTCCATGTACAATTAATATTGCCTACGCACCTTGCCTACACACACACACACACACACACACACGCACACACACACACACACACACGCACACACACACACACACACACACACACACATGAAGCGTCCAAAGTAAACCCGTAATCGCAGACAGCGCCTTGACCATGAAAACCCGGTGATGCTGCGGGGACCGTTACTGCTTGAAATCTCTCAGTACTCCTCCCCTTAGAGGAGGGATGTAAATTTGCAATCCCCATGAGCTTGCCCTGGCCACAGAACGCTGGGCTTTCAGAGCAGCTGCCTCAAAGCAATAATGGCGAGTGCAAGGGACCTGTACTCAATCGCTTCTGCACTCTTAACATGTGAACTCCAGGCCCATATATATGTATGTATCTACGGTAGGGCTACTGATAGTATTGCGAGTAAATAATATATAATTTGGGGTATCTCGCAATGTTCAGTACGCTTTTAAATGAAGAAAATGTGGGCCTCGCAATTATTTGACTTCAATGTGCCGATTTTTGGCTGCAGCCTGCAGGTCTTGGGTGCGAATCCCTGCCAAAATGCACTTTTTGCTATTTACCTGGAGCTGCATGGCGTCTCAAATGAGGCGACCCAAGCAATTGCAAATCCCCTCGTGGATGAACACAACAGAGACCAGAGCACGGAGAAACGCTCAAAATCTCGTAAAGCATCGTTAATTGTGAATTACTTTGGCTGGCCTCGCAATGCCCAAATATTCGCAAATAAATTATGTGCTATTTTTTGGGCACCTCGCAATAAGTAGGAGTCGCTATACTTAAACAGCCCTACGGTATATATCCACCCAATCATCCTGTGTAGGTGCTAAGAAGGTTCCAATGTATATGCTGAAAGCACGCCTGTTGGTTGGCTGGACCCATTTATACGGTGCTCATACAAAAATCTAGCTAGAAGGAGATTTCCCAAAATGTATATTATCATATGTCATACGTTATAAACAATGTGTTTCACACAAATCTGGCCAGACCTTCATATCCGCTGCCTTCACTGCAAAATTAGCACTCACGCCGAACTAGCCTTGCTATGCATGAATCTATTAAATAACCTTGCCATTTACTATTAGGATGGGCCAGAACCATATATTTATACGTATATGCGGTGTACATATGGCATTTTTAGCAGGGAAATCACCATACATACGGTCATATACGGTATGTATATACGGTTCTGGCCAACCCTATGTACAGTATATAATGTTTGTGCCGTTGTTGCTGTACATTGTGTCACGCATCCATAATAGTTTTGTGTTCAAGGCGCACCTGCCGCCAGCCTCTGTGCTCGTGCAACTGCCCTCCTTTGAGCACGGAACACCTTAAGATTAAGTGTGTGAGTGTGTGTGTGTGTTTGTGTGTGTGTGTGTGTGAGGAGTGTATGTGTAAGGTTGGGCAGTAGTGCTATTGAGTTGGGGGAGGGGACATGTGTGTGTGTTGTGTGTATGTGAAATATGACTGAGTACTTGCGTGTGAAAGTGTGTATATGTGTATATGTGTATGTTGCGCCTGAAGGGCTAGCTTTTGCATGTCATACTTACGATACTACCAACACTTATGAGGCTCATAATCTCCACCTTTGGTTCCATCAAGCTGGTCCATTTTACGAAAAGAAAAGCAGCTACAGCTCTCATTCAGACAGTAGCATTACTATACCTAGTCAAGCTGCTGTTCTCTTTAGTATTCAATTAAACCATTACTAGCAGATTTTAGCCTCCACTGTGAAGCCAACAATACAGCTGTGCAGATGTTTTCATCTAAAATCAGCATACTACATCATTGTAATTGGACTGTTGACGCGTCCAAGTGACGCTCATGCATGATGTCCAAGCATATATTTCTGCCCGAGCCTGCTTGACATCTTTGGATAAAAGAACAAAGCAAACGTGCAGACATTGTATCCATCATCACTGGCACAAACCAGGAAGAGACGATGCCTCAGAATCTCCAGCCTAAATTCCTGCTTTGCTCTTGATATGATCTGGTAACGTTTTTGGATGCGCTTTAAATCCTGATGCAATATGGAGGCTTAATTGCTTAAGTGATTACGGAGTGCCACACAATCCTATAAGAGTGAGCTAATTGTGAGCTCTGATTTCTGATGGCTGGGACCTCCTGAGCCTCCTTTAAACCCATTTAAAAGGCATGAAATCACCCGCAAACTTCTGTGCGTCACGCTCCACAGCTAAGACCTAATGGGCCTCCTTCAAACTCACTTTGAGTTTAAAAGGCATGAAATCTCTCGCAAACTTTTGTGCGTCACGCTCCATGGCTAAGGCCTATTGGGCCTCCCTTAAGCTCCTTACTAAACAAGGCCTGGAGCCTCCCACAAATTTTGTGTGTCACAATTCTGTGCTTGCATCTGCCAAAGCCCCACCAAAGAAGTATAAAAAAACTGACGCTATCGTGGACGCCTTCAGTCATTTCATGGGATAAAGGATAGGCTTGTAATTACACCAAGGTGTGGTTGCCTGCATGCACTTTAACCTGGCCAGCATCTTGAGCAAACGCCATACACATGTTTCCGTAAGATTGCAGGCATACTTGAAGAATTCTCTGGCATACTTCCTTAATACCCTGCCCAAAAAATTATACACATACCGCACCTGAACCATAGCATATAATTTGCATGTATATTTCTTCACCTGGTGTGTGCTGGGCAAGTGCATGCTTGTTTTGCTTGTGGTAGGTTAGAAGGTCTGAAGAGCATATCTGAAGGACCAATGAAAAAGAGATAACCTATATACACTTGAATCAATAACCCCCCTCCCTTGCACGTTTCCCAGATTTGTAACACCCTAAGGAAAAGAGCTTTTAACGACTGGCAGCAGTAACAGCTTCATGTTCCCCCACCAAGTAAGGCTGGCAAGCCACAGAACTCCTCCCTCTTGCACGCTCCCAAATTTGTAACACTCTATAAACCAAACTTAACTAGCGAGAGCAGCAGCTTCACATCCCCTCCCTCACCTGGTACGGCTGGCGAGCCCCTAAATCTCCCGCCGCCCCCGCCTCGCGCTCCATGTCTTCTAGCAGTGCTAACGGGTCGAGCGCGTCTTGCCCAAACATCTCCTCCCCACCGCTGTCCTCGTCATCACCTGCGTGAATGAAAGAATGTACGCGTGTGCAGGCCAGTGAGCGTGTCTAAAAACAGAGTTTGTGTGTATATGTGCATGCATGTGTGTGCACGTGCCAACAAACCGAAACAACAGAACCTTAGCAAAACAGATATGACAATCTGTGCAAGGCACGAAGCCACGCATCACTTATCACTTGCCCACGTGAGCATGTGTGTACGAGCATGTTTGTACTCCATTAAAACATGTATGACTGCGATCAGCGTGCATAAAGAAGAAGTTGCAAGCTCACACTAGCCAGCGCCTGCAGAGAATTCGGTTTGGACAATTTTGTGCGACGCCGTGCATGACTGCACATGTGCCCTTCCCCTGCCAAGAATGGACTGTGTATTCAGTGTGTTAACTGTGCATGATGACATCTTGGTGCCTTTATGCAGGTGCGCATGTAGGTGACTTCGGGCACCTCCATTTCTTCTTTGAAACCCTACGCACTGCTACATTGTGCCTGCAGCATTGTAGCACAGGCCGCCACCCCATGCACACACGCACAACCACACATACACACACACACACACACACACACACACACACACACACACAACCTGTCGAGTAGCCGCCCGTCGAATAGCCCCCTTCATCTTCTCCTTCAGATGAGAACAGGTGCTTAGAACTCCTGCCCTTTTTGCCCTTCTTTTTGCCTTTCTTTGCTGCATAAGGGTCCCAGTCTGGATCATCTGAATGCTGTCCATCTTCCAGTTCACGCCTGTCGCTGTCACTGTCCGACATGAACTCTGATTGTGAAGCGCCTGAATTTCAAAGGTGCTTGGCACCTGTTAAAATGGAAGATCAGAGTGTATGAGTGTGAGTGTGTGTGTTTGCATTGTGTATGTGCGTGCATGCGTGCGTGCGCGTGTGAGTGAGTGTGCGTATTTGTGTGTGTATGCATGGGTGTGTGCATGCGTGCGTGTGTGTATTTGCGTGTATGTGTGTGTGTGTTGTGTGTGCGTGCGTGCGTGTATCTGTGTGTGTGTTTATGTGTGTTTGTGTGTGTGTGTGTGCGTGTGCGTGTGCGTGTGCGTGTGCGTGTGTGTGTGCGTGTGTGCGTGTGCGTGTGCGTGTGCGTGTGCGTGTGTGCGTGTGTGTGTGTGTGTGTAAATGATGCGCACGCAAGCACACACATGCGTGTGTGCGTGCATGCATGTTTGTGTACATATCGTGTGCGTGTGTATGTGTGTGGGCGCGCATGAGTGTCCTTGCCTAATTCACTGATCTTGGCACCAGCATAAAAAGCAGTAAGTTTAGTTTGGATTACAAAGGCCTCCGGCCTGGCATGGCTGCTCAACCTATAGGTCCCAACAAATAAAACAATCAAAAAGATCGACAGCTGCACTAATAA
>Ga0307963_1002957_pt1:10000-13452 | contig 13452 bp, 12 predicted proteins | sample OrgLakmetagen594_FD_201829 | JGI IMG/M metagenome (GOLD analysis project Ga0307963, IMG submission 201829) | Saline water microbial communities from Organic Lake, Antarctica - #594 | ecosystem: Environmental > Aquatic > Non-marine Saline and Alkaline > Saline | place: Antarctica...
CCCTCTGCAGAGTACCCCTCTCTGCTCTTTTACTAAAGCCATCCTCTTACTAAATTACTCTGAAACCCAACATACTTATAACCTTGCTTGCACTCGCTAAAAAAACTAGCATCGCTTGTTCCGGCCAATAAGACAGCAGCTCAGTGGCACTGCAAACAGCAGCCATACTATATGAATCCTTGCATCCACTAGCCATATACCGTTGTAATCTATAATTCTACGCTTTTTAATTTACGAGTTTCTGCTGAAGGACATTAATTTACGAGTTTCTGCTGAAGGACAAGATTCCATGACTGGAGACAATTTCCTAGTTCGGCAATTTTGTTGCACAGCTTTTTATATGCCTGCATTCAAAGTTTATGACGTTTTCCATTATACCCAAGAGCATGCCTCTTATTCGTTGTTAGCTACCGTTATGCAATTATGTATAGAGCTATTCGTTGTTAGCTACCAGGTATGCAATTATTTATAGAGCTATCCTGTGGTAGCCCCTACCTCGCTCTTTGATTCTTTTCTTTTTAAACGGCTGCCACTATTTGCTGCCACTATTCGTTGGTGCTGCCTAAGCAAGCAAGGTCAAATGACACGGGATTGACTTGACTGTTCAGCTATTGGCTGGTCTCTACCAGCCACAAATGAATTAATAAGCTTAAAGATGAGGTAAAAACGCAGGCAGAGAGCAACTGCTCCCCACAGCTACGTGAAAAAGAAGCCACTTCGGTGCCGGGTGCGCCATAAAACTCCCTTCTCATCTTTTCTTCTCTATTTGGTGAAGCTTTACAGGATTTACAGATAGGACTTTCTTCTCTATTGTGGTGAAGCTTCCTTACGGTACCCAGTACCAAAGTGGCTCCTTCTTCCTAAATCAATGTGGGGAGTGGTGTTTTTCTGCTTGCGTAATTTGTTAACTCTTCCCACAATAGTTAAGGAAAAATAAGCCACTTCATCTGCAGACAAAAAAGAGGCCCTGTCAGCCTGTCAGAGAGGTAGGACCAGTAGAGTATCAGAAGCAAGTAGGCTGGGCGCTCCTCTCTGCAAGCACCTCTAATGCACCCTGCACACGCTCCGCGCTACAGAGCCAGCTCACAATGAGCCGCTGCCTAGCTTATGTCCTTCGCTGCTGATGCCCTCAGCCCTCAGCTCTCCCCTGAACCAACCCCGCTCCCACCCTGCTGCCGTGACTGCAAATTGCGGTAGCAGCTGCTTGAGCGTTGAGCTATGCGCCCTGCCAACCCCAGGGAAATGCTTTGAAGGTGCATACTCGCATGTATCCAGGAAACATAAGGAGGAGGCGCTCAAATTAGTACTCAACGGTCTCTGAGTTTTTGACTCTAGTCTACAACCGTCCGAGTTTCATGTGATCCTCCTTCTGTAAACGTTATCAGCTAAAAGTCGACCAGGGCCGCAATTTTAGACACACAGGCCAGTGGCGGTAAGCAAGAGAGCAAGGATAAGAGGCTATTAAAACAAAGAATGAAACATTGAAGATAGCATGCAAGCAACACACCACAGGCTCCTGCCAGCCTCAGCAAACACCAAGCACAAACACTTCCACGCACACACAATAAGCAAGATAAAAAGGAGAATGCAGACAATTAAGCTGGCACTGAAGAATGCCCCCTTTTGTAGAGCTTAAGCTTACAGCACATTAGCCGTACTGTGGCACCTTATCAGCAAAAAGAAAAGAAAAAACTACGCAGGCAGTGAAAACCACTCCCCACATTAATTAAGGAAAAAGAGCCACTTTGATACCGGGTACCGTAAAGCTCCTCCACCACGAAAAGGAAAAGGAAAAACCAATGGGGATCAAGAGGGTTGCAGGCTTGGCCGGAAATCGGCTCCTGATGAGAGTTGATAACAGTACTGGAAAGGGCACGTCTGGTATGGACAAGCTTAGCAGCGAAGTTCACAAAGTGCACATGCATAAGTAAAGTACAATTTACCTATCGCTCATTCATCCAATTAACCATTTTGGGCCACTATGCTACATTTGGCATCAAAGTCGAGGTTCTCGGTTCGAGTTCTCCGGCCCGCAAAAACACCGTTACTACAACATGGAGCTTGGAGGCAAGCTTCTTAACTCTTTGAGAGTTAAGACCCAGTTCCTTGAAAGGCTTCAGAGTGTGAGTGTTGTAGATGGTGCCACCCACACCCAAAAGATGATGTGGAGAGTAATGGAGACTCCTTGGAGAATGTTGCAGAGATTTTTGTGCTGCTCCTTTGCGGCGTTCAGCTGGTTCTGAGGTCTGGTGTCTTGACAATACTTGATCTCGACAAGGTTGATGTCACGCCGAGGTTTGCTGAGGTCTTTAGGTCGATGCTGTCTGGGGTAAGTGGCTCTATTGGTGGCTGGCGGTGCTGCTGAGGTGCTCCCATTCTCCCTCAATTGCCCCCTGCCACTTCAAAGAACCCAGCCCCCTACATTAGTTTGTTGAGTTTGTGTTTTTGCATCGATGGGAGTAACCAGCACAATTTATTGCTCACTGGGCGGCTGGAGGTAAATCTGTCTTTATCTGGGAAGCGGGGTGGGAAGAACCATTCGGGAACAATTCTACTCTCAACTGCTTCAGGAATCTGGATATTTTGCATGATCATCTGTTCGTTGCTGCCTATGTCTATGGAGACAACGCATGATCCTAAGGAGCCTGTTTTGCTGATACCCTTCAAGATCATGCGGCATGCTAAGTTGTGTCTTTCGGTGATTATGTTCCTTATTTGCGTGTGTTGGCACCCAGAAAGAATGTGCAGGGCACTGTCTACATATGGGCAGAGGGGGCAAGTTTGACTTGTTGAGAGTTTGAACAATACCGCATGTTTTTGATTATATAGGGCCTGTTCTGTATTTCATAATGATACACTTGGACTTAAAGGAAACATTGGATGATGTTAGGTAAGCATTGCTAGCGGCTCCATTGGCAGTGCCGTCCTTTATGAGGGTCTGGTAGTAGGCATGGTAGTTCGCTTCAGTTTAGGCGTTTCCCAGTTCATGGAGAAGATGCATATGTGCTTGAAGGGTGTCACGGTGATTTGGTGGTACCAAAGCTTTGGGGGAGGAGAATGGGCCATGTTTGTTGTATGGGTATGATTATGGGTATGTGTTTGGTTTTCTATGTCTTCTTTTGCAAGCCAGTGGAAGTTGTAGAAGAAGGGATTTCCCTCAGGGCCTGCTGTTCTGATGGAGGTGTCAGCAATGTCAGCGTAGGTGGTGGCTGACTTTTTGGCAAGGGCGTCAGCATGTTCATTACCAATAATACCGGCATGGGACTTTACTTTGAAGAAGTGGATGGGCGATGGTGATTGGCGGATTGCTTTAGCAATGGATTGAAGGACACCTCCTTGGATGTGGTGGCGATGGAGATTCGGGTGTGAGAGCTGCTTTTTGATTTGGTGCAGTGATGTAAGGCTGTCTGTGGCTATATGTGAGTAGCCGTGTATGACTGCAGCTGCTATAG
>Ga0307963_1002962_pt1 | contig 13442 bp, 12 predicted proteins | sample OrgLakmetagen594_FD_201829 | JGI IMG/M metagenome (GOLD analysis project Ga0307963, IMG submission 201829) | Saline water microbial communities from Organic Lake, Antarctica - #594 | ecosystem: Environmental > Aquatic > Non-marine Saline and Alkaline > Saline | place: Antarctica: Organic Lake...
TACATACATACATACATACATACATACATACATACATACATACATACATACATACATACATACATACATACATACATACATACATACATACATACATACATACATACATACATACATACATACGCACACACATACGCACATGCATGCACACACACACACTCACACACACATACACAGAGAAAGTGGAGCACCGGGCACGCATGACTGAGAAGGATGAGCTTGAGAAGCAGAAGGCTGCTGCTGAGGAGTCGGCTGCTGCTGAGGCTGCCAAGGGGGATGTGAAGATGAGCAAGCCCAAGGCCAAAAAGATGAAGAAGAGTGGCAAGAGCAGCAAGGGGCCTGCGCCCATGCAGGAATAGACATGTGCACATGAAGGGTTAAAGGGTGAGGGGTGAGGGCATGAGAATGTGAGGGCGTATCAGAGAAAGAAAAAGGGAGGGGGAGACACACACAGAGAGAGATAGATAGAGAGAGAGAGAGAGAGAGAGAGAGAGAGAGAGAGAGAGAGATAGCGTGTGTGTATGTGTGCGCGTCACATTGTTTTTAGGGCAAATGTATCGCGTAGTGTTGTCCGTGCAAACAAATTTCATGGCTCATATGTGTAATCCAGATTAACAGGCAGTTTAACGTTTTTGATGACTTTTGCAGGATATGCGATTTATTGTCTTCTGTTCAGAGGCGGCTAGGAAACTTTGAAGCATCTGCTCTGTTATTAATTCAAGGCCTGTGTTCTGTTGGCACAGTATTGTATCATTTTCCTTTTAATTCTTTGTCCTTTTTCCCCTTTGGCCAGCTCGCTGAATGCCTTATAATAGTCACGCACTATCTGTGGTGCCTGAGACTTGAACTCATGCATGAACATGTGGGAACGTTGTATTGCTCGTTACTTATCCACCATGTACCACCTAAAGGCTGCCGCGCATGTAGCTCAAAAGTGTTTCAATTATAAAGAAAATCTGCACGCTGACAAGTTTATCATGAAACATAGCAGCCATTAGAAGGGAAGGGAAAGGCTGGGTTAATACAGCCAGATGCCAGCACATAAGAGCCCCTCAACATACCGGATGTCATTCTAAAGACAGCGTCACATCCAATAGAAAAGAAAACGAAAGCAGTGTCAGGTCAAATTACCGTCACCGCAAAGTATAAGACTAAGCACAACAACTGACTTGGGGCGCCTACAGACCAAAAAAGGCCTTTAAGGTGGAAAAACCATCCAACAGAGGAGTGAGTTATTTGCATCGCAATGGTCCCCAATGCTTCTACCAGCCAGTTCTCTGTCTCCATGCCTGTGCATTCTCTGCCCACACACGCATGTGTATCCATCTCTGCTAGTGCTACTCATCCTTGCTTGGCTGCCACACTGCTGCTCCATCCCGGAGCTTGGACCATTTACTCAGACATGCTCGGTCTCTTTGTGTTACAGGTTAAGATGACTAGGCAAACAAATCGAATCAGAGACCTTACACGGTACAGGGTCACTTAAGGATCCCCGCTAATGGTACAATGGTACCTCTTAGAATGCTCAATAAAATCTAAAAAATGTTATCAATAAGACTGGCACACCCAGCTTTTTTACAAAAGACATACAGAGACTCTCAACTGTCAACCAACTAACTGCTCTGTCACACGAACCGTAACCGCCAAGTATTGGGCGTGACAGCACATAGGCATGGATTAGGAAAGGATGTTGTTTCGTATTTAGCACCGCCCAATGGATGCAAAGCCACACAACATCCCGCCAGGAGAGACGATAGAAGACAAGTGCTTTGCAAGGTGGTTGGGAGGCAGGGGCCTGCACACCACCAGACACACCCGGAGGAAGAAGAGGTGGGTGTTGTTTCTACAGATGGAGGCGCAACTGTTCAGAGGCAGCAAAGATAGAGCTCAGTCCTGCTGGCTAAATCTGATCAATATCTTCTTAAAAAAAGGTGGAGAAAGTCTTCTTCCTTATTCCATTATTATAAGCTCCAACAGAGAAACAGCGTGAAAAAGAAGACAGAAGCCAACTCAGTAACATGAAAGACTGCCCTAGAGTTGTTCCTATCAGCAGCAAGAAGGCCCGCAAGTGCACACAGCTTGAACTTGGATCCTGGACACGTGAGCACAACCGCTTATCAGAGCAAGAAAAAGTCAATGGCGTCATTCCGCAAGTGCACGCAGAGCTCGTTCCAGATCTGGACAACAATGGCCACTAGTAAAACTCTGTCGTCAGGCCCCACATCTGCCCCTATCCTGCGGACCTCGCAGATCAATTTCCTTGATTTGGATGAGCCGTAAAAGTCCTGCAATTTGGCACCACAACGAAAGAACGACAAGAAAATCAAGGAAGAGAGCGTGGAACTGGAAAAGGTGTTTGGAATCTGCGTCGCGAATGAGAGGGTAGTTGCGAACTTCCTCCTCTGGAGTCTCTGTATAGGAGAGAAAGTTGTGGTAAGAGCAATAGGATAAGGGGGACAATCAGTAGAGGATGGCAAGAGCAACAATAAATAAGTCAATGAGTGCCATCGGTAGTCCTTGAGAACCGTACTGTAGATTCAAGTCAGCAACACATCACATGCAGGTATGGTTGGCCACATCATTAAGGGTGTGCAACTGTGCAGGAGTCATAATCTCAGAAGGTTTCAATTGCAGGCCAGCAAAATTAGCAAAAACAGCTTCCTCCTCCTCCTCCTCCTCCTCATCATCATCATCATCATCATCATCATCATTATCATCATCATCATCATCATCATCATCCTTCTGTTACCATGCCCCTTGAATGCTTCAACACTTACTTGTGCAAAGCACCAACCAAAAAGGAATAAAAGAAGATATAAAAGGCGAGACAGGCATTCCTCTCTTTGTATTGGCACACAATTGATTTGGGAGTCACGGAAGAACAAACCAAGCATGATAGCAAACCTCCTATTCAGGGTTAGATGTAAACTGCTTATCATTACCGCGGTCATATGGTAGTGATTGCAGAGAAACAGGCAACGAGACCTGAATGTAGGAGTAAGGTCTACATATATAATGTTGGCCAAACCTCCCTGCAAACTTACCTTGAGGCATGTTGCAGCATCAAAGAAGCCTTCAGGAGTGCGGTATTTACTGGATATTCTGCCATCTACTGCCTGGAGGTGTGCATGTGTATACACACGCACGTGCGTGTTGTGTGCTTTTATGTTCGTGTGTTTTGTGTGCGTGTGTGTGTGTGTGTGTGTTCCATGGGTACAATATAAACAGTGTCGTAGCAAACCACTATCACAGCACAATACAAGACTCAGCATATTAGATCATATTTAGCTCTGCGGATGTTAATCACGAGATGTGCTCTCTGTTGTAACCTTCATCTGTGAGAGGATTTGTGTTTCCTTGGGTCGCCTCATCTGAGACGGCATAGGCAGAGAATTGCCAGTCAGAAGTGCAATTCCCAGCCTTTGCTCGAGAGAGATTTGACGGCTCAAAATAATTCTTCAACGAACCATCAACTGTCAATCAACGAATTGCTTGTCACACGATTCGTCGCTGCCAACAAACGGGCGTGACAGCTGTCAAATCAAATCCCGTCACTGCAAAATTTAAGACTCAGCACATCAATTGAAACCCCCCTAATCTAAGAAGTTTGAGAAACAAGATTGTATGAAAAATGCGCAGAGGGTCCTGATGCTGTGCAGTGTGACATAATGAAATTAGAAGCTTCGAAATAACCCCGTTTACTTCAGTAAAATGAAGAGCACATAGAACAGCCCCATGGATAACAACTCCCAGCCTCAAGGAGACAATCTTCTGCTACCAAGCATTTAACTAACAAATTCCAGCTCCAAACAATTAAAGTCCTCAACTTCGTACGCCTTTCTTAACTTAAATCACCAGCCGCTATAAGAGCCGCTGCAACAAACCACACAAAGCTCTAGGACATCGGCTGCCGCGCCTCTCTTTCCCAGGGCTGGGAAGTATACTCAACAATCTGGTTGAGCATTGAGTAGTTACTGAGCTAATTAAATACCACGATGTCAAATCCAGAAAATGCCATATTCAAACTGGCTTCCCCAGCTCATTGAACGAGATTAGGCAAACAACCTCAATTGAAAAACCAACTAACCAAATCACACAAACCGTCACTGCCACCAATGCGGCGTGACAACAATTTGCCTGTTATACCAGCTTTGCAGCTCAAAGCCTATTTCTGGCATACCCACAAATATGCACACACTCACACACATATATGGATAAGCACACACATTACAATTTACCTGCTTCTCCATCATGATCTGAACAAAGAAGAAGCCAGCACGAGCGTCCAAGACCTTTGGGTCCACATGCTGAGACTGGGTAGAATGTAAGGCTAGCACGACGTCTCCTGCAGAGGCACATCACACATCACTAGGGTTGGCCAGAACCGTATAGGTATATGCACCGTGTATGACTGTATGTAAGGCAATTTCCCTGCCATAAACATCGTGTATACCCCGTATATAATACATATGGTTCTGGCCAACCCTACACATCACACATCACACGGCATTTTGCACCGTAGGTATGGTTGAGCACTTTGGCTGCGATGTGATTGCATGCTGATGTGTAACTTGTGCGCTGAGCTGGTGAAATTGCATGCCACCAACTTCTTGCCGTATTTTAATCGAGCTAGGACAAGTGCATATCAGCAAGGAGATGGGAAATAAGTCTACCTTCAACAGTTGAATCTTTAAGGCAAATCCAAGGAGTGTGAGACTCAAAGCTCCAAGCTAGGACACCACACAGATTGCACCTACCGTGCTCAACATATCCGTTGTCACATGACGTACTTGTGGAGAGGATGGTCAGTGCTCGATGAGCACGCTTTCCGGAGTGTACCTGCGGGACAATCGCGCAGCGGAAGCACGAGTGAGAATAGTATACGTAGGGTTGCCCAAATTATATAAACAGCAAAAAGACCAAAAGACGCAGGCAGTAGTAAAAACATCCCACATGATTTAAAAAAAGTAAGCCACTCTGGTACGGGATATTGTTAGAGTTTGCGAGAACCATATATATACATTGTATATGACCGTATATTGGTGATTTTCCTGCCAATTATACCGTACATACACCACACATATATGTGGTTGTGGCCAACCCTGCTCCTTGTAATGTCATTCTGCATTGTGGGAGGTCATTATTTTCAATCGACATACCTGGTACGCATAATCACTTTTGTAACAATATGATTTTACTCAGGTAAACACACTGTTTCTATTATGCAGTAGAGACCAGCTTCAAGACGTGCAAGTAAGAGTATGTGCGGCAAGCGCTATTCCAGCCTCCCCGCTACAACAATCTTGTCAATCAACCTTGTTTAAGTCTGATTGAGACAAAACACTCAAGCTTCTCTTACAGATCAGAAGCAGCGTGTCGGAAGCTAACCTATATTTATACCCCACATCATTGCGCCCGAGATTTTTATTATCAAGAGCATGTATTTAGAGGAACTGCTTTTCAAGAACTAGAGCAAGCAGCTGATTAAAGTGTGCACCTGGAGCTACCACTTTCTGTCAAGAATCGTGGCGGACAATTGCTGAAAGCATGCACATAGAGCTAATGTTTTCACTTCCTACAATCTGAGGGACCAACACTCCAAGGTCTGATCAACTTGGGCACCCTTGCTTGTCCCCCCTCTGCCCTCACCTTGCCTCCCACGATCTTCACGACATAGATGGCCAGAGCAGCATTGCTGTTGTGCTGTGTATATGCACGTAGCAGGTGTGAGGTTGTGCGTGTTGGTGTGTGCTGCCAGCGATTTTTTGTGTGCCAGGCCATTATTGAACAGATGAGATACATACCTGACCGATCAAGAAAATGGCGACCTTCTCTGTAATCTTCAACGGGCGGGGCCCCGTTTGGATGCAATTGAAAATGAGCTTGCCTGCCTGGGTCCGTGCAAGAGTGTGTGTGTTTTGTCTGTGTGAGCTTGCTTGAAAGTATGGGTGTAGCATTTGCCTGCATGCTGGCTTTTCTCGCCTGAATAACATTGCAAAGTTCCTGAGCCGTTGCTGTTTACAACCCGTATATAACCACAGTTCTGTCTCCCAGCACAAGTCACGACGCTTCTTGTGCAATCAGGCTCTGCACTATGCTGCAGTACCTTGAATCCCACCCCGAGCGGCTTCTTTATCCGGCCCAAAGCCCATGAAGCCCTGAGTTTTGTGTGCAATTGTGTGTATTTTTTATGTATGTATGTATGTGTGTATGTGTGCCTACGTGCGTGTGTGAGCGTGTGTGTGTGTGTGTGTGTGTGTGCTTGTGTGTGTGTGTGTGCGTGTGTGTGTGTATGCATGTGTGTGTCCAAAATCTTACAGTCACTTACAATCCCATCCCTAGACTCCAAAAAGATGTTGGCTGCACAAATCGTTAAATAATTTTAACGCCTTATTTTTAGAACATGGATGATGGTGCGTTAAATGTTTGCTTGCATGAAGGAGTCCAGTTGATAGAAGGCCTGTTTGGTGCAGATACTTGATAGTAAACCCTCCATGTTTTCCTGCAGACATTCCTTCCCTTCAGAGCCTGCCCGAACAGCTAGAAGCTCTCAAGCTGAAAGAACAGCAGCGCAAGGACTCGAACGACTCACGTAGCATTCCCACAGCGAGTACTGTTATCGTGGATGACAAAGGTAGAGAGCTACTATGCAGCTGTGTGTATGTACACTTATAGAGGTATGCAACCGTGGACTCTCTCCTCTTTTGCGATTGCAGCCCAACGACAAACAGTGGTTAAGACACCGTCGCTTAAAAAGGGCTTTTTTGACTCCAAGCCAGCACCAGCAAGCAGCAAGAAGGAGAAGGGCTCTCGTCACTTGCTGGTCAGGCGTCCTTTGTCAATGCTTGCATGTGCAAGCACTGTCCGGTCAACTTCGCTCTATGAATGCCATGACAGGGTGGCGCCGCTGAAAATGGAGGGAGTAACAGTGCAGAACAGATGACGATGCTTAAAGGAAAGAAGGACGTCTTACATGGCAACAAGCCACAGATACCAGACTTTCTTCGTGTGGAGCCTGATGAAGAAGAAAAAAAGTACCAAAAGGTGTGCATGAAATACAAAGCTGTCTCAGGATCTTATAACCAAACAATTTGTAGTGGCGAAGCTTCGCAACTTTGAGCTCACTGTCTCCTTTCTGTCTGCGTCCTTTTATACCAACTCTCTCAAGGGCACATTAGGCGCAATTCTAGTTGAGTTCAAATGAATATGTTGAGCTACCATTCACCGCAAAATAAATGCACCTCTTAATGATCAAGCTTACACACACTCACACTCACACACACACACACACACACACACCACACACACACACAAACACACACACACACACACACACGCACACTCCCTGAATTCTTGATGCCTCCACCTTTTTGACAAATTGCTGTCATACTTGTACCGCGCATCATAGGTCCGGGGAGAAATGCTGGACGCATTGAAACCCACTCCAGACATGATGGGCAAGATTCAACAAGACCCAGGCTTATTAGCAGGTGAGGCTGTGTGTGTCTGTTTGTAATGTATGTGTGTTTGTGCTTCACATGCCGTCCATAAAACCATCTATATTTTCCAGCTCCATGAAACGCGTTGTTGTTGTACAAAAAAGGAAAAGCATGTTTCCCACATCAATTAATGAAAGGGAGCCCATAGGTGCTAGGTACAGTTCAACTTCTGTATTGGTTGGCACTCGCTCTTTGTTTGTGTGCGTGTGTGTGTGGGCTTCTGGCTGGTGCCAGGACCAGATTGAGTCGTCGTCTTGCCTGACTTGTTCTTGCCAGCGTAGCCTTAAACCTTTTTGCTTTTGCCAGCGGAAGTGACAGAAAAATCGGAAAAATAGGGCGTGCCTGTGCTTAAGTGGATCGCACCACGCGCCACTGACTGCCGCAGTGCAGTGTTTGCATATGAGTAGGGTCGGCCAGAACCATACAATTAATAAATTAACATATATACGCCGTATATGCCTATATATTTGATGATATCCCTGCCAAGAATACCCTATATACATCGTATACCGTATATGTATGGTTCCGGCCAACCCTACGTATGAGCTATCGTCCCCTCATCAACACCAATGCTAAAAGAAAGCTTCACACTTCTCTTCCTACTCGGATCAATGTTTGCCCTTTTTGTTTCTGCAAGTACCACTCAAAACTGTGTGTGCAGGTTTTGAGGATCCAGAGGTCATGGCTGCTGTCAATGATGTGGCCCAAAACCCACAAAACATGAAGAAATACAAGGACAACCAAAAGGTAAGCGCTGCCAAATCACGCCCACTGTATCACGTCACCATTCAATCCTACATAATTGGCAGGTGTGGCGTATAATTACATTTGATCAGTATTCACGGCATTTGAATAGCTTTTGATTTTGGTGTAAGGTGCAGCGTACATTGTGCTTCAACAAAAATGCGACGATGCACGCAAGGAGTTTGATGAGGGCTTAAGGACCAAAATTACTGTGTATTGTTCAGAAAGGGTAAGCCAGCCTTGAAAGGCTTGTCCTTTTCAATTCCCTTTGTAAAACAGAAATGTTGGGTCTGGACTCACTCGCCCAACGGCTACTTTTGTTTGTGCACCAAGTCATTGTTGCCTCGCATCAGCACGCTCTACCTGAATAAAATCACAAATGAACTGCACTGCCAGCCGTCAAAGCCGTGATCAAATTTTGGCCCATTAACTCTGCTCTTTCCAGGTGCTGGCGTTCTATACGGCCATGGGGGGCATGATGGGGAAAAAATTAGAGAGCATGGCGCCACAAAACAGCAAACAGTGATTAGTGAATATTAACGTTATACACACCACCTACTACAACATGACCGCACCCCAATTCATTCACGCTTGTTTTGTGTGCTTTTATGTCGGGCCTATAGAGTAGGTACTTGCACGTGCACAGCCATCCATGGGTTTAGGCGATGATGTTTTAGCAATGTTGCAGCCTACTACACTTGAGAGGTGACACCCTCAATCAAATATAACATCATGAGAGGATTTTTCCAGGATGTATGCTGGGTAGGTCTGTGTAGCCAATGGACGCAAATCTTGAAGAATCAAACTCTTGCAACCCTGATTCTGCCAACACACATATGCGGGCTGCAAGGTAGAACAACCACCAGACCCGCAGCTTTCTCTTATACGGTTTAATATCCTACCATCGTAATGCCGGTTGTTCTTATCGTGGCCTGCAGCTTCCAAGAAACTTGTTCGCTTTAAGCTTGCCTACTTGCCGTTTAGTGTATCTTATGATGCTAATTTTGCACCATTTTCCAGACTGAAAAGCTTGAGGTTTGTGCCGGTACTACCAGTAGTGAGTACGCAGTCTGTTATCTTTTTTTCAAGAATTGCTTCGCATGTTGGTGAGCACCACTGAAGCTCGGTACCGTTCCTAGTGCATTCTTTATGGCTACAAAAACCAAGACGAATGTAGTTGGCTAACGAACATAATTTGAAGAGAGAAACGAGGCATGCTCAGGTCAAGCGCAAAAATTGCGTAACAAGATACTAAGCAGAGGACACATTGCACTTAGATACAAGGAAAGCTGCCTCTTCAGCAACAAATTGCCCTGCAAAGAGTCCATAACCCCTGGCCATGAAACTCAGAGGCATTTAACGAGTGAAGCAGACACAATATTCCAAATCAAGCATTGTGTGGATACTATCAAGCTGGAATGGCACAACAAGCTGGTTGTGACATGCTTGTCATGCTAAATCAGTGGCATGGACGAATCGTGTGAATTCCCCCGGGATTTATAATGTGGGCAACGGTTTTATGAATTTGGTCAGTTTAGATGGCTCTCTGGTAACAAACTCGCTAATTCTCATGCCTATCCATCTCCTCAGTGCGTTGCTTGAGCCGTCGCTTCCTTCTCGCGTGAAGAGGGAGGAGACGTTAAAAACACCTTGGGGGGGCTTGGCGGACTTATAGCCCATACTTGCAATCCATGCTTAAGCTGGTACATGATTCGTCGTGACATGAAAAGAAAAGAAAAACTACGTAGGCAGTGAAAACCACTCCCCACATAAATCAAGGAAAATGAGCCACTTTGGTACCGTAAAGCTCCTCCACCGCGAGCCAAGTACCGTAAAGCTCCTCCACCGTGAAAAGGAAAGGAAAATCAATGGAGATCAAGAGGGTTGCAGGCTTGGCCTGAAACCGGCTCCTGATGAGAGTTGATAACAGTACTGGAAAAGGCATGTCTGGTATGGACAAGTTTAGCAGCGAAGTTCACAGAGTGCACATGGAGCTTGGAGGCAAGCTTCTTAACTCTTTGAGAATCAAGACCTAGTTCCTTAAAAGGCTTCAGAGTGTGAGTGTTGTAAATGGTGCCACCCACACCCAAAAGGATGATGTGGAGAGTAACGGAGGCTCCTTGGAGAATGTTGCAGAGATCTTTGTGCTGTTCCTTTGCGGCGTTCAGCTGGTTCTGAGGTCTGGTGTCTTCACAATACTTGATCTCGACAAAGTGGATGTCATGCCGAGTTTTGCTGAGGCTTTAGGTCGGTGCTGTCTGTCGTGACATGCTTACTGGGAACCAAAACCCTCCGCTCCATTCTCCTAGGAGCGAAGGCACTGTTGACAGCAACCAATTCCATTCCACAGCCTTGCAGATCCTAGTTTATTCGTGCCACACCACTCATGAGAAAATAAGCATGCCTGCGTGTTATCAGCAGATCGGCGAAATAAGTCATACATTTCAGACATTAGTAATGCACCCCCGAGTGCATCTGATTAACATTCCTACAAGTAGTGCAGGTGCTTGCTTCACAACTACCAGATCCTTGTTAACGCCCTTCCCTCTATTAGCTCTTCAAGGTGGGACGTTGTGTGGTAGCTTTGCATCCATTGGGGGGTGCAGGACACAAAACATGATATCTTCTGAAATCCACGCCATAAACTTTCACACCGTGTGGTGACCTGTCCACATACGTTCCTTTTGGAAACGAAGTGGGATCCGCTGGGTACCTTACAACATCTCCTAAATAACTGCTGGTAAGTACTGCAAACTGGGAAGGGGTTGAGGGGGGTGAATTCCTGGCTGCCATCTTCCTTGTTTGCTGTCACGCCTTAAGTCTGGCAGGGGCACATGTCTGGTTCAGGGTAGTTTGGTCGATACATGATTAAATACTTTTCCGTGATTCTTACTGGCGTAGCCAGTTGTTGTCGTGAAGGAATGCGTGTCGATGCGTGAGCGGCTCTCAGCAAGGACAGCTTGATGGCGCTGTCTTGTACTTTGACGGATACAGCTGCTGGTCATGACATTGCTAAGCAGGGCACGGGCATTGAGCTCCTGATTTGAAGGTCGCTGACCGGTCAATGATTGAATTTTAACTCTTCTGGTTTCTTTCATCTTCAAGCTGCTGAAAGAATAAATGCGATTGGAATCATTATTAGTACTAGCTGTGATGTTTGATTGTCATAAATGGAATGACTGTAGATCGTTTACACTGGAAACATGTTGGTTCCATTCACAACAGAGATTCACCAGGTACTCTTATATAAAAGGATAGTACAAGAAAAGCAAGGGAGCTCTAGCGCATTGGGGGAAAGGGCCAACAGCCACTTCACCGGTCGAAAAAAACGCCGGGGGCCTCCTGCTGGTATCAGGGAAACTTTCCGTGCATTGGCAGGAAGGAGGAGCTAGCTAAAACCAGTGTCATCTACCTCGGCTTATTAGTATTGGAGGAGGGCATCCCAACTGTGCACTCAGTTGCTGGATCACGCGATCATATTCGTCAACCTGTATATGGACAGTCCGGGCCAAACAAACAGTCAATCATTTATACTGTATGGGAAATTGAAGCAACCTGTAAATCTGCGTGAAGACTGTCTGGCTGCTGTAACAAAGTGTACTCCCTCACACAGCACCATCCATCTCGTGTTTTGGACAGTCTATAAATCGTTAGTCCTTTCCCTCCTAGAAAAAACTACGCATACCGCTTCCTTTGCCCCTCTATGCTGCACACTTGTTTTAATTCTGAACAGCATGACTCCTGCTCATTGACCGACACGGTGCACAACCAAATCCTCTCCAGGGGCATCACGCAGGCATACAGGCACAGCACCACACCCCCACAACAATAAGTAATAAAAATGCCCTCTGCTACCAGATAACGATAAGCCCCCTAGCGCAAAAGAGACAACTAAACAACAGGAAGCAGGAGGGTGGCAGGCTGGCCTGAAGCTGGTTCTTTCTGTGAGAAATACTAACCGTGTGCTCCTTCATTATCTAATGGGAATCCCCCATTCCTTAGTGAGGATTGGTACCTATTAATGTGGGGAATGGTTCTAGCTTCCCCTTCATTACTGAATGGGAATTCCCCATCTCTTAGTGGGACTAATTTCCCCCAAAATGGGGAATCCCAATCCGTGATGGGTAATGGTTTGTCTGAGTAGTTTTGTCGTTGCTTAATGGCGCCATAAAGCAAGGACCCTTCTCTACATCCAACACCTCTTGTGCTCGTTTTTGTCGTGATCTTGAAGACATTGTTTTGTTCTAGAGCACCACAATCAAGAGCAAAAGCCTTCTGCTCACATGGGGTCGAACAGCACACCATGTGCCTCACCTTGTTGCTCAACACATAGTGGTCGTGCTTCAAGTCCTCAATCTCCTCAAAAAATTTGGGGTCAAATGCGTTAAGCTCCGCTTTCAGATCAGCGTTCTCAGACTCGACCTCCTCTAAGGCTGCGCGCAGTGCATTTGTGTCACTGCTGGATGATGGCCCACCCCTTTCCAGTGCACCTGTGTGTGTGTGTGAGTATGTGTATTTGTGTTACTGCTGGATGATGGACCACCCCTTTCCAGTGCACCTGTGTGTATGTGTGTGTGTGTGTGTGTGTGTGTGTGTGTGTGTGTGTGTGTGAGTATGTGTGTGAGAATTTATGTGTGCGTGTGTGCATATGTGTAGGCGCGAGCATTTGCGTGTGGGTGTGCAAAAACTCGCCTGTATGGAAACAACCCTCCAACAATGTCATCACTTGTGCCTCTCTTGTGCCATGCATCGTGACAAAGGCAACGAGCTGAGCCATTCATGCACAAATCTTACAGTAAGCTCAACTTCAGTAGTATGCTGCAGGTATGGCATTTAATTCCTGCTGCTCAGACCAAGATGTTTTGGGCAGCATACATTTTGCATTTTGCATACAGTAGGTCATGCCTCATACATTTTGCATGCAGTAGGTCATGCCTCATACATTTTGCATGCAGTAGGTCATGCCTCATACATTTTGCATGCAGTAGGTCATGCCTCATACATTTTGCATGCAGTAGGTCATGCCTCATACATTTTGCATGCAGTAGGTCATGCCTCATGCATATTGCATACAGTAGGTCATGCCTCATACATTTTGCATGCAGTAGGTCATGCCTCATGCCGCATGGGTCTCACTCTATGTGCCCTACTTCCAAGCTGCTGGTTTATTTCTGCTCAATGGTTTTCTTCACATTTTGC
>Ga0307963_1002966_pt1:0-10000 | contig 13438 bp, 14 predicted proteins | sample OrgLakmetagen594_FD_201829 | JGI IMG/M metagenome (GOLD analysis project Ga0307963, IMG submission 201829) | Saline water microbial communities from Organic Lake, Antarctica - #594 | ecosystem: Environmental > Aquatic > Non-marine Saline and Alkaline > Saline | place: Antarctica: Organic...
CGCCTCTTTAGGATCTTCGGTCGTGCTAGGCTCCTGCTGGTCGCTGCTCTGATTTTGCCGTAGACGTGGTGTCTTTGCTTGTTAGGTTGCCTGATGTCCAGAGGTACTCTAGCCTGCCTTCTCTCTGCCCCCAACTTATAAGGTTAGGCCTTTTTCTGTCTGTTCTTCAGACACACTCTCAGCTTGTGCTCTTGCGAGCGTGGGCCAATTTCTCAGACTGTGGTTTTTCAAGGAGGGTTTTTCTGTTTAGGCAGGAGTTTTCCTTTTCCCAGTCTTATAGGTTTCTTCCTTCATTCTGTCAGGCCCTTGCTGAGGACCGTGTAACAACCCCCACCAAAAAAAAAAAAAAAAGCCGCTTTGGTACCGAGTTCCGTAAAACTCCTTTATCGCAGACCAAAAAGGTCCAGTCAGAGAGGTCCAGAACTGAGTACCAGAAGGAGAAATAAAGGGGGAGTATTACACGCGTCTTTCCTTCACCCTGTGCATCAGTGTGACAATGGGAGGAAACCTTTCGATGGAGTTGTTGAAAGGAAATGGGCAAGGAATAAGGGAAATCCGTATGAAATGAGTTGCAAGCTAGGCTGCATTGAGCAACTAACTTAGGCCAACACACCTTGGGTACTGTATGGCTAATAAGCTGTGATTTGCGTGCAGATGCAGGGGACATGTTAAAAAGGATGGTTTTGGGGATAGGAATTTAGGTTTTAAAAGCTCAAGCATGCTCCCTGGGTGTGTGCAATGGCAAAAGTTGAGACCTAATAAACCATATGAGAAGATACACACAGACGAGCAAATGACTGTCAGAGCGACATGCATCACAAGGTCTTAGCAAGGCCTTGCTTAAATATGATTTCACATTAACCAAACCCTCGCTCCTTCAACCAGTCTCTCACACGAAGCAAGGGTGAGGAAGGGGTTGAATGAGAGCAGGGGGGAGGGGGGCTCAAGCTTTTTTTCCGCTTTCCGTTTAACCCACTATTGACGAAATCATTATATAAGTATACCTTTGCGCTTCTGTCAGCAAGTTTTGAATAACTGGCCATAATAAAATCCGTCTGTTTATATCCTGACCTGCCGCGGTAGGTAGAACCTCCGTCCGAGGTAGAAAACCTACAATCCGAAAGGTAAATACTGTTTTCGGGGACCTCAGTGATGTTTTCAATTAGTAGCACCGAAAATATGCGTACCACATCCAGCACGGGGCGAGGATGATGCCCAGGAAAATTTTAGAAATTAGCATCCCAGAAAGCGCAGCGCGTACAGCGTCATTAAAAGCGCTTGTGACGAACTGAGTGATCTCTTGATTGAAGAAACGTTTGGGTTGCAGTTAGGAATCATCTGATTTGTTATTTATCCTTGCCTTTTGAACACTGAACCTGCCAGGTTCTGGGTTAATTAAATTAAATTAATGTTTGTGATAACGCCGTTTCAAAATCCGGGCCTGGAGCCTATGATATGTAAGTGTGCGTTGTGACATCATCAGGTCTTCCAAGCAGCAAGCTGCCCACTGTAGCATATCTCGTAAATTTACGAGATATGCTACAGTGGGTGAATATGATTTGCAGACATGACTGAGTTCCCGTAATTGCAGGCTTTCATTCCGCACCCAGGGAAAGCAACGAATATGAGGTGGAACTGAGGAACGAGCAGGAGATTGAGGTAATTTTAAAAGCTCATCAATGTATCTGAACTGAATGCAGGATGTCTGTCAAGATCTCGTAGTTCATGTACATGTATGCAATGGGGCATGTGTTCCTTGCTTTCGAGCCTTCGAGCCTTTAAACCAGAGTGGGTGAGTAGTGCCTTTGTGATGCTCATGCCAAAATCTATGGCTATTATCTAGAATGTGTGAATGTGGTAATTTGCTGCATATGCTGCTCAATGCTGTTCCCGTTTCTCAACATACAGAAACTGAGTATGTGTCTGGTTCCCAGAAGAAGCAAACCAGCCATATCGTCTCGGTTCTAAGATTTGGATATGGATAATAGCAGGCTGAGTACTCAATGCTGGTGGCTGAACTCCTTGTATGTAATCATTATTTGTGTTTGTCTGTTTGTGTACACTCCCAGCCAACTGTGCTTGCTCTCATCCCTGCAGGCTCTTCGGAACTATTTAAGACACGCTGTGTAGCAAGTGGCCAGCCAGGCTTTACATTTGTGTGCCTATTCAAGACACGCTGCGTAGCAAGTGGCCAGCCAGGCTTTAAATTTGTGTGCCTATTCAAGACAAGCTGTGTAGCAAGTGGCCAGCCAGGCTTTACATTTGTGAAACTATCAAGACACGCTGTGTAGCCAGTGGCCAGCCAGGCATTACATTTGTGTGCCTATTCAAGATACGCTGTGTAGCAAATGGCCAGCCAGGCTTTACATTTGTGTGCGTGACTGTCAAGCACGCGCTGTGCCGGCTGCCTTTGGGTGGCACCCCAGATTGAGGTGTGTGTTGATGCTTACGCTGCTGCGTGCGCTAGCAGCAACACCTACCTTTTGATGCTGAGGTACCTTAGCATCAACAGGTAGGTGTGCGCTATCTGATTATGTGTGCGCTACCTAAGCGCACACATAATCATTACCTTAATAAGACCAGCTGCGCACGCAAATTATAAACTGCACACACACAAAAAGAACTGCGCATACAAACTTACTTGACTCGCTGAAACATAGGAAAACCTGCACACACCACGTGCTTACTACTACCAACTGCGCACGCACATAGAACCTGCGCATACTTACTTACAGCTGTGCATGCACATAAAAAACTGCGCACACATGAAAAGAATTGCACGTACAAACTTGTTTGCCTTGCTATGTCGCGCACAAATATTAAAGCTGCGTACAATCTTGCTGTGAAAACTAAAAATTTGCTGAGTACAACCTTTCTGATGAAATCCTCTATGCAATGCCAAATTGAAGAAAAATACAACCAATAAACACTTAGGCATTGGCGTCCAGCACTGTTAAGGACTTACAGCTGGCGTTTGATGAAATGCTGGATGCAATCCAGGAGGCATTCCCCGGAGGAACAGGTCCCAACTTCGTTGAGCTTGGGCGCTTGGGAGGTAAGTAGTAGGTAGCTTCACGAGGTCTCCCAATTTGTGCAACACAAGAAGGTTGCTGGCCTCAACAAATTGAGATCTGAGGTGATGTTGCCTGGCCGTTTGCAACAATTGCAGCATTTCTAGGGTTGGCCAGAACCGTATCTATACACCGTATATTTGATGATTTCCCTGCCAAAAGTACCGTATATGCACCGTATATATATGGTTCTGGCCAACCCTAAGCATTTCTCCTTGTCAGTGGAAATTGAGCTGTCAACTGTTAAAATGGTCATAGCCTGCTGCTATGGCACGCCTATTTGCCTCCGCCCCTCCTGCAGCGCCTGTACATGTGTGTGCGCACAGAGGCAAGGGTGCACGTGCTCAGTCAGCCATCTTGCAAGAAACCCACAGTGGGAACGTTGCTATTGGCAATACACCGCCAGAGCCCCCCCCCCCCCCACCAGAGTGTTTCTAACTGCATTGCATTCTACGACTGTGCAGAGATGCAAAGCACTCACGGTCATCAGGTGTGAGTATGTGGATGTACTCACACGTGATGACCGTGAGTGGTATGTGGACGTATTCACATATGATGACCGTGAGTGGTATGTGGACGTATTCATATGTGATGACCGTGAGTGGTATGTGGACGTATTCATATGTGATGACCGTGAGTGGTATGTGGACGTATTTAAATGTGATGACCGTGAGTAGTATGTGGACGTATTCACACGTGATGACCGTGAGTGGTATGTGGACGTATTCACACGTGATGACGTGAGTGGTATGTGGACGTATTCATATGTGATGACCGTGAGTGGTATGTGGACGTATTCATATGTGATGACCGTGAGTGGTATGTGGATGTATTCACACGTGATGACCGTGAGTGGTATGTGGACGTATTCACACGTGATGACCGTGAGTGCTTTGCATGCTGCACAGTCGTAAAATGCAATGCAGTTAGAAACACTTTGGTTGTTGGGGAAGGGGGGGGGGGGCGGTGTGTGGCGGTGTGTGGCCAATAGCAATGTTTCCACTGTGGGTTTCTTAATGCTGCAATTGAGCGTTGCGATGGAGGCCCACTTACCTCCGCGTGCGTATTGCATGCCAATTGTGCGTCACACCCAATTGTGCATACTGCATGCCAATTGTGCGTATATCCACAACTCTTGTCCTTGGCAAGCACGCACAGGTCAAAATGGCGTAGCCACCATGAAAGAGAGAAGGCATGGCAATGATGTCACCGTTAGTGAGTTAGTTTAGTGATCTCATTTCTTGCTCTCTTTCTGCTTGACTGCAAGATTAACACACCCAGTATAATGAAAAGGAAATGCCATGTATAAATACACAACCCTGTCAGGCCGCACTCGTGCGCGCGCACCCCACAACCCCTTTGCGTCTCCCCATTCTCCTTCTTATCATCATCACGTTTTCACAAGATTGCCTTTTTAAGACCAAGTGATGTTGTGTGTGTGTGTGTGTGTGTGTAACTGCCTTCAGGCAGTGAACAGCACCTACGTGCTCGCAACAACGGTCAGGGACAACCTCCCAACGGTGGGTATTCACATTCATCACAATATAAAGATGCTGCCTGCACTTTCATTAGACAGTTCTTTACCAACAATTAGCAGTATGGACTGTGTTGGCATGGACTTGTATGGGTTTGTGAGGGGGGAGGGGCACTGAGTACGTGAGGGAATATTTGGCCCACACACTGAGACATACGATCTTAGACAGAGTCAATAGTAGAGTTCACAGATCAAGACATCAGGTTGTGCCACTGCTGGTCTGCGTATCTAAAACATTGTGGAGTTTGTTAAAATTTTTGTTGCAACAACAGATTTATAAAACCAGTGAAAACAATTGTGCTGCCAGGTCCAACCGACCGCATATACTCAGCAAAGAGGGTGGCAAATGAAAACAGTGGGCTGTAACACTGAGAATACTAAGGAACATGATACAACCATATATTCAGCTACAAACAATGCCACTTTCCCCATCTCATGGTTGTACAGGGAATTTGACGCACAAAAGCAGCAGGAGCAATGTGCTCCGTGCCCTGCGTGATGGCTATAAGAAGCTCACACAAAAGGAGGGCTTTCAAGCAATGGATTATGTGTGGCTGAGGCAGAAGATCTGGCCATCGAAATCTATGTTTAGGTAGACTGTCCTCTCCCTTTCTCTGTCCGTAGCCTAGTTTCCCTGCACTCCTGTCTGTGCAGGGTTTGATGTTTATTTAGTAAAGACTGTTCAGCTAATCGGCCAGGGGCAGAACCTCGCCAGTTGCAATTTATTTTAGCAGGGTTTCAATTTCGCACCGATTTTTACATATTGCAAAGCCATGTTTTATTTCTGGTATAATTTGGAGCTAGCCAATTGGGGCGCACATGCTCAATTTGCTGTGGCGTGGACCCGCTTTTTGAGCAGCCAAATGCTGTGTCCGGACAGCCAGAGCACAACATTGAGTGCATCAGAGTCATTGCAACGACAAATAAAAACTGCAACAGAAATGAAGTGAAAAGACTGTGATTGGCGAAATAAGCAAATTCACATGGCATTTCACAACAAAAACACCCATCTGGGGTGTAGGTGCCCTACCTGTGCGTTTGGTCCTGTCACTCTGTACATAGAGCGACTTAAAAGAGAGGAAAAGTAAATTACGCGGCAATGAAAAAAGGGGAAGAAAAAGTATGCAGGCGGTATACACCACTCCCCATATTGATTAGGGAAAAGAAAGCATTTATGGTACCAAGTACTGTAAGACTCCTTCACCAGCAGACATAAAAGGCCCAGTGAGAGGTCCGACCAACAAAGTACTACAAGAAAAGAAGTCACAAGGAGACTGGATTACCAGCCTCAAACAAGCAAGAGCACCAAGCACAAAACTGCAGAGCTAAGTAAGGGTCTGACAGACCACCCGTCATTGCCAGCCTCAAAATAGATCACATAGCCAGCCCTACAGCACTGAACCTGCCGTGCTACTCCACCAACACAGTCGTACAGTGCAAGCCTATAGAAAGGTCCACTAAGCAAACACTGCTTGCACTGCCTCAGCATGTATATATATGATCTCTTTCAACACAGAATTGAAATAAATGTCAATGTTACTGAGTGGTGGCTGTTTGTTTGCACCTTGCTTCTCAGACAACAACAGCTTTGATTACCCTAAACATCATCATGCCGGTAGCGTTTACACTACACTTTTACGATTATTTCAGTTCCCAAACAGCGTTAGTATTAGCATTTTGTTTCGTTAGCGTTGCTGCAAGACCTCCACATACATCATGTTGAGCTGCATGGATATAGGTAGCAGCAAACGGCTGGCTCTCAGGATTTCTTTGACTTTCTAAAACTTGTCCATGCCAGGTGCGCACTTTCCAATACTTTTACCAACTCTCATCCTCAGGAGCCGGTTCCAGGCCAAATCTCCATGCAGCTAAATCCTCTTATTTTCTGTCACACCAGTTGGGCATGAGTGGTTGCCACTGTCTGCAGTGCGTGATTTTTATTTCTATTTGCTTTATTTCTATTATCTTTTGGAAAAGGTTTATGTGCCTGATCAAAGCGGCTTGTTCAGCACATTCTGCCCCAGAAATCCAACGGCTAAACAAACCCACTGTCCCCATATGGCTTAATAACTTATGTTGAACGGAAACACAAAAAAAAGTGCATCGGCCGTAGAAAGTCCACGCAGAAAAGCAAGGATAGAGAGCCACCTAGGTACCGTGAACATTTTCACTGCACAATATTGCTACATAATTCAGTCTGTGATAGTCTATTACAAAGAAGCTCTATAAATAGAAGCAGCAAGCAGTAAAGGAAGACTGAATGACTGGTTGCTCCAATAAGGGGTCTAGCGTAAAGCTGCTTTGACGACATAAATATGAACGGACTTGCATAATATACATACCCAAACTACATGCACAGCAGGGGCCCTTACACGAAATAATGTTGCTAACACAATTACACATGTCCAACAGACTCAAACAAGCATGTGTCCATGTCCACAAGCTAAAACAATTACATTTGTCCAACAGACTCGAACAAGCACGTGTCCATGTCCATAAGCACAGACAAGAGGCACTGCCAATGCTTCCTATTTTTTGCCTTGTCAGCTGCTAGCATGAGCAGCTAAGATAACAAGCAGCCAATATAATAAACGAGCAGACAGTGCACTCCTGCTTACTGAGTATGCAGGCTTGTTGCGTGCTAGCTAGCTAGGGCAGCCTGCGGCCAATACGTTCTGCTAGCTCGTACAGCCTGCACTCAATACGTTTTCTAGCTAAGATAGCTAAGACTGCCAGCACACAAGCCTGCATGGTTGTGAAATATAATTCAGACCCTAGCTCCTGCACTCAATACGTTTGCTAGCTAAGACAGCTAAGACTGCCGGCACACAAGCCTGCATGGCTGTATAATATAATTCAGACCCTAGATCGAACTCTTAACTCTTGCTTTTAACCAAAATCCATGCCCTGTCCAAAACCCAGACAAAAGGGAACCTGAATCCTTCGGACGAGGGTTCCTTCCAAAAGGTTCGAGGCTTGATCTAGCAGCCATCCGTAGCCCTGCACCAGGTCGACTACGAGGGCTGCTGTCAGAAGACTGCAAGAACTTAGTCTAACGCCCTTGATCAAGCACCCCTCTGTAGCCATGCATCAGGTCGACCACGAGGGCTGCTGTCAGAAGACTGCAGTAACCCTGCACCAGGTCGACTACGAGGCTGCTGTCAGAAGACTGCAAGAAGTTGATCTAACGCCCTTGATTATTTCTAAAGCGTTGGACAAAAGGCGACGAGGGAGCGGCTGCAAGGAGCGACTGGAAACGGTGCACGTGCTCAAGGAAGTAGCTGCCTAACGGTGCACGTGTTCAAGTTAATATTTGCCTAACAGTGCACGTGCACAAGGAAACAGCTGTTTAACGCTGCACGTGCTGAAGGAAATAGCTGTCTTTTAATTGCACGTGTTGAAGGAACGTGTTTTAATTGCAGCGTGTTGAAGGAAATAGCTGTCTTTTAATTGCTAGGGGAGCTCAATGCACACACAGGAACCGTAGTGGCATGCTGATTCTTTTCTTCCGTGCTTCATATATTCAATGAAGAAGCTCGGAACCTCTGGCATGAACCCAAAACGCGCAATCCTAAAAGGAGCCAGAGCGCTTGCTGCTGCTCACTGCGAAAGGAGCCAGAGCTCTTGCTGCTGCTCACTGCTACTGCAAGCGTGTCAGGCCCCCAGGTGTAGGTTGGGAATCTTCACCTGCGCATGTGCATGTGTGTGTGTGTTTGTGTGTGTGTGTGTGCGTGTGTGTGTGCGTTTGTGTGTGTGTGTGTTTGTGTGTGTGTTTGTGAGTGTGCGTGTGTGTGTGCGTGTGTGAGTGTGTGAGAGTAGGTGGTGCTTCTTATGCAGTAATGTTGAAGTTGTGCAGGGTTAGCGAACAAGGGTTAGCGCACACACGCACGCACGCACGCACGCACGCATGCGCACACACACACAAACACACAGAGCTGTGCAGGGTTAGCTAGAAACATAAGTAGGGTTGGCCAGGACCGTATACATACACCATATATGACCGTATATTTGGTGATTTCCCTGCCAAAAATACCGTATAAACACCATATATAATATATGTATGGTTCTGGCCAACCCTAAACATAATCATAAACAGTGCATGCGAGATGTTTTGGCTGGAAGCATTCAGCTGAACTTGAATCTGTGGTGTACACATACAATATACCTAAACAATTCTTTGTTTGTAATTGCGGGTCGATTTATGACCGTGCACTACATTTACAGAAACGGCAGTTTAACAATTGCACACGAGCACAGGACACCAGTACTCAGGAGTGTTGCCTGAATGCCTGTTTTTCCCCGTCCATTTCATTGACCGCATGCACCTGAATTGAGGCGCGAAGTGGCAGGCCAACGAAGTGAACAAAGAAGGCAGACGAGGGGAGGGTGAAGGTGTAACGATGACATATAGAAATACAATTCCAAGTCGAGCACCTCGAGTATGCCCTTTACAACCAGTGTTGTGCACCTGACGCTTGACGGCGTCAATGGCAAATGATGATGACGGCGTAATGATTGTCAAATTGACGGTGAAAATAATAAATTATGCCGTCAATCGTCAGAGTTTAGTGACGGTAACGCCGTTATTTACGATCGTTATTTACGGTGCCATTTTTGAATGACGCCGTATGTGCACAACACATTTTACAACGCGCTGCTACTAAAACGTACACATTTTATGTTCGTACCTTTCAGGTCATCATCTGGCCGCTGGTCCCTGTTCACGACGCTCACCTCTTCGAAGCTTTGCAGACCGTGCGTCTCCCTCTTCTTCAGCCGGAGCAGCGTCTCCTGAAGCCGCCACCACCTGTGCGCATTTTGATTCATCGTTACGATGATCTCGTCACAATATTCAATTCGTTTATATCCATCGTAATATTCAACGTGGGTCAAGAATCAATGACAAACACGTCTATTGGTTTAGTTTAGTTTAGTTTGAATTGCAAAGGCATTCAGCCTGGGATGGCTGCGCAAACTATGACAAGCACGTCTGTGATTTGCTGTGAAGGGCTACACAAAATTACGTCTTTAGTTTAGTTTAGTTTAGTTTAGTTTAGTTTAGTTTAGTTTAGTTTAGTTTAGTTTAGTTTAGTTTAGTTTAATTTTGTTTAGTTTAGTTTAGTTTGAATTGCAAAGACATTCAGCCTGGGATGGTTGTGCAACCTATGACAAGCACGTCTGCGATTTGCTGTGAAGTGCTGCACAAAATTACGTCCTCTGAGGCAATGACTGTGGAGCCTCTTCAATACAGACGTCTGAAATCAACACAGACGTCTGAAACTCAGTCAAGAGTCGTTCTTAATCGCCTCTGAGGCAATGACTGTGGAGCCTCTTCAATACGGACGTCTGAAGCTCACTCAAAAGTTCGGCACTGACCAGCAATCAGCAATCAGCA
>Ga0307963_1002968_pt1 | contig 13430 bp, 17 predicted proteins | sample OrgLakmetagen594_FD_201829 | JGI IMG/M metagenome (GOLD analysis project Ga0307963, IMG submission 201829) | Saline water microbial communities from Organic Lake, Antarctica - #594 | ecosystem: Environmental > Aquatic > Non-marine Saline and Alkaline > Saline | place: Antarctica: Organic Lake...
GAGAGAGTGTGTGAGAGAGAGAGAGAGAGAGAGAGAGAGAGAGAGAGAGTGAGAGAGAGAGAGAGAGAGAGAGAGAGAGAGAGAGAGCGAGAGAGAGAGAGAGAAGGAGAGAAAGAGAGAGAGGAGAATGTGTGTGTGTTTAGTGTGTGGGTGTGTACGCGCGTGATTGTGTGTGTGACTGAGTGCTGGTTAAGGTGTACATGCGTAAGCATACATAGTTTGTTTGAGCCCTTGCTTCATAGACTGTGAATGACCTGCTTCACTTATGTCTGCAACCCCCTATTGCTTTACGTCTCTTTGACCTGAATATGTACTTTGTGGTGTTCACTCACGTCCAGCCTCCCTTCTCCTTATTATTTCAGGGCATTTCAGCTTGCTGTGCTCAAATGGATCATCAGCTTGGCGCCTTCCAGGTAGGCAAGAGTCTTGATCGTATTTAGGGTTAGCCAGAACCGTATATCTGCACCGTATATGACCGTATGTATGGTATTTTCCCAGAGGGGGTTATCTGAGGCCAAAAATGGTACGGATTTTGCATGCTCCTAGGGCATGGGCCCCCTAATTTGCACGTTTCAAGCTCAGCTCTGATGTGTAGATTCCAATGCAGCTGAGCTTGACACGTGCAAATTAGGGGGCCCATACCTAATCGGCCGCAGCGTGAACACTACTTTTTGAGCAGCCATATACTGTACCTGACCAGCCAGCGCACCAGACTGAGTGATGTTTGGTGTTTTGAAATCCTTGAATTGATTAAGATCATTGAAAAACAATGGAGCAAAAAGAGCAAGTGGTTGGCGAGATATGCAATTTTTTGCACCATTCCCCTTGGAAAGCATCCATCTAGGGTACAGGTACACGACGTGTGCATTTAGTCCTGTCATTCCATACGCAGGGCGACTTAACTAAATCTGAGCACATGCTCTGGTAGCTTATAATATCAGCAGCAGTGTGAAGCTAGATTGGGTTCAATTTGGTGAATTGACGTGAGAGTGGTTGCCCCTTTAATGCAAAAAGGAGCATGTTTGGACATTTGCTCAGATAACCCCCTCTGGTGATTTCTCTGCCAAAAATACCGTATATACACCGTATATACCTATAAATGTATGGTTCTGGCCAACCCTAATCGTATTGCGTGTACACACACATACACATACACACCCACAAACACGCACTCAAACACACCCACAAACACACTCAAACACACACATAGCACGCACAACCATAGACGCAAACGCAAACAAACACGCACACAGATGCCAGCCATCCGGAGTTTGTGCCCTTCTCTGAAGAGGACTACATGCAAATCTGCTTTGATGCCCTGTGCAATTCACACCCCGCCCGTGACTTCCGTTTCTCCTACCATCTCCCTTCCCCTGATTCAGAACTGGAGGTGCGAACCTTTCTTCCATGCAGTTGTGAATGAGCCGAATAAGACGCAGGTGTCCTTCAGAGTGACGGCCAACACCATCAGGATAACAGTGATGATGGAATCCAGCGATAGTTCTCTGTCTGCATGGAACACAGGCAGGGATGATGATGCTTTGAGGGGGCTGCCCGACCGAGCACAGGCCTGTGTGGGGTCTTGGCAGATGATGAGCAGACTTGGTTTTACAACACTCACCTCTAGAGAATTTGTCCATCTGTTTGTTCAAAGCAGATAGTTAGGCGGCCTAAGGTCAGGATAGCCATTGCCCACCCAAAAAAGGGGGGATTCATGCCCCTTTCCTGAACTGCACATCTGAGGTCACCCATTGGTTTCCATACATAAATGTAACTCTTCTGCATAAAAATTTAATGAGATTGGGGTCAAGGGTGAGAGTGGGGGGCTGGATATGCGCCGTTTCCCTGCCACTAAGGTGGTATGGGTGTAGAAATGCAGGTTTTGGTCCGAATTTCACCAATTCTTTTGTTCTCAGATAGTTTTAGGGTCAAGCCATACCCATTAAAGCAAAAAAAGGGGGTGGAAATTTGCCCATTAGTGCGTGGGCCTGTTTGCTGGGCAAAAATGTTGCATTTCTGGAAACCCTGGAAACTTGCTTTCTGGCCATCACCTGAGTGTCAAGAGCCCTTCAGTATGCTCTTAAGGCATTCCCTGTCAAGTTTTATGGTCTGGAATGCTGGGGTTGCGTCGTAGTGGGCAAAGCTCAAGGAAACGGCTCAGCTGTCAGCCCGTTTGAATTTGCTGCTCTGTTCCAGAGCATACCACTGACAACTTTTAAAAGTTATAATTTGTAAAACTAGTCGCAAAAATGGGATCCCCAAACCATGCACCCTGTGCTCCTCGCATAGAATCGAGCTTTTCCGGCCAAAATTGAGCGATTTCCTGGACCCCCGCCCCTGCCCCCCGGGCCCCCCTGATCCAAATATTATGTCCAACCATCATCGTGGGTGAGGCAAGCCGCGGGGCCACTTTCTGAGGACCCCATTTTGGCAGGGGAATCCTGGCCCCGCACCCTGGGCGCCCCCTGGCACAAACTGAGTATGCAGAGTTGCTCAGTTAGGTCCAGCTTGAGGTCCTGCATACTCAGAAGTGGGTGGGAGCTTTGGGGCAAGAACTCTCACAGGAATGGCTCACCTGACCTAAGGTTTCAAGGTGGAGGTGTGTGAGTAGCCCTGTGCTAGGACCTATATACAGCACTCGTTGTCAAAACAAGCGTGTGTGCGTGAGAAGCCCCGTGCCAGGAGCTAAGCATCACTTGTAGTAAGAAATACAATTGAGAGCAGCTCCAACGCTGGGAGCTAAACAGCGTGGAAGATGGTAATAAGTTTTTTTTGAGTCGCTCTGTGCTAGGAGCTAAGCAGTACTCACAGCAGGAATTAGCATGTGAGCGTAGGTCCCAGCTGTGATCCACTCAGAAAATATGGTAGACGAGATCAGGCATCCCAGGCCGGGACAGCGCAAGTGCATGTGTGTGTGTGTGTGTGTGTATGTGTGTGTTTCAAGGACAGCGCAAGTGGCATCTGTTGCAAGGTGCGAGGTGTTAGCATGACAAGCTGTTGACATAACAATGTTGCAACATGAATCAATACTAACATGACAAGCTGTTGGATGACAATCATTTAACATGAATTGGTACTGACATGACAAGGTGTGAACATGACAAGGTTCCAACATGATTTAATACTAACATAACAAGCTGATGACATGACAAGGTTCCAACATGGATTGGTACTAACATAAAAAGGTGTGAACATGACAATCATTTAACATGAATTGGTACTGACATGACAAGCTGATGACAGCCTCTAGTCGAGGCTCGACGTCACTGCTGTCAAAGCCTAGACGGCAACTAGGGTGTCCATTTTTGGGGGGGAATCAGGGGAAATTCCCTGGAAATTCTTAAAAATCGGGAAAGTCGACCGCGTTTTTTGTATAATAATATAAAGTATTTTTGTGTAATGTAAACGCAAAAAATGGCACATCACGATGTCAAAGTTTTGTTCAGGGAAGTGTCTGACATTCATTTCTCGACGCCCCAAAATGGGCAGTAATTTTGTACATTATTTTCTTAATATTATCAAATATTATATATATAGAATATATGGAACTTATTTCCGGCCAATCTGCTGTGCGTATGCCTGTTTAGGCAATGCACCAGAAGAGATTCTCCAAACACTTCCTACAGCTCTTTTCATACCGGTCAACAATAGTTATATAATAATTATAAATACACTCCAGAAAAAATCTGGCTCAATCCGCGCAAGTTTCAGAAAGTGGTTTTTAAACTGTAATGCACCAACTAGGGCCTATATCGACGAGCCTCGCCCTCGATGACGCTCGTCGAGCCTCGCTGGCAAAATCAAACACCCTAGTTACCCATGCGTGGACAGGACAAGCTGTTGACATGACACTCCTTTATCGTTGCATAATTGTAGCCCTAGCTGAAGGGACCACGCCATGCTGGCAATTCCTAGTCGCGTTGCATCCTACTCTTCCTTCATTGAAGTGGGAGCAGTTCCAAAGAAAGCCTGTGCGGCTTACGTTTAGCCATGAAACGTTGCAAGAACACGCATTCCACCTGAACAACCTCCTTATTGCTACCCTTCATGTATTAAAATACACGTTTCGCCAAGACCTGCCACATTGCTGCCTAGACCTGCCACATTGCTGTCCTTGGAAGAAAACACATTTCGCCTAGACCTGTCGCATTGCCGTCCGTCCTGCTGTTGGTTCATGCTTACTGTTGCTTGCTATCAATTCATGCTTGCTGTTGCTTGCTGTTGGTTCATGCTTGCTGTTGCTTGCTGTTGCTTGCTGTTGCTTGCTGTTGCTTGCTGTTGCTTGCTGTTGCTTGCTGTTGCTTGCTGTTGCTTGCTGTTGCTTGCTGTCGCTTGCTGTTGCTTGCTGTTGCTTGCTGTTGCTTGCTGTTGCTTGCTGTTGCTTGCTGTTGCTTGCTGTTGCTTGCTGTTGCTTGCTGTTGCTTGCTGTTGCTTGCTGCTGCTTGCTGCTGCTTGCTGCTGCTTGCTGCTGCTTGCTGCTGCTGCTTACTGCTGCTTGCTGCTGGTTCATGCTTACTGCTGCTTGCTGCTGGTTCATGCTTACTGCTGCTTGCTGCTGGTTCATGCTTGCTGTTGCTTGCTGTTGGTTCATGCTTCCTGTTGCTTGCTGTTGCTTGCTGTTGGTTCATGCCTGTGCAAAACGACAGCTGTGTGAACTTTAATTCTCTAGGTACCAAATTTTAATACAGGGCGTGACACTCATACTATTAATTTTAGACAACTGCAGCTCACCTTCGCCTCATGCCGACATTTTAATACGGGGCGTGACACTAACAGACAATTAACACACACGCACACTACAGCTCACCTTTGCCTTCACGCACGAGGCCACACACAGTAAACATTCCATTATGCTGAGACTGCCCCCCGCTCCAAACAAGGCAGCCTCTCTGAAGGCCTTGCTGTACCTGTCGTTCAAAGAATACTCGGGCATCAAGGTGTGTTATGTGTTATGTGCTGCATGATTATCCAAACAAGGCAGCCTCCTCAAAGGCCTTGCTGTACCTGTCGTTTAAAGAATACTCGGGCATCAAGGTGTGTGATGTGTTATGTGCTGCATGATTATCCAAACAAGGCAGCCTCCTCAAAGGCCTTGCTGCACCCGTCGTTCAAAGAATACTCGGGCATCAAGGTGTGTGATGTGTTATGTGCCGCATGATTATCCAAACAAGGCAGCCTCCTCAAAGGCCTTGCTGTACCTGTCGTTTAAAGAATTCTCGGGCATCAAGGTGTGTGATGTGTTATGTGCTGCATGATTATCCAAACAAGGCAGCCTCCTCATAGGCCTTGCTGCACCTGTCGTTCAAAGAATACTCGGGCATCAAGGTGTGTGATGTGTTATGTGCTGCATGATTATCCAAAGAAGGCAACCTCTCTGAAGGCCTTGCTGTACCTGTTGTTAAAAGAATACACGGGCAGCAACGTGTGCTATGTGCTGCATGCTAGTTTTGCTGCTCATGTTGCTTAAGGAAAACAGCTCAAAGAAGACAAAACAGATTTTGGTTTACTACCCAAGGTTATATCGGTGATCTGAAGGATTCACACAACTCCATCCACCACCACGTGCCTTGCTGTCCTTGATATCAAAAAGCAGATATATCTGATGGTCAAAAGTACAAGAGACAAGCAGGGAAGCACGTACAAGAGCATCAAAAGTACAAGAGACAAGCAGGGAAGCACGTACAAGATCACTAAAAGTACAAGAGACAAGCAGGGAAGCACGTACAAAAGCATCAAAAGCACATGAGACAAGCAGGGAAGCACGTACAAGAGCATCAAAAGTACAAGAGACAAGCAGGGAAGCACGTACAAGAGCATCAAAAGTACAAGAGAAAAGCAGGGAAGCACGTAGTGTGAGCTGCTGTAAAGTACAAGAGAAGGCTGGGAAGGTGTCGCTTGTATGTAGGGTAGGCCAGAACCGTATATCTACACCGTATATGATTGTATATTTGGTGATTTCCCTGCCAAAAATACCGTATATGCATTGTATATACATGGTCCTGGCCAACCCTACTTATATACCTTTTCACCTTGACCTGTCATCTTTCCTGTCATCTTTCCTTTGTCTGGAAGATGCCTGCACCTGGGAAATTTGGTATCAATCATAGACAACCAGGGGTCTGATTTTTCTAATAAACACCATCTTCCTTCTTCACATACCAGCTGACGGCCTTGTATCAGTCCCAATACTTTTCTTCAAATGCCTTGCAGGACCTCAATGATCAGAGCCAGGTTGATTTGCAACGATTGCAGCAGCAGCTGGATAGCAGGCAAGCTACTTGTGCGTGTGTGTTTATGTGTGCGTGTGTGTTTGTGTGTGTGTGTGTGTGTGTGTGTGTGTGTGTGTGTTCGTGTGTGTGCGTGTGCGTGTGTGTTTGTTCTTAGTGCTGCTGTCCTAGGTAAACCATATCCAGTAGTAGGTAGGCAGTGTTTCAATTAACTGCGACATGTTGTCACTGTGTCGCAATCTGGTCATTTTCGGTAAGACCAGGATTGTTCAGTTTGTTTTTTGAAAATTAAGCTGCCAACTAAGGCACAAGCATAAAAAGGATGGTTAGCACAGCGCAAGCTGTGCCAAGAGAGTACTAACTGACGTTCGGTTGCACTCGCCTCCAAGAACTAGAGTACTTCTGCGAGTACTCAGCAGTTTGTTTTTTGGGAACAAGAGTTCGATAACGTTAAAAAGCCCTGAACTGTTTGAAGGGTTCGATGTGCAATTTTGGGATTTGGACCCTTGGGCTCCTCCCCCCACCTTCAACCTTCCCAATTAGTTGTGTATGTTTATAAATCACTAGAAAAAGAAAAGGGGCCGGGAGGGGACCATGTCATCATCGTATAGCTGAAAAAGGAGAACCCCAGGGTGCAGTGCAAGTGCCGCATTGAACAAATCCTCAGCAGTTCAGAAGTGTGTGACAAGTTTGGCCTTAAGACCAAGGAATCCTCCTGGCCTGGTGCAGATTACAAGTCATATTTCATATATATCATTGAACATGTTACTTTTACTGCAAGGAAAGAGTGGTACTGAACAGGGGGGGGGCTGCTATCCCTTGCAATTGTGACAGACATATGCTGTAAAGTCTGATTAACTCTTGAAGTTCATCGAACTTTGACCGAACTCCAAACGGCACTTTTCAAATTCGAAAAATGCGTGAAAGTTCGCGAACCCGAATTTTTGGCCGAACCCTAAACTGAACAACCCTGGGTAAGACACAGCGACGCCCGGCAGGACGTCGCTGCCCACCCAGTGTAGCCAAATGTTGCCCAGTGGCGACACCAAAACTTTGTGTCGACCACCCTGGTACCAAATTTTTATATGTTGTTACTTAAAAATAAGTTGCAGACTCTGTGTCCTCTGCGGGCCGAGAGGAGCCCCAACATGTTGCTCCGTCAGAAGACCAAGGCACTCCCAAAACTCCCAAGCCCCTGCCCCTCTCGACCCCTCCATGCCCCTCCCCCAGCGTCTCCAACAGTGCAAGTTGCAGCACCTGCCCCAGATGATGCAATTCTAAGGTGGCATGCACCACCTCCTGCACCACAAGCTACAACATTTGCTGCAGCACCTTGCATGGCCCAGCCCTCCACCACCACCAACAACAACGCCAACCTCGCAAAACGTGGACACGTGGGAAGAAGCAGCAAGCACTGCAGCAGGAGAGAGCACAGCATCAGCATCATCACACTGTTGCACGCAGCCTCTCTGTGCTGCCGCGAAAGGGTGGATTCAAACTTCATTTACCTTAAACAAATATCTCATTCCGTATCATTATGCCAAATTACAATATTACAGTAACAAATGTTTCATTCCTTATCGTTATTCCAAAACTGTGGCGCTCTTTAGGGGGGGGAATATTACGTGGCTACACTATTTTTTAGCAAACCCACCCTGTGTATAGCCATTTGGCTAAACTTTTAAAAACCTAAATAGAAACACTGTAGGTAGGCATGTATGTACCACCTTATGTGCACAACTGCTTTTAATAAAGCTCCACATAATTTGTGAGTACCTGCAATCACCTCGACACTTTCTGGCTGTATAATATTAATATAATATTAGGCTCTGGGACCAAAAGTTAAAAACGGCTTTTCGCCCCTTAACGCCCGTGCTTGCAGAAAAGAAATGATTAAATCTTTCAGCCCGCCTTTTCTTCCTTCAATTATCGCTGCACTGAATGAAAATAAGACAGGGTCTACTCATGATGAGCCTGCTTGATCGAACCTGCCCTGAAATGTTTAAGCACTTATTAAGTTTTAGTTCAGTTTGGATTACAAAGGCATTCAACCTGGAATGGCTGCTCAACCAATGAGAACGAGGTAAACCTCAAAACAAACCAAGTAAAAAGGGCTGTGATGCAACTGGAAAATGCCTTAAAGACACAAGAAGAAGTAGGCAAAAACATATCAAAGTGTAGACGTTGGTTCACCAAAGTAGACGCATTTGAAGCACATATTAATGTATGCTGCATGTGCAGTATGGGTATTCGCCAATTAGACAATCACACTGGTTTCACACTTTGCACTTAAATGGTGTACGTACACACACATCCACACATCCAAAACACCCACAAATGTGTGTAATTACCACACATCTAAAGTACACACACATACACACCACACATCCAACACACACACACAATCGCCTATGTCTTGAATCCTAGTGCACACTTGCAGCACCCACAAATGAGAACCTCGCTTTGTCTAATGCACTTTTTTATTACTATCTCACTTTGTTTCATGCACCTAGTACAATTGAGCTGCACCTAGTACAATCAGACTCCATCGGATCCTTGCCTTCCTCTTGCGTTGCGCTGCTGAACAGACCTCCCTCAACACCACGTCAGCCTCTGCATATTATACAATCAGGCTCCATAAGCTCCTTGCCTTCCTTTTGCATTGCGCTGCTGAACAGACCTCCTTCAACACCACGTCAGCCTCTGCATATTATACAATCAGGCTCCATAAGCTCCTTGCCTTCCTCTTTGCATTGCGCTGCTGAACAGACCTCCTTCAACACCACGTCAGCCTCTGCATATTTCCCTAGGGTTGGCCAGAACCACACCATTTATAAGTATATACGGTTTACATACGGTAGTTTTAGCAAGAAAATCGCCATGCATACGGTCATATACGGTGCAGTTACATAGTTGTGGCTTACCCTATAAACCTGACATGAGGCATACACTTCAATTCAAGATCCAGTACTGAGTTATAGCTCCCTTTTCCAGTGGTTGACCTCCTTTGCATTGCGCAGCCAAAAGGACCTCCAGCACCACATCAGCGTGAACAGGAACCGCGAGAGCGAGCTCTTTACAAAGTGAGTTCGCAGCAGGAGCAATGGCACGAGATACATTCTGGTACAAGTCAGGCGTCAGGTTTGTAGATAGACTCAAAATGATTACGTCAGTGTGGGCTTGCAATGTTATTGGTGGTCTTTCACCTAGGAGCACCACCGAGTGGGCGAGTTTGCTGCAAAGCCAACTACACAGCTGGCGGTTCAGAGGCCCTCAGCCCCAACCATTAGAGTGAACAGGAACCGCGAGAGCGAGCTCTTCACAAAGTGAGTTCGCAGCAGGAGCAATGGCATGAGATGCATTGTTCTGGTACGAGTTAGGCGTCAGGTTTGTAGATAGACTGAAATGACTACGTCAGCGTGGGCAGGAACCGCGAGAGCGAGCTTTTCACAAAGTGAGTACGCAGCAGGAGCGATGGCATGAGATACATTGTTCTGGTACGAGTCAGGCGTCAGGTTTGTAGGTAGACTCAAATGATTACGTCAGTGTGGGCTTGCAATGTTATTGGTGGTCTCTCACCTAGGAGCACCACCGAGTGGGCGAGTTCGCTGCAAAGCCAACTACAGAGCTGGCGGTTCAGAGGCCCTCAGCCCCAACCATTAGCGTGAACAGGAACCGCGAGAGCGAGCTCTTCACAATTTGAGTTCGCAGCAGGTGCAAGGTCATGAGATACATTGTTCTGGTACGAGTCAGGCGTCAGGTTTGTAGATAGACTCAATTGACTACGTCAGCGTGGGCAGGAACCGCGAGAGCGAGCTCTTCATAAAGTGAGTTCGCAGCAGGAGCAAGGTCATGAGAAGCACTGCTGGTACAGCATAATTTAAGGCAAACAATACCATATCGTTAGGGTTGGCCAGTACCGTATAAATACACCGTATATGACCGTATATTTGGTGATTTCCCTGCCAAAAATACCGTATATACACCGTATATATATGGTTCTGGCCATCCCTATATATATAGGGTTCTGGCCAACCCTATGTATCGTCAATAAAAACTAAGCCAATGAGACCTGCCACAGCTGCTGACATCATGTTGACATCAATGCTGACATCAGGCGTGAGGTAAGCAAAGAATGCTACGTCAGCAGGAAGGTAAGGTTACATCGCTATATGCCTCAGAGGGCATCTCAGCAGAAGCTTGGAAGCAGAAGCTTGGAAAAAGCCTGAAACCACATCTAGCAAAACAAAAGAAGCAGGAGCTAGAGGAAACACGGAAAAGATGTATGTAGAGGAGAAAGCAGGAAGGTCGATAACAATGGCAACGGCAAGGTTGTGAGAGGTGCACTACGGCTGTTGCATGGAAGCGTAAGGTAAGGTAAGGTAAGGTTACATCGCTATGTATGCCTGTAGGGCATCTGAGCGGCTGAGAGGTGCACAACGGCTGTTGCATGGAAGCGTAAGGTAAGGTAAGGTAAGGTTACATTGATATGTATGCCTCTAGGGCATCTGAGCGGCTGAGAGGTGCACCACGGCTGTTGCATGGAAGCGTAAGGTTTGAAGCCAAGCAAAGGTATCCCTGTCAGCATCCGCATCAGCGTCTGCTGCAGCATTTGTGTCAGCAGGAACCACAAAGTGGGCTCTTTTGCGTGATGGAAAGTAAAACGTGCGTGCACGATAGAGGGCAGGGTTCAGGGATGGGTTTGACTGCATCCGTCCAGCCCTTGTTGCGGCATTGGGTGTTGGATACGTTAGACTGCTTCAGCCCTTGTTGGCAGCAATTACTGGCACCTGTGTTGTTGTTGTTTAAAAAGGTGCAGCTGTTAGTTTTAACCTGTGGGTGCTCAAAGGGTTTCAATGTGTGGTGAGCGCACTAGAGTACTAGCAACCTGCTCTCTGCCTACGTAGCAAATGCTTGTCTGTATTGCTATCCTGATTTTAGGTGAACAAATGCTCTTGTGCCCAAAGGGTGTCATTGTATGGTGAGCGCACTAAAGCACTAGCAACCTGCTCCCTGTCTACGTAGCAAATGCTTGTCTGTATTGCTATTCTGATTTTAGGTGTGCAAATGCTCCTGTGCTAGTCTAACTACGGGATGGAGGTATTAGGGCAAAAAGTACACACACACACAATCACACACACAAACACACACACAATCACACACACGCACACGATCACACGTATGTGCTGTATGCGTTGTAACATGCCCAGGTTCTCCCTGCTCCTCAACAGCAAGGCTGCAAAGCTCAGAGAGCTTCGTGACACCAACGCTGCCTACTTGGAGGAGCTCACGCGTCTTAAGCCTGCGCAACACGATGAGCCTGGCGCGGATGCCCCCCTTGAGCTTGAGGTATTGTTTTTGTATGTTTGTGTGTGACTGTGTGTAGGTGTTTTGTGTGTGATTGTGTGCAGGTGTTTTGTGTGTGATTGTGTGCAGGTGTTTTGTGTGTGATTGTGTGCAGGTGTTTTGTGTGTGATTGTGTGCAGGTGTTTTGTGTGTGACTGTATGTAGGTGAGCGTGTGCTTTACTACTCAGGAGGCAATTTATTTAGCATACGTATTTTTTTAATTTAGGTTGACCGTGATCAAACAAGCAGGCAATTCGTTTCGCATTTGTTTTTTTCATATATTTATGTTCAGGTTGCATGACCAAACGAGCAAGGCGATGTGCCCATTTTGTACACAAGTGCATCCATCTCCACCTGACCCTTATCAGATCTCGTCTCTTCAAGAATAGCTCAAAGGCCCCCACTTCATGCACATCTTACCATGTTTATAATCTTTTATGACATGATGACTAGGGTGGGCCAGAGCCGTATATATACACCGTATATGACCGTATGTATGGTGATCTCCCTGCTAAAATACCGTATGTACATTGTATATACGTACAAATATGTGGTTCTGGCCCACCCAAATGACGGCATGATTGCTGTGATGCAGGAGGAGGCTAGTATGATTGCTGTCTCCTATAGGTTGAGCAGCCATGCCAGGCTGGAGGCCTTTGTAATCCAAACTAAACTAAACTGTGATTGCTGTGATGCAGGAGGAGGAGCAACAAGGTTATGTTATAAGTGTTTTATGACATGATGGCATGATGGCTGTGACGCAGGAGGAAGAGTATCAGGGTTATGTTGTAATTGTTTTATGACATGAAGGCATGATTGCTGTGACGCAGGAGGAGGAGTATCAGGTCTATGAGGACACAGGGGCATCACAGAAGGACAAGGAGCTGGAAGAATTGAGAGAGCAGCTCAGAGAAAAGGAGCGGCAGCTGCAGCAGTTCAAGGCTGTACAGCAGCAGGAACAGGGGCAGCAGCAGCAAGGGTGGCGAGGGCAAGAGCAGGAGTAGCGGCTGCAGCTGCACTAGCATTTGCTGTAGCAGCACCAGCAGCAGCGACAGCAGTGGTAGCTCTTGTTGCAGCAGCAGCAGCAGCACCAACATCGACGGCAACAACAGCAACAACCTTTACAACAACAGCGGGAGCGGCGGGAGCAGCAGCAGCAGCAAGACAGCAGCAGGACAGCAGCAGGACAGCAGCACTTGCAGTAGCGGCAGTTACAGGGGCACCAGCAGGAGTAGAGCGGTGCAGCAGGGAAAGCGTGAGCAGTGTAGTACCAGTAGGAGGAGAGTAGCAGGGGGACGAGCAATTGCAAGGGCACCATCAGGAGGAGAGTAGCAGAGGGAAGCTGAGTAGTTACAAAGACGCTAGCAGGAGTGCAGCAGTCGAGCAGGAGTTTAGCAGGAGGAGAGTAGCAGAGGCACGTTGAGTTGTAACAAGGGCACCCGCTGGAGTGCAGCAGTTGAGCACCAGCAGGAGGAGAGAAGCAGAGGGACGTTGAGTGGTTACAAAGACGTTAGCAGGAGTACAGCAGTGGAGTAGGAATTCAGCAGGAGGAGAGTAGCAGGGGAACAGTGAGCAGATACAAGAGCGCTAGCAGGAGTGCAGCAGTCGAGCACCAGCAGGAGGAGAGAAGCAGAGGGACGTTGAGTGGTTACAAAGACGTTAGCAGGAGTACAGCAGTGGAGTAGGAATTCAGCAGGAGGAGAGTAGCAGGGGAACATTGAGCAGATACAAGAGCGCTAGCAGGAGTGCAGCAGTCGAGCACCAGCAGGAGGAGAGAAGCAGAGGGACGTTGAGTAGTTACAAGCGCACTCGCAGGAGTGCAGCAGTCGAGCACCAGCAGGAGGAGAGTGGCAGAG
>Ga0307963_1002971_pt1 | contig 13428 bp, 13 predicted proteins | sample OrgLakmetagen594_FD_201829 | JGI IMG/M metagenome (GOLD analysis project Ga0307963, IMG submission 201829) | Saline water microbial communities from Organic Lake, Antarctica - #594 | ecosystem: Environmental > Aquatic > Non-marine Saline and Alkaline > Saline | place: Antarctica: Organic Lake...
GGTGCTCCAGAGTTTTACTGGGCCACTTTCACGAAATATTAAAGATATGTTTTGGGTTCCTCAGCTTGAACTCTTTTGACTGGCACCCTTGCTGTGTGATTTCATTAGAGGGGGGGGTCTGGGTGCCTGGTCATAGAAATGCATGAAATGCCCCCAAGTAGGCCGCGGGGGTGCGTTCAGGCAAATTACCAGCAATTGATTTCAAACTTGCAGTTTACGCATTGCATTATGCATAAGTTGCATGACTGAAGTAAAAATGTGCTTCGGCAAAGGTTTTGGCTGGATTTGTGCACTAAACAGGTGGTCAGTGCAAGAGTGTGTGCATATCAGTTTTTGCCCTACAACTCTTCACGCATTAGAATATTTGACATAAAAACTGTGCAGGCAGATAGCATTCTAAAATCTAAGCAGATTGACACCCTATTTATTAATGTGGGGGTCAGGAAGGGGGTTTTGGGGGGGGATCATTTTGGGTTGGAGGCCTAAAATTTACACGTGACTGTCAGACATTTGTTGTACGCCTCCTGCCTACGTCAATGACAATGCAGTGACGGAATGTGGCTGTCGTACATGTCGTCTACATGTCGTCTACATGTACTCACCGACCTTTGAAATGAATACCTATAAAGAGATCCGGCCCCGTTCCCTCCAAAAATATAATAGTTAGTGAACGGCGGTACCATTTACGTATATACGGTGTATTTAGCAAAGAAATTTTCGTGCATACGGCCATATACGGTGTACATGTACGGTTCTGGCCGACCCTATTTACGTACAATAATTTTCTGATTTGTCACGGTCAACGGCCAAATAGAATATGCGAGCAGAGGCACCAAATAATGAATATATAATAAATAAGAATGTATTGAGTTCACATGCCTCCCAACGAGACACCACAGTGCCTATCTTATTCCAAAACATTGGTGACACCAGCGTACCGCGTGTGTGGCAAAAGTGATCCCAGACATGCACACACACATACACACATACACACACACACACACACACACAACACACACACTCAAACAGACACGCGCACGCACACACACCAAACACACACACGCGTGCACACACACACACACACACCTCAATAGGATGCACCAGGACCTTGTCTTCTATAAGCACCGCTGCATGCGTAGAGCTGAGCTTGATCACGCTTACGCTGCCTAGGTACTCCCGCTTGTTCACCAGCTGGCCAACGTTGCGTCCAGAAGTCTTGTAAAACCAGACCTATGTGTGCGTGCATGCGTTTGTGCTTTTTGGTTATATGTGTGTGTTGCATAATTTAACAAGGCTTCAGGCCAGGTCTGTGTGTTTGTGTGTGTGTGTGTGTGTGTGTGTGTGTGTGTGTGTGTGTGTGTGTGTGTGTGTGTGTGTTTGTGTGTGTGTGTGAGAGAGAGAGAGAGAGAGAGAGAGAGAGAGAGAGAGAGAGAGAGAGAGAGAGAGAGAGAGAGAAAGAGAGAAGTGCATGAATGGTGGGACCACTTTGGTCTATGTGCACCTAATAGTACAGCAAGCAGGGTATGACGAGTCATGATTTAATGGAAAGGGGAGGGCTGGAATTGTGCAATTGCACTGTACGGATATTTTTGTAATGTAAGATATCCTTTGAGTACACTCTACTTCTGGGGCTGGCCATAACCATATATTTACGGTGTATATACACTATTGATTGCAGGAATTTTACCAGATTTACTGTAATATACGGTGTACATGTACGGTTCTGGCCATCCCTCTATTTCGCGTTCAGCAATTTCCCTGAAAATGTTGTCAAGTGCCATTGGGATTCCATACCGCCAAATCATACAAAAGGGGAACTGCTCATCCGGTTCCTGGAAACAGCCAATCACTTTGGTTAAGAGCACAGCAAGACCACACAGGTATGCTGTCGCAATTTTGTCATTTACTTTAGGTCTGCCTCCCAGTAGACGCCTGTCACTTGTTTCTCCCCCTCCCCTGTGCAAGCTTCACTTGTTTCGCCCCCTCGCACGTGCAAGCTTCACTTGTTTCGCCCCCTCGCACGTGCAAGCATCACTTGTTTCTCCCCCTTGCCTGTGCAAGCATCACTTGTTTCTCCCCCTCGCCTGTGCAAGCATCACTTGTTTCTCCCCCTCGCCCTTGCAAGCATCACTTGTTTCTCCCCCTCCCCTGTGCAAGCTTCACTTGTTCCTCCCCCTCGCCTGTGCAAGCATCACTTGTTTCTCCACCTCGCCTGTGCAAGCATCACTTGTTTCTCCCCCTCGCCCGTGCAAGCACCACTTGAGGTCAGGAGGAAGTTCAAATGATCTTGGCGGCTCTTCAGATACTTTGGATGAGGACTGGAGCATGCACACACAGTCCCAAACACACACACGCGCGTGCATAGACACACACACACACGTGCACACGTGCATAGACACACGCATACGCACACACATGCACACACAGTCAAACTCACATACACACATGCACACATGCACGCTAATGCACACAAGCGTACACACACAGTCAAATGTACACACACAAACACACAGGACTCACTTGATTGTTCATTCCTACGGCTGCATGGTTTGGCCCCAGCCCACAAAAGGATGGCTCCGATTCAATTTGTAATTTTGAAGCCACTCCCCTGTTGTTCATATCTACCAGGGTCATCTCCTGCAAGCTGGTCAGGTAGATCACCTGTGCAAAACAGTGACACACACTAACAGGGTCATCTCCTGCAAGCTGGTCAGGTAGATCACCTGTGCCAAAAATTGACACACACTAACATAAATGTGATCGAGGACGCCAGTCCACAATACGTGCACCCACATTAACAGCCACCCGTCCTCAAACACACTCACTCACTGCTACACCCACACCCACATCCACACCCACACTCACACTCACACTCACACTCAAACCCACCCCCACTTCCACCTACACCCACACCCACACTCACACTCACTCACACCCACACATCTACCCCCACACCCCCACCCCCACTTACACTTACACCTACACCCACACCCACAAGCACAGGTGTACACATATCAAGGACACACACATGACCCTCTCGTACCTGGCTGCTGGGGTAGTCAAACACAGCAGGCAGCATGGACAGGTAGCTCAGGGCACACACACACACACATGACCCTCTCGTACCTGGCTGCTGTGGTAGTCAAACACGACAGGCAGCGTGGACAGGTAGCTCAAAACCTCCCCACTGGTGGTGGAAATCGTGAGTACTTGGCCATCATGCGTCCACCCCACTTGCTCTACAATCTGCGTTTGCACCGGCCAAAAGGGAACAGCATTCATGCATAGTAGTATGAGCTTGCAAAGGATGATATACACCAGAGGCGGACGATATAGAATATCAACAGACCATCTGTAAGAACATATGTATGTGTGTGTGCACTTGCTTTACAGTCTGCGTTTGCACCGGACAAAAGGGATCAGCATTCATGCGTAGGTAGTCTGAGCTTGCAAAAGATTGTGTGTGGTTAACTGTATGTGTGTGTGCACTTGCTCTACAGTCTGCGTTTGCACCGGCCAAAAAGGAACAGCATTCATGCGTAGGTGGAGTGAGCTTGCAAAGGAGTGTGTGTGTGTGTGTGTGTGTGTGTGTGTGTGTGTGTGTGTGTGTTAGAGAGTCAGTGGAAGTCTGCAAGCAGTCAGCCTGGAACCGCGAAAATAAGCACTCCAGGAACTGCTGAATTCAGTGTGTAACACTTGAGCTCCAGTTCTTGAAGTGAAGCAAAGTGATATCTCTCATATCACTCTTGCTTTTTATCTGTGTTCCTCTCCAGTTTCTCCATCACTTTATTTACTTGTAAATATTCCACCGCCATCTCACAATTCAAACGTAATAGAACCAGATTGGGCAAGGACGTTTGCATACACAGAATATTTATTACATTTATATCCTGTGGTGCCTTGCTGTAGGTGTCGTAAACTTTCCCCCCTCGTACATACAGTATGCAAACTTGTGTCACAGGGTATGTGGGTGCGTGCATGGTTCCATACAGTATGCAAACTTGTGTCACAGGGAATATGGGTGCGTGCATGGTTCCATACAGTATGCAAACTTGTGTCACAGGGTATGTGGGTGCGTGCATGGTTCCATACAGTATGCAAACTTGTGTCACAGGGTATGTGGGTGCGTGCATGGTTCCATACAGTATGCAAACTTGTGTCACAGGGTATGTGGGTACGTGCATGGTTCCATACAGTATGCAAACTTGTGTCACAGGGTATGTGGGTGCGTGCATGGTTCCATACAGTATGCAAACTTGTGACACAGGGAATGTGGGTGCGTGCATGGTTCCATACAGTATGCAAACGTGTGTCACAGGGTATGTGGGTGCGTGCATAATTCAGGCTAGGTCACCTGATTTGGCTCAAGGTCGATGGCGTCTGACTTAATCTCTGCGAACGTCGGCGAGCTGGTGTCCAGGATGCGCACGCTGTTGCTGCCCCCAAGGGCGATGCGGCCAAAGGTGGGGGAATAGGCTGCAGAGCAGCACACGTCAAGCAACTGCAGCAGCACGAGCGCAAACACAGAGGCAAAGGGCTTTACTTTATGCGACCAAAGGTGGGGGAGCAGGCCGCAGAGCAGCATACATCAAGCAGCTGCAGAAGCATGTGCCCAGTGCACACCACAGGCGAAAAGCTGAGGTTTGCAAGGCTAAAGGTGAGGAACCAGGCCACATAAGAGCACACATCAAGCAGTTGCAGAAGCACGTGTACACCACACGTGGAGGGCTTAGGTTTACAAAGACAAAGGTGAGGAGCCAGGCCACATTAGAGCACCATGGAAGGATTAAAAGCCTGCATCTACATACACACAGGCAAGGAGCTATGGTTGCTGCAGTTGAAGCTAGGGGGATAGGCTACATGAGAGCAAAAGAGCATCAATGAACCAGCAACAGTAGCCAGCATCTACTCACATGTTGGATTCAAGGTAATGCATGCAAAGGTGTGTGTGTGTGTGTTTGCCACTCAGCAGTACAGTAGAGCACACAATGCAGCTGGAACAAATACACGTACACACACACGCACACACACACACATACACACACACACACACAAGGCAGCGGCCAGCTGCAGCAAGCAGCTCTCAAAATCGAATATGCATGCTCTTGTACATAACACACCAAGACAAGTAGGGTGTGATCCTGCAGATCACAAAGAATGGGGCGGAGCCTGCGCTGCAACCTGCATTGAAGTTGTACCTAATGTAGTGAGAGTGATTTAGGGGGGGCTGCACACCCTCTGCACCCCACTGCTCCTGTTCAACCATTTCTGAGATGGCAGCGTGGTCTTTGCAATGAAGAGCGGCATTGAAATGAGTTGACAATTCAGGGGGGGCTGCGCCCCCCTTGCACCCCCCCGCTCTTGCGTTTGCACAGTCCCTGTCATACCATACCGTGTCTGTAGCTGTTTGCTTGCCAGTGGTGTGTAGGACCTCCGATATATACCTCAACAGCTGTGTGTCATGTGAGCGAGCAATTCAGGGGTGCAATCCTTCTGAACTGCTCCTCTGAAAGCCTGAGCTCCATACGGTTGTTCAAAGCCACCAACTCTGTCTGGGCTGCTGCTTCCTGTGCCTGCTGAGTGGCATTGCCAGGTTGAGACTGTTGCTCTAAATGCTGTGCCAAGTGCTGGACGCGGGTCCTCTCCCGGGCCGCTTGCCTGTCCTCCTGAGTGCTGTGGAGCTGCTGCCGTCTCTGCTCTGCGCTGTTAGTGTGTTGGGATCAGTCGGCCTTCTACCACACTCAATGACACCACTACTGAGAAGAAAGGCTACCACACTCAATGACACCACTACTGAGAAGAAGGGCTAAGAATATGATGGGAAGCATCCTAAATATATGATAAAAACACGCAATTGAATCCCGGGGGGAACAGTGACACGCGACCCCTTGGAGTCACGAGTGGAGGGGGGTTTGACCGGGGCGATCCGGAATCAGCGCAAAATTAGCTTATATTTTATACAATTTTCACACTCTGAGGTGGCCTGGGAGGCTCAAAGCTCTATTCTTCCAGTCATACTTGACATGAACATAAGGGGGACTACGCCCAGGGGGGCTCCGCCCCAAAAAGTTTGCTTCTGGCATTAAGCTTGTACACCTTGGCCTTGGGATAAAACTTGTGAACATTTAAAGTGGATTGTGGGTGTCGAGCGAACCTTGGCACTAGGGAATCCTTTGAGAGGATGTGTTGGGCGTGCAGATTGCATGGCTTCCAATGAGCTTTGCTTGAATGTTACACACCACACTGACAGCAAGGCAGGCGCATGTTGAAGCTAACGTTTTATGAATAACTCACGACAAAGTTTCGAAGAACAATAAGAGGCGGACCTCCTGACTATAGGTCTCCCCTGCAAAAACGCGCTGAGTGTGCAGAGAAAAGGGACGACACTGAGCCTGCCTTAAACCCAATGTTCACCAACCAAACTGAGAGCTAGGCAGGCGTACCTTTAAACTAAATATCGTCTGCAAAAATGCGCTGAGTGTGCAGAGGAAAGGGACGACACTGAGCCTGTCTTAAACCCAATGTTCACCAACCAAACTGAAGGCGAGGCAGGCGCACCTTTGCGCTGTAGACCTCCTCTGTGAATTCGTGGCTGAGGGTGGACACCACGACTACCTGGCCATTCCTGTAAGAAAACAATTGTCATTGTCAAAAGGTAGGGTTGGCGAGAGCCATATATATACGGTGTATATACGGTAATTTAGGCAGGGAAATCACCAAATATATGGTCATATATGGTGTATATGCACGGTTCTGGCAAACCTAGCCAAAAGGGTGCTTGTGCTCAAGTGTGCTCGAGATAGGGAACGGCGAACGCTCAGCACACGCCTGCACGGTGCAGAAGGATTTCTCATAAGTACAACAAATTTGTGCGGATAGGACAATAACTGGTTGGCTGCATGTTCACAGTTCAAAACAGAGCCCCAAAGGTGAACAACCTCATACGCGTGAATGTAAATACAACGGCCCTTGCCCACTCCCGCGTATTCGTGTAAACGTAATATGACTAAATCAGTCCTTTCATGACATGCTTTATACTGCAGGTGTGGTGTGCCATGTTTAACAAAGGATATACAGCTAGGTAATAGTATGCTGCCTGCTGTTGCACCAACTCTGGCACCAAAGGACCTCTCTGACTGGGCCTTTTTTGTCTGCTGGTAAAGGAGTTTTACGGTACCAAAGTGGCTTACTTTCCTTAACTTCATGTGGGGAGTGGTTTTTACTGTCTGCGTTGATTTCTTTTCTTTTCTTTTCTTTTCTGGCACCAAAAGGCCGATTGTACTTACACATGTTGAGCAACAAAGCCTTATGCATAGGGTAGGTCAGAACCGCATATATACACTGTATATGACCGTATATTTGGTGATTTCTCTGCCAATAATATAAAGTATCTACACTGTACATATATGGTTCTGGCCAACCCTAATTATATTATGCATGGTGAGCAATGAAGCCCTCCTTATGCATGTGCCCCACCTGATGCTGATTCTGACACTTTCTGATTTCACTGCAGATTCCGACACTTCTGCAGCACAAACTGGTCCATTCATCCCAAATGGCACAAATACAACCACACCCACCCACACTCATACAATGGCATGAACCTGATCCCCGCCAGTAGCAGCCATAGCCTTAACCACATTCCATTTCCTATGCTGCCATTGGTCTCATGGGTGGTTGCTGGTGGCGGAGCACAGACACACACACACACACACACACAAACACACACACACATACACACACACACACATACACACACAAACACACACGCACACACACAAGCGCACAGCAGCCTGTACCTGAACGCCACCAAAATGTATCCATCCCCAAACCACAGGTGGGTCTCGATGCTCCCATGGGCCTCATGGAAAGCTAGATCAATGGCCTTCTCCTCCGTCCCTCCATTAAGATACTCCATGATGTACACGCTTCTACCGTTGAGGTTGACGGAGTAGCTTGTATCCTGTCCAGGATTGCACAGGCAAAAACACAGGAGTCACCCAGGCAATAGCATGGGATTTGCACAGGGACCGCAAAGGCGAGAACACAGGAATCGCACAGGCAAGAGCACAGGAATCACACAGGCAAGAGCACAGGAATCACACAGGCAAGAGCACATGAATCACACAGGCAAGAGCACAGGAATCGCCCAGGCAAGAGCACAGGAATTACACAGGCAAATGCACAGGAATTGCACAGGCAAGAGCACAGGAATCACGCCTGCAAGTGCACAGAAATCACACAGGCAAGAACACAGGGACGCACAGGCAAGAACACAGGGGCAAAGATGAAGGTTCAGGTTCACAAAAGCAACAGCGTCCTAGATACGCTGCTGAAGGATGGATTATAAAGCGTGTGTAGCAAGGAATAACACCAAAAAGCAGGCTGGTTAAGTGATGAGCGTAGCCCCCCATCCCTGAGGGGGAATCCATAATGTGTTGCTCTTCACCTCCCCTCTTCTTGATTTTTGTTTAGCGGACGCTATCTCCCAATACCAAAATGCTTGGTAAGTGATGAAGGATGTGCGTCAATTGCATGTGCACACACAAACTGACACTAGAGATCTGGATGTCGGCACCCATGAATTGGCAAGTAATGCCTCAATTCGTGCAACCAAACAGTTTGTGTACCTGTTCATCAAATTCACACATTTTCTGAACATCCTCAGCGTTAATACCTTTGCAACTGCAAATTAGCGGAAAAAGTCTTCCTAAATCACATTAAATGCACATATACTTTTGTCTCAGCACCCACGCTTGCAGGTCCAAGCATTCAAACTTGCTGTTCCATTTGAACATTTAAGATATTTCCGTTGCCTTTCAGGCAAGCAACAGACAGCCTTCCCAGCCCAAGGCAAAACCACACAAATGCAAGTCAGAGTACAATAAATCCGCTTGCTTACCTGAGCTTTGGAGACCTTAAAATACACACATGTGCAAGTCAGAGTACAATACATCCGCTTGCTTACCTGAGCTTTGGAGACCTTGCCGTCGCCCTTCAGGTTGGCGATCCGAAGCTCTGTAGGGTTTTGCTTCAGGGCAAAGCCCTTAACTGTCTCTCCAGTAGCAGCAGAGGTGACAGAGACCTGCGCAGATCAAGCAGAGGGGTAAGTCAGACGATGGTGCTGGTGCCGCACTAGCAATGCTTTTCCCTGCGCCCTGGTGGCGGCAGAGGTGGTCAAGAACTGTGCAGAGCAAGCAGGATGCGAGGTTAGATGAGGGTAAACATACGTGCACCTGTGAGGCTTGGCATCTTATTTTGATCTGGGACAAGATAATCGCATTGGAATGCTCACACCCTCATCCTTGACAGCGCACTACGGCCTGTAAGAAACACAGGTTGTTTGTTTAAAATTATCTTGACCAGGGACAAGACAGAAGCAGGCTTTTTTCCAAGCTTCCGCTCAGATGCCCACCAGAGGCATATATAGCGATGTGACCTTACCTTACCTTACCAAGACAGAAGCAGTTGAAGAGCTAATATGTCAGGTCTGATTGAACAGCATACAGAGAGGCCAAGAGTAATTACAAGGGACAATTAAACGCAGGGTCCTGCACACTTTTGTCACGTGCACACTATTCGTGATATATGGTCATACAATACGTAAAAAATCTACCTGCCGCATGACCACCGTACAGAGTAAAGAGTGGTTTTGGTCAACCCAACTCTAACAACCTACTATCAGGTCCGACCCTGCCATGGGCAGCATGTCATCTTTGGTCCAACCCAATCCACCCACCATAACATTGAGGTCTGATTATTAGGTAATGACTCTTAATTACCATGAGGTCCGACCCTGCCATGGGCAGCATGTCATCTTTGGTCCAACCCAATCCACCCACCATAACATTGAGGTCTGATTAATAGGTAATGACTCTTAATTTACCATGAGGTCCGACCCTGCCATGGCCAGCATGTCATCTTTTGTCCAACCCAATCCACCCACCATAACATTCAAGTTTGATTAATAGGTAATGACTCTTAACTTACCATGAGGTCCGACCCTGCCATGGCCAGCATGTCATCTTTTGTCCAACCCAATCCACCCACCACAAACACTGAGGTCTGACTTATAAGTAACGACTCTTAACTTACCATAAGGTCAGACCCTGCCATGGCCAGCATGTCATCTTTGGTCCATGCAGCACACACAATCTTGCTGACGTGCTTGCCAACGTAAGGAGTCTTCTTACGCTCCTGGCTGCAAACGTGCACATGCATGAGATACACGAGTTTCAGTAGCAGAACAAGTGAGTGGCTGTGCTTCCTTCAGTTGCAGCACGTGCAGTTTTTGCCAACGTAAGGGGTCTTCTTACGCTCCTGGCTGCAAACGTGCACATGCATGAGATACACGAGTTTCAGTAGCAGAGCAAGTGAGTGCCTGTGCTTCCTTCAGTTGCAGCACGTGCAGTTTTTGCCCACGTTAGGAGTCTTCTTACGCTCCTGGCTGCAAACGTTTACATGCATGAGATACACGAGTTTCAGTAGCAGAACAAGTGAGTGCCTGTGCTTCCTTCAGTTGCAGCACGTGCAGTTTTTGCCAACGTAAGGGGTCTACTTACGCCCCTGGCTGCAAACGTGCACATGCATGAGATAAACGAGCTTCAGTAGCAGAACAAGTGAGTGCCTGTACTTCCTTCAGTTGCAGCACGTGCAGTTTTTGCCCACGATAGGAGTCTTCTTACGCTCCTGGCTGCGAACGGAGGAGATACATGGGCTTCACTATCAGAACAAGTGGGTGCCTGCGCTATCCTCAATTGCAGCACATGTAATGCTTGCCCACATCAGGGGTCATTTACGCCTAAGGCTGAATATTACAGAAAGAAGAGGGGGCAGTTCTCTGACGTGCTCACCCATGTTTGCTTATCTTTTAATGTCTGTAACTTATTTTGCCAGTGCTCTTGGTGAGCACTGGCTTGCCAGATTCCCTACACGCACACTGCTTTTTTGAAGTAAACTCATTCACAGTTGGTAGATCGGCAAATGCCCTTGGAAAAAGGAATTTGCTTACCTTGGACTTAGACCAGGCCCACGTGGTGTACGTTTCAGCTATATTTTTTAAACTTTTTTGTTCAACGCTCACCACTTGTAGATCAGCTGGTTGCCCATAACCGTCCCCATGGCAAGGTACCTGCCTGCCTTGGACAGGACATGCTGATTATTTGCATGCAGGCTGTTCTAATTGGACGCTCACCAGTTGTAGATGAGCAGGTTGCCCTTGGCTGTCCCCATGGCAAGGTACCTGCCTGCCTTGGACAGGACATGCTGATTATTTGCACGCAGGCTGTTCTAATTGGACGCTCACCAGTTGTAGATCAGCAGGTTGCCCTTGGCTGTCCCCATGGCGAGGTACCTGCCTGCCTTGGACAGGACATGCTGAATATTTGCACGCAGGCTGTTCTAATCGGACGCTCACCAGTTGTAGATCAGCAGGTTGCCCTTGGCTGTCCCCATGGCGAGGTATTTGCCCGTCTTGGACCAGGCCAACGTGGTGAACACCTGCGTCTTGAAGTCTGTCTCGATTTTCTTCACCTCCTTGTTCAGTGGCGACCAAATCATGACGATGGTGTTGCCATTCGGGATAATGGCCAGCTGCTCGCCGTCGGGGTCCCACTGCAAACGAGTTTTGCAGGTAGCAGCTAGTTACAGCATTGTATAGTGTATACAGTATAATTGTTGGTGGGGGGAGCACAGTCAGTTCCTGGTTCAACGTCAGGCGTCTTCCTCAGTCGGGATAGAAACGAAAATTAGCGCCTGCCATCAGGGTCCCTCTGCAAACCAGTTTTGCAGTGTGCCAGCTGAGTTCAGTTTTGTTTTGTGTAAGGGCAGTAGGCAATGTGCGACTGCATGGGCTGGGCGTCTTCTTGGGCTGGGTTCAGGAAAATGAAAAAAGTATGATGCCTGCCATTGGGGTCACCCTTAGCAAACCAATTTTGTAATGTGGCAGCTGAGTACAGTGGATGTTCTTAAATGGGTGGTGGCACGTAATACGAGCGCGGTCCTACTACAGGCGTCTTCCTTTTGTGTTTACCACTGGAACCCCACCGCCAACAGACTAGGCAATATAGCGGCTGAGTACAGCAACGCTTTAGGTGGGGGTGGTAGTACACAGTAACTGAGTTCCTGCGTCCCATCCTTCAGTGCTGGGATGTTCCCATGGTTTTTTTAGCAACAAGCTGTTAAACAACCCCACATACATCTGCTTGGGGTCAGGTTAAGATAAAGTGTCACTAGAATTGGCCAGAATCGCGTATATACACCATATATGACCGTACATTTGAAAATTTCCTTGCCAAACAATGCCGTAAATACAATGTACATTTATATTTCCGGCCAACCTTACATATCACAGAGTCCCGTAGGAAGCAAGGCTTGGTGCATATTGCAGAAAACAGGAGAAGGATTCCCTACTTTTGGCGAAAGAGCTCGGTGTCTGCGACTAAATATGTCCAACAAGGAACCATGCAGACACAAACGCACAAACAAGCATACTCTCTCTCTCTCTCTCTCTCTCTCTCTCTCTCTCACACACACACACACACACACACACACACTCCCACAGACGACGGGCCTTCAGGCTTCCACCTCATACACATAGCGACCGTACCAACGCAAATTCATACAGCCACACATAGCCTGCCAGGGCACTGCCACCCTCCCTTCAGATGTGCATCACCCACATGTCCTTCATTCAGCGCCTTCTGATGATGAAAACGTGCAGGTACAAAATGGTGTGTCATGTTTGGGTGGTGTGCATGTTTTAAGGCAGCACCTTGATCTGGGCAGCTGCGGAAGATGAGTCCCCAGAAGAGAATTCTGAGCTGGCCAAGTGGATTTCATCATATAAGCGGCCACTCCTGTCCAGAACGACCACCTTCCGCTGCAGAGCAAGCATTCCAGTGCGTCGGGTGTTGGAGATGAGGACGTGTGGGATGTGCGTGCACGTGCGTTGTGTGCAAGCATCTGTGCACTGACTTGGGTGGCTGGGCATGAGTGTGTGTATTAGTGTGCTTGTGTGTATGCGTGTATGTGTGTGTCGCGTGTGTGTGAGGGTGTGTGTGAGAGTTTTTGTGTGTGCCCTGTGTGTGCATGTGTGTGTGCGCATTATCGGTAGACACATGTATTTGTGTGCACACGTGCGCTGCACTACAGAAAGTTGTACCCGTGCTGGGAGACCGGGCGTACCTTTGACCCCACAGCTGCGAGATAGTTTCCGTTCTTATTCCACTCAAAAATTGCGGGCCGCCCATTCCCCAGAGAGGAGCTGGCCACCTGGAACAACTGCCTCTGCAGAGCAACAGACAACACACACGTACAAAGTCATTGGTGTGGGCAGCGGAGTCAACAACGCACACACACACACACACACACACACACACACACACACACACACACACACACACACACAAACACACACACACACAGACA
>Ga0307963_1002972_pt1 | contig 13427 bp, 11 predicted proteins | sample OrgLakmetagen594_FD_201829 | JGI IMG/M metagenome (GOLD analysis project Ga0307963, IMG submission 201829) | Saline water microbial communities from Organic Lake, Antarctica - #594 | ecosystem: Environmental > Aquatic > Non-marine Saline and Alkaline > Saline | place: Antarctica: Organic Lake...
CAAGATATGCAATTGAAGTGGTGCAGAGTTATGGGGCAAAAACTGAGATACGGACGCCCATGCACACATGACCTACCAAGCACCCACAACTGACTTACACAGCCCCATATTGCCTCATTTCTTCGAAATTCCACTAAGTATCTTATGCTGAGACTATCCTGGAAGTTTGGAGTGAATCGCTGCTCCTTTGGCTTGACTCACCCCGCGGCCTGCACCCAAGCGCGTTTGCCTTTGACTTGTGGGCTTGTCCACAGACTCCCCATTTAGCCTGATTTCCTCAAAGAGGGTGCCAATAGACAATTCACGAGCTCAGGAATTCTTTAATATATTTAAAACTTCGTGAAAGTGGCTCAGAAATTTTCTGGAGGGGGGGTCCCAAAAGTCCAAACCTCGGGACCACCCACCCCCGACCCCCTCAGATCGCACCCATTTATATATCAATCGATAGCTTTCAATCTCAGGATTCTAAATATAAGATTGTTAATGGGATTGACCCTTGACGTCCAAAAGTTATGCTCACTGGGGCCTCCTGGTGAAAAGGCAAAAAACGCAGTTCTGACCGGAATTGAACCCTGGACCTCTTATTCCCTGCAAAAAGACAAAACACGGGTAACCGTACTAGAGTAATTTTCCTTCAACCGTATAATACGGTTTTGGACCGTACCGTACTGTAACCGCACCCAATAATGGAAGTACGACATAGAATCACAACAATGAATATAATGCACTCTTCCCACTTCAGTGTTACTCACTTCTGCACAAAGTTTCATCATATGACATTTGTTTTGCATCACAGCCTACAAATGTAACACAGCCGACATATGCAACACCATCCTACATATGCAACACAGCCTACATATGCAACACCATCCTACATATGCAACACAGCTGCATCAGCAGGCACGCACCAGGTTGAGGTCCTGTGCTTCATCCACTAGGATGACGTCTGGAATCTTAGGGCATGACTTTGTGGTGATCTTGGCCCCATCAAGGACAAAGCGCTTCAGGTAAGCGTTGTGACTGATGCTAATCTTTGACTCCCATGGGTCTATCATCCCTCCGTACAGGTGCTGTGGGGTCGAGCAAGGTAAGTTTTGCAAGGCGGGGGTCAGGACATACTCGGGAAGCTTGTTCAGATAAGATGATTTGCCAGGTTGATGAGGAGTACGATGGTAAGAAAGCAAAAGCTCAGCATGACAACTGCATAGGCAAAGACTGTGTGTGCAGTGGTAACTGCGCTTTTGAGCTTGGTAATCGAGACAGAATCATCATATGCCATCATATGCCATCAGGTGCATGGAAAGCAAGATGCTATTAGTTCAGCAGGATGCCATCAGGTGCACGGAAAGATAGAAGCAACTTGCACCTTTGCCAATCTGGTGTAGTACTCAAGGTCTTTAAAGCCCTTTTTTTGTCTGTGATCTTCAGGCAGTACGACATGCCTTGTCGTAACCTGCAATGTGCGGGAGGTGAGTACACAATAATGCATCAGCACGCTCAAATGCTTTTTGATCTCCAATTGCTTGTTTAAATTTTCAGGACAAATGTGTACACGTTCCTCTGCTGCTGTATACGCGACTCTGTGTGCATGCATATCAATCAGAGTGAGCAATTGAGCGAGCAATTCATATGTTGGGGGAGAGAGCGCACGAGAGAGCGCATGAGAGAGCGCAAGAGAGAGAGAGAGAGAGAGAGAGAGAGAGAGAGAAAGTGAGCGATTGAGCGAGCAATTCATAAGATGGGGGAGAGAGCGCACGAGAGAGCGCACGAGAGAGAGAGAGAGAGAGAGAGAGAGAGAGAGAGAGAGAGACGGGGGGGGGGAGAGAGGGGGAGGGAGAGAGATAGATTGTGAGAGGTGTCCGCACCTGGGGGTCGCAAGACACAAACCAGGCGTTTAAGCAGTCGAGTGCAATCGCCACGTCCTGCATATCAAGGTGATAAAAAAACGGCGCAGATTATATCTTGGCATTGCCCAGAATGTCAAGGAATTTACCTGTTGTGTAAGCTCTCCCATTTCCAAAAAATAAACGAAGCAACAGACCTCACAATGAATGCTTGCAAAAATTGCCATCATTGCATGCATTTAATGTGAGGCAGAGGCTTTGCTCTGCTCCCTGTCACCCAATACGTGTACTTACATAATGGCGGGGAACAATGTTATTTATGATAAGAAAAACACAAGAATGCTGCGCAAGATAGGGAAGAATACGATTGCAGAAAGATGAAGAGCAATGCTACAATGCTACATAACGATGAGAGAACAATGCTACATATTGATGAGAGAACAATGCTACAATGCTACATAACGATGGCAGAACAATGCTACATTGTTAATGTTAGGACAATGCTACACAATGATGGCAGAACAATACTTCAATGCTACATAACGACAAGAGAACAATGCTGGTGCCTGGTGTCCCGTGCAAACACTACCTGGAACTTGCTCGCGTTTGCTTTAAAAATGCGATACAGGAATGGTGCGACGCAAGAGCTACTGCTAAAGCAACAAGGAGAACGTCGACGTGATGTCACAGCAAGCGCAAAAATACAGGGACGTACCGGATAAGGGACCTCCTGCCCAAGCGCCTTTTCAAGGAAGTTCTTGCTGTCCCTCTTTCCCGGTTCTCTGCATTACAAGGGGAATTGCGAGTGAGATGACAATAAGCTTAGAGCCGCACAAGCGCTGTGAAGACCTGGGTTGCTAAGAAATGGAATGCCTATTCTAGCTTGACAAACGTGGAATGTGAGCACACCATCCTCTGAGCCCTTTGCTAAAGTTGCAAAGGAATGGCATCGATACACCGGCCTTCTGAGCTGATACACCCTTCCAAGCGGTTTTCAACGGTTTTCACGATGCGCTGGACAAGTGCAGGAGCACGATGCGCTGGACAAGTGCAGGAGCAAGACGCGCTGAGCACTACTGCACAGGGACTACGCTTTACATCAACCTTTTTTTGTTTCCTTGTGTGCAGTAGGCACTCACTTTAAGTCACCAGATGGCTTAGTCTCATCTTTTGCCAGCTTATGGGTGGTCAGGCATTTCACGTTGGAAGGGAACCTTGACTTCCCGCTGGAGGCCTCAATCTGAATGTCCCTGTTGTTTTTGCACGCAGGCACACAAAAGTGCTTTCAAAAAGCACCTGTCATCTGCAGCATGTTGACAGGGCAGGCAAGTCCACCCTTGCGACGGACACATTATCCTATACAACTTTTATCTGCAGCATGTGGACAGGGCAGGCAGCCCGCCCTTGCTTAGACACACACACACACACTTTTTACTAGGTATATCCTGTATACAGATCTAGATGCTGGTGGCACTAAAGCACTGCAACGTGTACTAGGCTCCACTCACTTGTTAAAACAGGTGTACAAAAAGTTGAGATGTGGGTAGGCTTCAGCAATGAACCGTAGGGTGCGGGTCTTCCCACACCCTGAAAAAGCCAGGATCCTGAGTTTATGGGGAGCGAGTAGGGTTGGCCGGATTCCTTTCAAAATGGTGTGGAAAAAAGCGGAGCATACTGTGCTCCTTGCACAAGTTCATATACGTATAAACTGCTGCATGAGGGGTGAGCGCTCAGCTCACACACACACACACACACACACATACACACACACACATACACACACATACACTCAGTCACATCACAAAGCAGGGTATCACACCAACGGAGGACCACTAAAAAATGGAAGCAAGAGGCAAAAAATGGCTGCAAGAGGACTGAAAATTAGTGGCATGCGCATTTGAAGAGGGGCGACAAAGTTTGTCATGCTGGAGGGAAGTGTGCGGATGCAGACAGGAAGTGCGGACGCAGACAGGTCTAAGGCTGTCTCTTACTTACCGGTGGACCTGGTTGGGGAGTGGTCTGGTGCAGGGGGAGTGGATGACGTTCTGCGCATGGTTGTAGATGCAGACAGAGTGTTTGCCTGAGCTCTCTTACTCCAGTTCCACAACTGAGATTTGCTCCCGCTGTGCTGGCTGCAATGCCTGTTGGTGCTGGCATCAGACTAATACACAATGTGACAGGTATAAATATCACAGTACCTATCACATCACAAAACATGCACAGGCACACACACATACGCACACACGCACGCATCAGACTAATACGCAATGTGACAGGTAAAAATATCGCAGTACCTATCACATCACAGAACACACACACACATACACACACACACGCATCAGACTAATACGCAATGTGACAGGTATAATATCGCAGTACCTATCACATCACAGAACACACACACACACACACACACACGCATCAGAATAATACACAATGTGACAGGTATAAATATCGTAGTACCTATCACATCACAAAAATACGCCTGAGTCGAACCGTTAAGGTATTATCAAGGTCACCCAATCGAGAGACTGACGCATGCTCATTGGGGTTCCATGCAGATCTCAACGTTTGCATCCAGCGCCATTCTGATTGTATTCAGTGCAAACTGAACCCCTTTTTCGTATAAGCATGGTCCATAGGCTTGCAAGGATGAACACAGATGTTCGACAGGATGCGGTCCTGAACCTGACCTTTGTCATAGCACCTACGGGTTCCTCAACCGAGCTGACCTGAAAGCTAAAAGCACTTGGCGATACCACCTCAGCAGAATGAATGGTAAACACTGACCTGAATAATGTCAACCTGCTCTTTTGTTAAGTTGTGCACCGTACTTAGGGACTGGTTCCTGGACGGTTCAGGTAGCACGGAGTTGCGCAGGTAGCAGTTTCCGTGAAAGACGGCCAAAGCAAGGTGCTCATCCTTGGCCTCTAAAAACTGCAGGTTGTAGGAAAGGTTGGTACACGCTTCCAGTCCACCATTTGTGTTAATGGGCAGTGTGTACAAGCCTCTATTGTTTTGTATTGAAGACCACGATCAAAACCTCCAGTCACAGTTTGGCATGCAGGTTACGCTTCCAGATTACCAGTTGTATGTTGAATAGTGCATGCCACAACTTCCTGGTGTTTCGTTAAGAAGGATTTCACAGCAGCAAGCTGCCAAACGTTCAGACACAGAGCAGAAAGACATGCCAGCAACATAAGCGTGTTTGCTCCCTGCGTCCTTGCTTATGCCAAAAATGATGCGCCTACAGACCCGTAGAAGCAAACCCTTCATTTCACGTCAGACAAACAAGCACGTGCCCTTCCACTGTGCATGTGCAACAAGGTTCAGATCACGATGTCCACAGACAGTTTTGAAGAGTTCAAACTCTGCCCTGATCCACATGTGCTTCAGACGCTTGTGCGCACAGCCAAACTTGACGTTTTTGTGTGCTATACGTACAATTGTGATGCAGAGGTTGCTTTGAATCCTTTGGGTGAGCATGGCCAGCTTTGAAATTGCTAGTGTAGATTTTAGCTGATGTTTGAGCTCTTGTGGATATTTGATAGCCCTTGTACAGTGCCACACGCATGTGCAGCAGACAGATTGCGACACGTGATATGCCCCTTTAATTCAAGCGTACCCCTCCCCGCCAATACACAATTGGACATCTCTCCCACTCTGGCCCCAAATGCCCCTCCCCCATTTACTTGGAAGGAGGCAAGCATGACATCATGCAAGGCCTTGCACTGGTGACGGTAAGCCATGGCCGTCTCCCGGTGCCTTGTCGTCAGCAAGGTAGCCGAGAAGAGCAGACGCACTTGTGAGCGTGTGATTCGAGGGGACCCTTTGCAATGGACAAACATGAGTTACGCACATACGGAACACGAACAGATGGATAGGAAAGGTTAAATAATTAGTAGGAAGGCTGTGTGTGTGTGTGTGAGAAAGAGAGAGAGAGAGAGAGATAGAAAGAGAGATAGAGAGAGAGAGAGAGAGAGAGAGAGAGAGAGAGAGAGAGAGAAAGAGAGAAAAAGAGAGAGAGAGAGAGAGAGAGAGCACGAAAGTGTATGTCAAAGGGTGGAACAAAAGGGGGAGTGCAGCATGTGAAAGCCGGCAATGGGCAAAAACGCAAAGGGATACATGCACAGGGAGGACCCAGAATTGCCACAGACATTTTTGCCACAAACATGCTAGACACAGACAGAGACAGACATGCCAACAAGCCACGCAACCACATATAGTTATCTCGTACAAGCTAGAACACACCTGCGCTCCCCCACCCCCACTTCAACTCCCACCTGACGCCAGAGTCCACACATATATCTAGGAAGCATACACACTTGCACGAAGGTATTCACCCTTGCTTTGTGTGAAGTCTGTCAGCCGCCATAGCTCCAAGCACAGGCTGGGTACGCCCGCAGCATCAGGAGCGAGGAGCATGCCTGCAAACGTGGCAAGGTTGATCGTGGTCAGATACAGTGCTGTGTGTATTGAGCTGATGGACCAACAGCTTTTAACTGCTCATCAGCTACGCCTGCTCTGTCCAGTACTGACTTTGCATTGGGGGCCCGGGGGAGCTGGCAGGGTTTACCCATCCTGGCCTCGAACTCAATTGTTGACGTAGACAAGACGTGGATGCAGCACAACCACATGCAATCGCAATGCAAACCATTAGTAGGAAATGAGCGCTTACCTAAGAGCAGCATTGTGAACGTGCCCCAGGGAAGAGGGGTCCCCATACTATCCAACGCAGCGAGGGCCGTGCTGGCAGCCGCCTCAGCCGCATGAGCAGCAACGCGAGCCGCATCAGCTGCAGCCACAGATGCTGCCCCTGCTGTGCCACTGCCCTGTGGCGCACATGCTGCTCCCTGTAGAAAATGCGGCATGACGGAGGTTCGTCGCACAGGTCGTCGGACCAAAGCACCCCTTTACCCCTTTCTCATTTGATGGGTTTCAGCAGTCTGTTTGGCATCTATGGCAACGTCTCAGCAGCAGTGTGTTTGGCCTTTGCAATGATGGAGAGCGCCACAAAGTCAGGGAGCAGGGATATCCTTTCGCCTGTCTCAGCAGAAGTCCGTTTGGCCATTGCAGTTAGCAATAATGGAGAGCGCAACAAAGTGTGGGAATAGGAAACTGCCCCTTACCTGTGCAGCACGTTGTGCTCCTGCTGCTGCGTCTCGCGCTCCAGCGGCGGCTACTTCTACAGGTAGGGACCTGTGTAAGCGTGTGCTTAAGATATTGGAGGATTGCCTGTCGTGCGCAGCAAACTTTAACAGCTAGGGTTTTAGACCCTTAGTAAACTGCTGGTTTTTAAAAGTCAGCTTGTTTGAAAATAATGGTGTAGGTGGACAGAAATGTTGTATCACAGCTTGACTGTCAGTGGGACAAGCACACAGAAGACTGGCACTGTTTGATGTAACTATTTCAATTCAACACAAACCAGGATGAGTGCAATTGAGAGGATCAAAAAGGAAGGCCATCTGGGCAAGCAAATCTTAGATGTGTGCAGGGCATTGTTTTCTACAAACAAGAGCGCTTATTCTGGCTTTGTAAGAATTATTATGGTGTTTGCAACAAGCAAAGCGTCACTCAGAAAAGTATGTTTACCTACTACAGTAAAATAATGGTGAAGGTCATAATGGCCTAGAAAGAAGGAAGATGTGTGGGTGTGCATATTTGCCCAGACAACTGACTGCTGACGTACCATTGATGATTTGAGAGCACTACCTGTTGCCGATATGATGGTTAAAGTCCAGACAGCGCACAACTTCCGCTGCCAACATCGCCACTGCATGTGTATTATGGAAAATAGGATATATAAGAAGGAAGACTAATAACTGTCTAAAAGCAAGCCGTGTGTCCCAATTAAACATGAAGGTATAGTTCTGGACCTTCCTCAAGTTGATAGGGATGCATGAAACGGCAACCCTTCAAACTTCAGGCAATTTCCAATTCGTTGTGTGACCAGTTTTTCTCTTCCTCAATAAGTGCATCATATTCACGCCTACTCTAGTCCTAAACTAAAGGACTTGCTAGAACAACAACCGCTTGGTTTGAACGCTTCTCTCCCCTGGAAGGAAGAGGGGACTTTCAACTCTGCGCAAGACCTGGATTTCTGTTTTTTCACACCTCTGCTGCCCAGTGTTTGCTCCAAAAGAAAGGCAACATCAGCAGAGGGAAGCGGCCATGTAGACGCTTGCAAGGGAACCCCAGGTTGCAATGGAGTCAACGAGGACGTGAAGTGCCTGGCAATGCGGACCAAACTGACCTGCGGAGTGGCAGGCAAAAACCCAGTCGCTCAGATATGAAGATGCAGTGAGTGCACTGCCTGTTGTGCATTAAGATGCACAAATGCGGTATATCAACATTTTGGTTTAGAATTGTCAGAGTCTCTCTTATGGCATCACAGTACAATTGATCCTTACATCTTTGGCACTTAAAATTCCTCCGTGCTGGCCCAAGAAAGCGCACTTGTCCAGAAGTAAATCTGGGCTTGTTATGTGCCTTGTACTGAAATCAGCATCGCCCCAGGGTTGCACCTGGAAAAAAGAAAAGAGGCAGGTTTGCTTGGTCAGTTGTACGCCCAAAAGTCTTGATACTGACGCGTTTACAGCTAGGCTTGCGTGAAATACCCTCATGATGACTGCTGTCATGCGTAATCAATGCGCTGCTAATAAGTATAATTCCGACTGCATCAGCTGAGCGCTGAGCGCACATCACTGGGTCGGGTTGACCCGCAGAGGGGATTAGCCGTTGACTATTGACCTGAGACTTCGGGCATACCCCTGCGTTCTACTCAATCTTGACTACAATTAGAGAGAGTGTGCATGAGTAACTCACGGGCAACCATCTCTGAAACTGCTGCACATCAAGGGGCAGAGCAGCCCAATCTCTATCTCCTCTATCTGATGTGAAGGGACCAGACATTGTATCCTGTTCAATCTCACTTTTCGTGCAAGCTCAGCTCACAATAATTCCCTTGGCAATACGCACATAAACAAACGAATTCAGCGAAGTCCAGTTCAAAATAAGATAATATTAGCAGCCGCACATACGTTTTCCGCAAAACTCATGTTTCACGGAAGTTTTCCCGATGGGTTACTTCCCAACATTGTTTAATATTCATACACGTGCACCCTAGTATAATAACTTTCGTTGGAAAATTTTGGCCTCATCAATGAACAACCGGCCCCTCCAATTAGCAAGACATTTGTGTCTTGTCAGGACACTTATCATCATTGGATTTGGTGAGGTTGATCTGAAACGGAAATTTGGCAGCGGAAATTGGGCTCACGCCGCCACCGATTTGACATGTACATGTGTCCAACATGTGTCCAATAATTGCACGTTGAAGCTCAAACGACAATACCAGAGGGGGTCGACGGAGCAAATGTCCTGAAATGTGACTTTTTTGATGCAGACCATGTTTGATGAACATTACGAGATGGTCCACAAAGTTGGGGTCAATCGGACCACCCCAGTGGTCTGGGTTGGATTCCCGTTCAAATTTTGGTACTGAGTTTTCACATTTTAGGCCACCACTCCCCAATCAGAGCCTCTTTTCATCCCAAATAAGAAAGGAGGACTTCCTTTATGATACCAAATCATCCTAGGGTTTGAAAAGTATATTTGGTGAAGGTTGAATTTCCACCTTTTTGGCACCCCCTTGTGCTGATTTTCTCTAAGGGAAATGGGCCAAAATGAGGTATCTGGCCAAGTACTGCTTTGTTTTGCCCCAGTTTTGTTGCAACGGTATTTTTTATTGGAATGTAGATGATTCATACAAAACTGACACAAATCAGGTCAGTAGGTGGTGAGATATGAGAGAATGATGGTGAAAAATAGGGTTCACGCAGCGGGCAATTAGACATTTTTGCCGGGACTGGCAACATTCAAGCTCGGATGCCTCTGGGAACTGAGCTTGATTGTTGCCAGTCTCGGCAATCAACCATACTCGATTCACATTTTGAAAGTACCCCCATTGGGGCCTCCGTTGACCCCCTCTGATATAATATACAATACTGCAATATCCAATACTGTGTATTAAAATGCAGGCCTCCGTGCTAATGAGTGCATTGTCGGTATGAGGAGACAAGAGATGAAAAGAGATTCTTTCTGGGATTGAAAAGGCCTCTGTAGCCCGCCAGACCACAATTATACCTGCAAGTAGAAGCTAAATGTAATTACATATAAGGTCTAATTAAGCCAGCTAGCCGTGCTACTGTGTGGGTAGGCTCGTCTGTTTACATACTTTGTACTCATCAGCAGGGTCGCATAGCCATGTAGCTACGCTTTCACAAGGACACGCTGTAGCTACGCATACACATACGCATAGCTACGCATACGCATACACATACGCATGGCTAGCATACACGTACGCATACACATACGCATACACACGCATAGCTACGCGTATACGCATACACATACGCATACGTTGTAGCTACGCTTTCACAGGGACATGCTGTAGCTACGCATAGCCGTGTAGCTGCATACGTATACGCATACACATATGCATGCGTTGTACGCTTTCACAAGGATACTACGCTTTCACAAGGATACGCTGCGTATCATACGCATGATTGCTACGTCAAAACACGCCTCGCTGTTATAAAAATCTGAATTTTTAACCAATTTGACGACCTTAAGCTTTATTAGGCTGTGTACCAGATACCAGATTGTGTCTCTTCTTCCGAAAGAAAGAGACCAAGCTGTATGTAATTCTTTCCTCAAGCTTGTGCACTTACACAGCGTATACAGCGTAGTGAATATCTGGTTGCGTATGCATTTATTTTGTGGTATACATGCATGCGTTCGTGCGAGCAATGTGGATGTGTGCTCATGTGTGTGTGTGTGCTCTTTACACATTTCCCCAGCATGCATGTACATTGTGCAAGCTTATGCACCTGATAATAGTATTTTGAGACAAGGAGATACATATTAAAATATATTCATTTATAGTATTTGTGGAAAGGTGAGATCTTGATTCCTGCCTGCATCGTTCCACATCGGCAAGTTCGTAATCCTGCCGTGATGGAGACGGATTTCTTCAGCGCACACAGACACTGTCGTGCAATAATTTTTATGAAGCTGATTGTGTGTATGCTCGCAGAAAGGACTTCCTGCTCTACTTCTAACCTGCAAAAGGCATGAGTGCAGCTGAGGAGCGCATGGACGTGGATGAGCAATCGAAGGATGAGGGAGGGCCCTCCTCGGGTGCCCCTGCCCCAGCAGCAAAGAGTAGCAAAGGGGCAAAGAGTGGTGAGTTTTCTTCATTTCATCAGCCATGCTGTGCATGAGGAGTCGTTGCAAAGCCAAGCACGTACGTATATGCACAGCGCTAAAGGAGCTTGCCATGGACCTGCAAAATAACATGACCATGCTATCTTCCATTGCCCGCTCCAACAGGCAAGCGCTTTGAGATCAAAAAGTGGAACGCTGTAGCCATGTGGTCATGGGCCATCTGTACAGACACGTGTGGTAAGTGTAGCACACATGTGCGAGGGGCGAGAGGTCAGCCTCTCAGAATTCCGTGCGTGGAAGAATACTCATTTCCCCTGCCTGCACGCGCCGTGCGCATGCAAGGCCTGTAGCAGCTAGCAATGGCAAGCTGAAGAACAGAACGCGATGGATGTTCACTGACATGTTGTTGCTCGTTTCCAATGTGTGTGCCTGACGAGGCCCCCTCTCATTAACACTTTCCCTTCCTTTCCATTCATCATGCAGCCATCTGCCGGAACAACTTATATGAGCCTAGCATAGAGTACCAGGTGAGGAACTGTTTTGCAGCTTTCTTGCAAAAATGGTTTACCCATCCTCTCGTTTTGGGAGCATGCTCACTTAGGCATGCACGCGCGCACACAGCAACCATAGACATACACGCATGAGAAACACACGTAGCACATAGCATGCCATGTGGTAATGTGTTATTGCATACATGCTTGCGCACAACACTCACACATACGCACACGCACACGCGCGCACACACACACACTCAAACACGCGCACACACACGCGCGCACACACACACACACACACACACACACATATGTATATACACACGCAATACACAGGCCAACCCCACCGGTGATCCAGACCACCCAGGGCTGAGCATTGCTTGGGGTGTGTGTGGCCATGTTTTTCACTTAGACTGCATCCAGAGGTGGCTCAAAACACGCAGCGCGTGCCCCTTATGCAATAAGGTAAGAGTTTGGAGAGGGTGCAGCGTGCAGCAAATCATGCATTTGGCTGGGTGTGTGGTGTCTGCGGTGACTGTGCCATTAAATTGACTGTATGTGTGTGTACGTCAGTGTTTTTGTGCATGTTTCGATGTGTGTTTGTGTATGCCGTATTGCATGTGTGCAAGCATACAGCATGTGTGAGCAAGCCTTGGGAATAGACTTGTTAAAGCAGGAACAAAGCTTTAACGAAGTGGACAAAGCACGCACTTTAATCCCATATCTCTTTAAACTCCAAGCACGGCCACACCGAATCAGTCAAGGCTACACCAAACTATTTCAGCGTGATGTGGATTCCAAAGAAGTTGTAAATGCTAACTCCTGCATTCCTTCCGTGTTACTCGTGTCTTTTGCAGGAGTGGGAATTTGCCAAAATAGAAAAGATTTTACCAGGAGGAGCTGTCGGTTTAGATTAGGAGGGTTGTGCCAGCCACGTGTGGATGAGCTGGAGATTTGCCATGATCTTTTCTGTGGAGGACCGATGATTTTGGCCCGATGGTATGGGTGCTGTTCATCGTCCCATTGACTCTCATGTTGGTACTCCTTAATCATGTCCTCTTGCACCTAACCCCAATGGTCGTTTTTGGTCTTGTACTAATATTTCGTCGCTCCCCTTTGGTGTGAGTGGCCAGCGGGCAGCAGCCTGCTATGTAGCTGTTTGAAGGTTTTGCTAAATGTTGAGTACTTCCGCTTCCTCTCTTGTTTGAGTGCAATGCCGTATTTCCATGACCCTGTAATCACACAGTGCTGCTAAGTTACAAGACAGATGAAGCACTGACGTTTTGATGCCACTTGACGAATTGAGCTGTGCTCACGCTGAGCCGGGGGCAGGCAGAAAAACTGGAACAAACATGCCAAGGCCTGCTGGGACTCTCCATGCACGTCCAGTCCAGTATAACTACAGATGTGACGTGGCTAGTCAATGGCAGCGACAATTGTGTGACAAGTATTTCATCGTTTTTCAATTGGGGTTGAACAAGTTTGGCTTCGATTACAATGGCTTTAAACAAGTGGTATTGCGTAAACCTAGTGCTTTGCTGTCCGACAGCAACGCCTCTGTTTCCTTCACCCGTGCTCATGCTCGGCAGGGGATCACCTCTCCTGCCAGTGCGCCATGACTTTCTAGCAGCTAGTTTAAAATTTTTTTTTTTTTTTTGGTCGGGGTTGTTACACGGTCCTCAGCAAGGGCCTGACAGAATGAAGGAAAAAAAAACCTATAAGACTGGGAAAAGGATACTCCTGCCTAAACAGAAAAACCCTCCTTGAAAAACCACAGTCTGAGAAATTGGCCCACGCTCGCAAGAGCACAAGCTAAGAGTGTGTCTGAAGAACAGACAGAAAAAGGCCTAACCTTATAAGT
>Ga0307963_1002973_pt1:0-7500 | contig 13426 bp, 14 predicted proteins | sample OrgLakmetagen594_FD_201829 | JGI IMG/M metagenome (GOLD analysis project Ga0307963, IMG submission 201829) | Saline water microbial communities from Organic Lake, Antarctica - #594 | ecosystem: Environmental > Aquatic > Non-marine Saline and Alkaline > Saline | place: Antarctica: Organic...
CACACACTCACACAAAACACACACACACATACACACACACACACACACACACACACACACACACACACAAAACACACACACAGACACGCACGCACGCACGCATGCATGCACATGCACACGTGCATTTATACATTCATACTCACACATACAGCAACATTTCATACGTTTACACACAAAATAACAGGCAGGAGTTGGTAGCGCCTTGCTATACCAAACGTCTGGGGCTCTAAGTCATGGCACGTGCGTGCTCAAGCCTTTGCGCGACATCCACTGCCTGCACGATGCTTGTGGCGTGATTGCTCTCGCTGCTCTTGTAACGGTGTTGTCATGGCTCTTGATACGGATGGCAAAGGTGGGGCTGTGTTTTTTGTGCTAACAGCTCCACAGTGTCCCTTATTACATGGAATGGTTTGTCCGATAAAGCACTTGCAAAGTAGCTCTTGATATGGATTGCAAAGATGGGGCTGTGTTTTCGTGCTTAAAGCCTCTTCAATGTCCCTCTTTCATGGTGTGACTTTTCAGTTCCATGCGTACAAATTAGTCGCTTGCCAAGTAGCTTGTGCACCTCCATCTCCTTTTACCTCGTCCTTCTTCTGTGTTAAATTGGTTGTTGCAATACTTGAGTATGGCACTGCAGCAAACCAGATCCTTCATATTTCCCTCGCTCTCTGTTCCTCCGCTGCTCCTTCTTTTGCCACCCTCGACATTCCACACTCCGCATTTCACTCCACACTTACTCCACCACACTCCTCACTCCACACTTCACACTCCTCACTCCACATTCCACACTCCACATTCCACACTCCACACTCCTCACTCCACTTCCTCACTCCACATTCCACACTCCACATTCCACTCCACAATTATTTCATCACACTCCTCACTCCACACTCCTCACTCCTTACCTCACATTCCACACTCCACACTTACTCCACCACACTCCTCACTCCACACTCCACATTCCACTGCTCGTGCAGGGCTTGGCCTACCTAGTATTCCGTGTGGAGTGGCGTGGAGAAGTGGTGGTGGAGCTCATAGCGCGCGCTGCTCTCGCCATTGGGTGGGCGGTTCTGGTCATTGCTGTCACGCTCTCCCTAAACCAGGTGCGCACCTCGTCTTGCTGCACCTGGTCCAGAGAGCGTTTTTGTTCTGCATAGCTGTCAGGCTCTCTCTAAACCAGGTGCGCACACTGGTGGTGAATCAGTGAGTATCTATGTTCTGTACAGCTGTTCTGCACAGCTTTTAGGCTTTTTTTGAAAGGCTGAACCAAGTGTTCCCCCTGTCTTGCAGCAACTGGTCCAGTAAGTGCTTTTGTTCTGCAGTGGAGGGATCTTTGAGTCCTTTTTGTATTGCTTCCTTTCCCTATTCGATGCGTGAAAACATGTGCTGCGTGCGCGCTTTCTCTCTAACTCTGAATTACAGGCGCTGTACCTCAAACAGGATGCGCAACTGCATGCAGCAACCACACGTTTTTGTGAATGAAACGTGGCTAGATGCTTTCATTTTTCACATGTGACAATCATGCTGTGCGGAAGTTTAAACGCCATGCAAATTGACAGGTTTTTTCTCAAACTGTGGTAGGCTGGATTGCCTGCACACAGTTTGCTTCACAAGCACACGCCTTCCTTGCTCTCATGAACACAGCTCAAAGGCCCAGACAGTGAGGTACACCAAAAAATGCATGCACACGTGCATGAGGACACAGACACTTGCACACACACACACACACACACACACTACACATGTATACACACATGCATACACACATATGCACATATGCATATGCACACGTGCGCACACACACATACACACACATACACACACACACACTTACACACACACACACACATGCACACACACACATACACACACACACACATACACACACATGCACATGTGCGCACAGGCAGACATGCATGACCGGGCCTCCAACCCTAACAGCACAGAGGGCACTGCCAAGAGTGCGAGTGGCCCTGCTGTGGGTACAGGCAGCTTGTTTGGTGGGGATGATGATGGCCGGCGTGAAGCGTTGGTGCTGTTGTGGGCCATGGTGAGCACACACACACACACACACACACACACACACTCACACACAGATACACACACACACATATGTATAAGCACGCACAAAGCACACACAAGTTGCCAGTTCACAGCGCAAAAGGCTTCGCCAACTTTTCAGCATCGCTTGCGATGCTTCCCCCTACTTGTCCCCTCAATAGTGCTGTTTTAGCCTATAACTTGTAGGTAGGGTTGGCCAGAACCGTATTTTTTCACCGTATATGACCGTATCATTGGTGATTTACCTGCCAAAAATACCGTATATACACCGTATATATATATATGGTTCTGGCCAACCCTAATTATAGGTCATGGTGAAGCACTGCATTCATTGAAAGTAGCGGTGTCATGCGTCGCGGGCTGGCACTGGTTCTGTCGTTCATAGTGCTGTTATGGGTCATGGCGAGGCACTGTTTTTTTGAAATGGTTATAATGGTTACAATGGGGGCTGACCTTCAGCCAGGTTGTTTGGCTGATCGGCTGCTGATTGGTCTCAGCCAGCCACAAATAAATCCATAAGCTCAGAAAGAAAAAGGAAAGGTCTATCTGCAAGTCTTAACCTTTTTTTGTGAATACTTAGGGTTTGCCAGAACCATATAAATACAGTGTATATACGGTATTTTTGGCAGGGAAATCACCGTATATACGGTCATATGCGTTGTATATATACGGTTCTGGCCAACCCTATAAATACTCAACATATCGGTTTATGTGCTGTTGGGGGTCATGTGTGTATGGCATGGTATCAAGAGATATTGGCCTACTGTTCTGCTGTTTTGGCATTATAGATTTGATTTTCGTGGAGGCTTCCTTACACAAATACCTAGACGAGTTTGTTGTGGGACGGCGACAGTCGGTGCGGAGCCTTGATATAAACGATTGAGGTGTGAGGCTTTCCTTTTTTTGTACAAAAACCAATAGCTGGGGGTGTACGCTTGCTTTTTAGGAAATTGCTGCACAACAGACCAGGCGCATACTTCGTTCTATCTGGAAGAAGAAAAAGGCACAGGCACTGGTTCCCCCATACAGCAATAATGGGAAAGGAGCCACTTGGTACCTAAATACCGCAAATTTCCTCCACCACAAGGAGAAAGGCAACGTTGGTGGGCGGAATATCACAAGGAGAAAGGCAACGTTGGTTTCCTTACAGACCGTATATCACCGCGTACCCCTAACGTTTCTGACCCCTCGCGGTGTGTCGGAAGCATTTATATAACCAAGTGACAAGGGCCTCACGAAGCTCGCATTGGGGTAACTATTTAATCCTGAGAATTGGGACAGGCCGGAATAGCCTCCCAAGCCGCCCCTCAAGGCCCCCAAGGTGGACAAACATCTTGGGAGGCTGACCCTCTCTTTGGGAAGGACACCAAGAGGAAGGGTGTCTTCAATCCATTCACACGCGCACACGTACACGCGCACACAAACACACCCGCACGCACACACATACGCGTGCACACACATACGCACACACAAGTACACAACGCACGCACGCACGTACGTACACAACTGTGTACACACGCGAGCACATACACAATGCACGCACACACGTATGTGTATGCACACACACATATGCGCACGCACACACACGCACGTACGCCCACGCACGCACGCACACGTGTGTGCGTATGCGTGCACTTGCAGCTCCTTGGGGTAAAAAATTAGATTGTGTGGCCCTCGCATCAGCTCGCATTGGGGTTTATTGATTGTTTGATTCAAACCTCGCATTGGTCAACAGTCTGTTTGGTATATGAACTACATGCGCGATACAGTGTGTGTACATGTGTGACGCAGTGTATGTACATGTGTGACAGTGTGTGTACATGTGTGATACAGTGTGTGTACATGTGTGACACAGTGTGTGTACATGTGTGACACAGTGTGTGTACATGTGTGATACAGTGTGTGTACAGATTATACAAAAATGAAGATCTCGTACATGATGTGATGTGGTGTGTACCGATGTGATCCACCCTGGGTGTGTTTTGCAGACATGATGTTTTGGTGTATGCCTCACAGCAAAAGTGTGTGTGTGGTTTAGAAAGGGAGGGAAATCAAGGGATAGTTTAGGGCTGGTTTTTGCCTGCGCTGGAAAAAGGATCGTAGATTTGAAGTCAAGGGCCTGCTAAGTCAAAGGAAGATCAAAGTTGGTCTAGACATGATTATTGCCAGCGCCAGAATTGCTTTATTGTGGAAAAAGGCATTGGTTGGTGTATTAATGCCTGCAGATCTCAGGTGTGACGATGGATAAGGGTGTGTTGTGGTTAAATAGTGTGAGATCAAGGAAAAGTAGCGCTGGATCAAATATCAAAGACAAGGTCATCTGTTGTGTGGGTGCTGCTGGTTTCAAAGCATTAGGCAGACAAGCAAATTCACACACACATTCACACACACACACACACACACACACACACGCACACACACACACACTCACACACACACACACTCACACACACACACACACGCAATATGCACTTCATAATGTATGAGCGCAAAAGGTGCACTTGACTCAATTGGTTACAGGCATGTACACGCACACTCTTACGCACTCAAATGCCACGCAGTTGGCCATTGCAGGCGCCCTTGCAGTGCTGGCCATGTTTGGGGCCTGCTGCTTGATGTGCTGCTGCTGCTGCTGCAGGTGAGTTTGGTTTCTGACTTTGTGCACATGCGCGGCTTGCACAAAGACACATGCGCTCACAACACACTCAAGTCGATCCCAATGCAATCAATTTGTTCCTTATAACTGACTGCAACAGTAACAGAGATAGTGCAGCTATGAAGGGGCCCAGACCTTCTGCAGAACCATGGACACCTCCCCCCCTCCAAAGCACCTACCTGCCTTGTCGTTTGTGTGGCTGTGCTTATGTAACTGCACTTCTTCCAAAACCGAACACTGTGGGCGTACGTGCGTGTGTGTGCGTGCGCATATGTGTGTGTGCATACGCATACGTGTGTGCGTGCGTTGTGTGTTATGTGTGTGTGCATACGCATACGTGTGTGCGTGCGTTGTGTATGTGCTTGCGTGCTGTACTCTGGCTTTGGCTGGCCATTAATCCTTAGCTGGTGTCATTAATCTGGTCCGCTGGTGCCATTAATCCTGGTGTCCATTAATCCTGGTGTCATTAGTCCTTGGCTGGTGTCATTAATTGTTGTTTTCCCCCTTTTTGCCCTTAGCCTTCTGACCCCTGTTTGAATGGCTGTCTGAGTATGGCATGCATCCCATCAAATTTGTATCCTCTGACTACAAAAGGTGCCATTTCATTGTACCCCACTTATCTGCCTCTGCTACGTCCACACCCACACCCATATCCACACCTACACCAACACCCAAACCCCTACCCACGCCTACTACCTCACTCACACTCACACCCACACCCACACTCACCCCTACCTACACTCACAGCGACAACCTCATGTACCTCGCCCCGTGTGCAGCTCTATGCTGCTTTTGCTGTAGCGATGGAAGCAGGGGCGATGAGTGCTGCTCCCCTATGATGTGTGCAGAGCTATTGTGTCTAGGTGCGTTGTGTTGTATTGCTGCTCAAAAGCTACTGCACTTGTATGGAGCAGAGAGGTCAAGTGACTCCTTCTGTTTTGTGCATGTGTGCGTGAGTGTGTGTGTGTGCGTGTGTGTACCTCATTGAATTGCTTGAAATTACCGTGTGCTTCTATCTCCTTTTGCACTTTCTGGGCAAGTATGCATCAATGTGAAGGGGAAAAGGTGCAGCTTGCGATCAACTCCCCTGTACTGTATGATTTGTGTTGAGTAAATGGAAATGTGTCCGTGAGTGTGTGTGTGCGTGAGGGTGTGTGTTTGAGTGTGTGTGTGTGTGTGTGTGTGTGTGTGGCGCATGTGCGTGCGTGCGTGCGCTCAGCTCATGTGAACATCCAAATTTGGGCCAGAAACAGAAATGCATTGTCGGAAAATTGCTCTGCTGGGGTTTGTGCACGTCTGCGCGAAACATGCACCAAGGCATACAGGTGCTTGCCCAGTAAGTAACTTCATGCAGTCTTGCAAATGACAAGGATCCAAAAAAAATCGTACAGGTGCTTGCCTGATATGTGAATTCATGCAGTCATGCAAATAATAAATTTTAAAGGAAATCTGAAGTCAAAGGAAATGGGAAAGTACACCACCTTTTATAAAGCAAAGGATGGTGGCACCCCCCACACTAAGCAGGCTCTTAACTTGTTGCGCGTCAACATTTAAGCAAATCCTTTGTATGAATATAGAAAGTTTGCGTTCACAACACTCCGAAATCAGTGTTAATGCCAAGCCTGTACTTTCCAAGATGATGCTTATTTGTTCCGTTTGTTTGGCAACAATGTTTTTGTTAGCATAGCAGCTCCTCTTGCATCGAGTCGTTTAAAAGACACCTTTTGTGCAAATGAAAGAGTTATAAGTAGGGTTGGCCAGAACCATTTATATACGGTGTATGTACGGCAGTTCTGGCAGGGAGCTCTCCAATTCTATTGTGTATATATATACAGTTCTGGCCAACCCTTGTAATATACTTTTTCACTGCTTTCATGGCCCTCCTCTGCCAAACTGTGCTTGTAATGCAGGGTTTGTTGGAATGCGTGCAAATTTTGCAGATCTTTATAATGACACAAGCTCCAAAGTGAATTACCTGACAAATTGTCATAGTGCACCATTTACGAATTTATCCCATGCAAGCTGGTAGGTTGGCATGTCTTTATAATTAATGTTTTTGTGCTAGGCCTATAATACGCAAGCAGCAACTCATCGTGTGTGACCTGAACCTCTATTGCATGTAGACTGGTTGGTGATTCAGATTATGTGATATGAACCCCTAATGCATGCAGGCTGGTTGGTAACTCAAATTATGTGATATGAACCCCTAATGCATGCAGACTGGCTGGTAACTCAAATTATGTGATATGAAACCCCTAATGCATGCAGGCTTGTTGGTAGTTCAAATTATGTGATATGAACCTCTAATGCATGTAGACTGGTTGGTAATTTAAATTATGTGATATGAAACCTCTAATGCATGCAGGCTGGTTGGTACGCAAGCTGTGGCCTTCCTCCCCCCACGAAGGCACACACCGTCACTGCCATCACGCACATCACCCATACCACCACCCACCCATGCCTCCTGCACCACCACGCCAAGGTACGTAGGGGGAGGACAATTTTTGTTTTGGCCTCAAAAAGCCAACCCGGCGTGGCCACTGCCGTGCAGTTTACACGATTGTACAGTGGAATTTGGTATTGGGTGTGTTTCCTGTGACTGTTTATCCCCAACCCACATACCCCCCCCACTATCACGGCAAGGTACGCTGAAAGCCTCACGTCTTCATTGTATCTAAGAGCATTTACTGCCATGGTGCACTTAATCGGTATTTCCGCCAACCCACATTCTCCCTGCACTCCCACGCCAGGTTGCTTAGGGGTAGGGTTGTGCCAAAAAATGA
>Ga0307963_1002973_pt1:10000-13426 | contig 13426 bp, 14 predicted proteins | sample OrgLakmetagen594_FD_201829 | JGI IMG/M metagenome (GOLD analysis project Ga0307963, IMG submission 201829) | Saline water microbial communities from Organic Lake, Antarctica - #594 | ecosystem: Environmental > Aquatic > Non-marine Saline and Alkaline > Saline | place: Antarctica...
CCTGTGCTTGTACTTGATGAGTTATCGCAGCCAGTACATGTTGTTATTGTTCAATGTTCTCACTGGCTCATCTAGCACCTGTTGTGTACCTGCCGTGGGCTTTGAAATTTTGTGCAGGTGACAGAGTGATGGGATTTTTCCGCTACACTTGCTCCCTACACCATATTACCAATCCTCCACGGTAGCCAGAGCCATGCTAGCAAACTCCCTACACTACTCCACACTAGCCAAAGCCATGCTACACTTGCTCCCTACACCATATTACCAATCCTCGACAGTAGCCAAAGCCATGCTAGCGGAGCCGCTCCTCTCTGTGCGCGATCCGATCACTGTGCCCTTTGCTCATGTACACATACATGCACTAGCCACCCACACGGTTCTAGATCTACCATGATCCACAAAGCATCCCTTTGCTCATGTACACATGCACTGGCCACCCGCACGGTTCTAGATCTACCATGATCCACACAGCAGCCCTTTGCTCATATACACATGCACTGGCCACCCGCACGGTTCTAGATCTACCATGATCCACGTAGAGCCCCCCCCGCCCCCCTGCTGTTATTGCTAAGGATTGCTACTCTCGCTTCCCACCCTGTCACCACCCAGCTGCAACCCCATCCTTCCCCACACAACACCCATGACGATACAATTCATATCGACTTACTCACTCACTCACTCTTGCTTCCCACCCCCTTACTCACTTAGCTGCAGGCCCATCCTGCCCCATAAAAAACCGTAACAAATTTATTGCCCTGTTTACTCGCTCATGCTTTCACTTTTTCACCACCCAGCTGCAGGCCCAGTCTACCCTGCAAACAAACTGCAACAACTTTAATTGCCGGCTGTTTGCTCGCTCATTCTTGCTTCCCACCCTGTCACCACCCAGCTGCAGGCCCAGTCTACCCTGCAAACAAACTGCAGCATTTGAATTGCCAGCTGTTTGCTCGCTCATTCTTGCTTTCCACCCTGTCAACACCCAGCTGCAGGCCCAGCCTACCCCATGCAGCATCCACACCCTCCGCCACAGCAGCAGTGGGGTGGCTCAGGGTGGACTGGTGGCTCAGCTTTGACACAGCAGCTGCAGCAGCCGTCCTCCACTTTTGGTCCTGCCATAGTTGGGCAGAGCTCTTACCAGCCGATGTACCCAAATGCCGGCTCTGGTCTGGGGGCTGGGGGGGGGGATGGGGGAAAGGGCAAAGGCTCGAAGGAGTTTGCGGACAGCGTGCCCTCTGCCCCTCCCAAAGAGTGAGAGGGTTGTGTTATGGAATGCCTGGGCCCTTGGGTCAGCAGGCGGGGGAGGGGAGGGAATAAGGTGGAGGTTACAAGGGTGTGCAATTTCTGCGCCACTGAAGGGGTGAGAGTAATGTAGTGTTCTCTTGGCGTGTGTTGTTTATTATCAGCCTACGAGGAGGGCTGTGCTTTGTCCAGCCAAACGATGGTGTTAGCTCAAACATGGATCGTGGGCAAGGAGGTCTACCCCACTGAATCTGTCCTTGGAACTGATTAAGCATGACAGCATAGCTCTTGGTGAGAAGCTTCCTCTCCTTTTGGCTAGCAGTTCTGGTGCAGCAGCCAGCACCCGATCAGCCATTGATCTGACCGAAGGTCACCCCCATATTGTAGCCACTGCAAGGCTCCTCTGCAAACTAGAGAGCATCTCCGTGAGCCTCTCATAATCTTCATGTTGGCACGCCTGTGTACATGTTCTTTGTATGGTTCAAAGCTTAATTGACACATGGCCGAGGAGCAGGACTTGATCAAGATGCTTGCATTGGCCTTCGAATGTCCGGACAGGGGCGTTGGATAATTTACTGCATCGAAATAACCATGCATGTACTGTATTATACATTTTGCTGTATTTGCTAATGTCCTCGTTTGAGGCCGGATCCGCTTTTTACATTTTCCCAATGGCTATTGTTTTGTCATCAGTGAGCGTAATATTCTTGCGTTTGACGGCATTCGGTGTATCAAAAGAAAAGAAAAGAAAAGAAAAATTACGCAGGCAGTGAAAACCATTCCCCACTTTAATTAAGGAAAAGGAGCCACTTTGGTACCGAGTACCGTAAAGCTCCTCCACCGATGATTCACAATTATGGCGTCTTCTTGGTTGAAGATCTTGATTTCAATGAGGTGGATGTCATGTTAAAGAATGCCGAGATCTATAGGTCGGTGCGTAATGGGAAAGAAGATGGATTAGCTGATATCTGGCGGTGCTGATGAGGCGCACCAATCTTCCTTAGTTCTTGCCCCCTGCCAATCCAGAGAACCCACCCCCCTCCAATGTTGTTTTTTAAGGGTAAGGGTAAGGGTTACACAGCTATATCCGCCAGCGAGGGCAGTTGAGCTATAGCAAAAAAAAAAAAGGCAGCTTCAAGAAGAGAATTGTTTTTTAAGGATCTACCCCCTCCAATGTTGTTTTCTTGTTATTGTGAGACGGGAACAACCTCAGTATCTGGACGTCTGGAGGTATACCTGTTTTTGTCTGAGAAGCGAGTTGCAAAGAGCCACAAAATATTTGCGTGTTAGCTGTCTTGGAGAGAAGCTGAAGATTGTATGTACCCTGCTGGTATTCACTGCCGCCTAGCTACATCATGATCCATGGAGAAAACGCAGGACCCTAGGGAGTTTATTTTGCCAGTGACTTTTTCGATCATGCTGCATGCTACGCTATGCCTCTCAACGATCAATCCTTATTTGCATAAGCTGGCAACCAGCCAGAGAGGACGCGTAGGGCAATGTCTGGCAGTATTTTTCTACCTCATAACAACTAATAGGGAGGGAGTCTGCCCTAACAAGTTTTCATAAGCGGGAGCAAGTTTTTATAAGTGGGAGCAAGTTTACAGCTGTGTGTAGTTACTGCTTCGAAAAAGGTGATCACGCACGCCAGCAGCCAATCAAAAACCCCGCCCCCTATAAAGTCACACAGCCCCCATATTAAAAATAGGTGATGCCATTGATGACACAGGAGAACCGAAGGCAGCGTATGGTTCTGCATGCGGTGATTGAGAACACACGCCTACTGCTGAAGCTGGAGTAGAAGGTGCTGACATGAAAGGGGGCGAAGATGCAGGCCTGACTGCCGAAGCAGGAGTCGCAAAAGTGCTAGTAACCCCACTCTCAAGTCCGTCCGTCTCTCGCGATGAATCCCTTCCTTGTTGTACGGGTGTCAGCCCCCCAGTAGCCTCCAAGGAAGCACCACAGCTGTGTGAGGTGCCGAGGTGGGCCTCCTTCTCTCCTTTTTGCCGTGTCCCACCACCTCCCCCTCCCCCACCCATCATGCTATCCACATTGCACGATTGCGTCCCCACAGCAGCGCCGCAACTAGTACCTGCTCCCACAGCGCTGTTCCTCAAGCGCACCGCACCACGCATCCAATCTGAATAAGCTTGCCCAGCGCCCCCCCACAGCCCAACCACGACTTCC